>JGI11944J13513_1002729_pt1 | contig 11914 bp, 9 predicted proteins | sample TerdegcoTASludge_FD_13513 | JGI IMG/M metagenome (IMG submission 13513) | reverse complement strand
TTATATAAGAACAACAGATGTAACAGGTGAGATAAAACTCCAAGAGGGAGTAGAGATGGCAATGCCTGGTGATAATGTCATAATAACAGTTGAACTTATCTACCCAGTAGCCCTTGAAGAGGGTCAAAGATTCGCAATAAGAGAGGGTGGAAAAACTGTTGGAGCAGGTGTTGTATCAAAACTCATTGAGTAGGTGAAATATGAGAATGATAATCAATCTTGAATGTACAGAATGTAAAAGAAGAAACTATACAACAACAAAAAATAAAAACAATGATCCAAATAGAATTGAGTTAAAAAAATATTGTCCATGGTGCAGAAAACATACTGTCCATAAGGAGGTAAAGTAGGCCAGTAGCTCAATTGGTAGAGCACCGGTCTCCAAAACCGGTTGTTGGGGGTTCAAGTCCCTCCTGGCCTGCCATTTATAATATGAATGAAAAAGTAGGTTTTTTTAAAAAAATAAAAAACTTCTTTAAGGAAGTAAAATTAGAATTTATTAATAGGACTGTTTGGCCATCAAAAGAGTTAATGATCAATTCCTTTGTAACTGTTTTAATATTCATAGCTTTTTGGGCAGTTATCATTGGAATATTTGATTATGTTTTTGCGTGGTTCCTAAAAATGATAACATCAATATAAGAGAATGAAAAAAGAAGAGATTAAAGAAGAAAAAGAAAAAAAACAAAAAAAGTGGTATATTGTTCATACTTATTCAGGAATGGAAGAGAAAACCAAAAAAAATCTTGAACAGAGTATTGACGCAAATAATATGCATGATAGAATATTTAGAGTTGAAGTTCCTGTTGATTGGAGAGTGAAGCTTAAAGATGGAAAAAGACAGATTGTTCCTGAAAAAGTTTATCCAGGATATATTCTTGTAGAAATGATAATGGATGATGATACATGGTTTGTAGTGAGAAATACTCCTGGTATTCTTGGTTTTGTTGGTGGTGGTGGAAAACCTACACCTCTAACTGATGAAGAAGTAAGAGTGATTATGGATAGAATAGGAATAGAAGAAGCCAAAGCACAGTTAACTTTTACAATTGGCGATACAGTAAGAGTTATGGGAGGACCTTTTGATCAGATGATTGGAAAGGTTGAAGAGATATATGAAGACAAAGAAAAAGCAAAGGTTAGACTCTCAATTTTTGGGAGAGATATACCTGTTGAGATTGATTTTGTCCATTTAGAAAAGATATAAAGGAGGTAATAGATGGCTAAAGAAGTTGAAGCAATAATTAAACTTCAAATACCCGCAGGAAAAGCAACACCAGCTCCTCCAATTGGTCCAGCTTTAGGACAAAAAGGAATCAATATTATGCAGTTTTGTAATGAATTTAATCAGAGAACTAAAGATCAGGAAGGTATTGTTTTACCTGTAATAATAACTGTTTTTAAAGATAAAAGTTTTACCTTTGAAATAAAAACTCCACCCGTTTCAGAACTTATTAAAAAAACTTTAAAAATTGAAAAGGGCTCTGGAGATCCAATCAAAAATAAAGTTGGAAAACTATCAAAAAAACAGTTACATGAAATTGCTGAAAAAAAGATGAAAGACCTTAATACTGATTCAATTGAAGCAGCTATAAAAATTGTTGAAGGAACAGCAAGAAGTATGGGTGTTGAGGTTGAAAGGTAGGTGAGATGAATGGGAAAAAGATATGATGCACTACTTACCAAAGTCGAAAAAGGTAAAAGTTATGATATTGACGAAGCTTTTAAGCTTATAAAAGAACTCGCAACTGCAAAATTTGATGAAACTGTTGAAGCTCACATAAAATTAAATATAGACCCGAAAAAAGCAGACCAAACAGTCAGAACTTCTGTACTTTTACCTAATGGTATTGGAAAAACAAAAAGAGTTTTAGCATTTGTTAAAGGAGAAAAGGTAAAAGAAGCTCAAGATGCGGGAGCAGATTATATTGGAGATCAAGAAACTGTCGAAAAGATACTCAAGGGCTGGATGGATTTTGATTCTGTAATTGCAACACCAGATATGATGCCAGTGATTTCAAAACTTGGAAAAGTTCTTGGTCCAAGAGGTCTTATGCCAAATGCGAAAACAGGAACTGTTACTATGGATGTCGAAAGAGCTATAAAAGAGATAAAAATGGGTAAAATTGAAATAAGAACAGACAAACTTGGAAATATACATTCAGTTATTGGTAAAGTTAGCTTTAGTGAAGAGAAGCTTAAAGAAAATTTTTTAGCTTTGATTGATGCTATTTTGAAAGCAAAGCCACCCTCAGTGAAGGGTCAATTTATTAAATCAATTTATTTAACTACAACAATGGGCCCTTCTTTAAAGTTAGATGTTGTAAAAGTTTTAAATTCTTTAACCTAATTGAGCCTAAGAAAATGGGTGCTTTTTAAAAGCTTAAAGATTCATTCGCCCATCGAGGCATGGAATTAAGAAAAGATGTTTTCATGTCCTTCGGTGGAAGGATTTTTTAATTTTAGGAGGATGTAATGATAACCAAAGAGAAAAAAGGAATTATGCTTTCAGAAATAGAAAAAAGAGTTGACGAATCAAAAATTATGATTTTTACATCTTTTAATGAACTTCCTGTTAAAGAACTTGCCCCATTGAGAAGAGAGTTAAAGGTAAAAAAAGGTGAATTTAAAGTTTTCAAAAATACTCTGATAAAAAAGATTTTAGATAAAAAAGGAATTAAGCTGAATAATAATATTTTAGAGGGTCCAACTGCTGTTGTTTTTGGTTATGAAGATCCATTTAAAGTTGTTAAGTTAATTTCTGATTATCAAAGAACACATAGAAAAAACTTTAGTATTAAAGGTGGCATTTTTGGTGAATCTATCTTAGCATCTAATGATTTAATTTCTCTTTCATCTATAAATTCAGTTGAAGAGGTTTATGGAAATCTTGCATATTCACTAAAATCACCATTAATAAGAATGGTATTTGCATTGAAAAGTCCCTTATCAAGGCTTATCAATGTTTTGAATGAAATAAAAAGTAAGAGAGAATAAAGGAGGAAAAAAGGTAATGACAAAAGAGGAACTTTTAGAAGCAATTGAAAAGATGAGTGTTGTCGAACTTGTTGAATTTGTTAAGGCACTCGAAGAGAAATTTGGTGTTTCTGGTATGCCAATGGCAGTCCCAGTAGTAGGCAATTCACAACAACAAGGTGGAGCCCCAGTCCAAGAAGAAGAAAAAACAACCTTTGATGTTGTCCTAACAAATGTAGGTCAGGCAAAAATACAGGTCATCAAAGTTTTAAGAGAGATTTTAAACATATCTCTTAAGGAAGCAAATGACCTTGTCTCATCAGCCCCTCAAGCAATTAAAAAAGGTGTAAGTAAAGAGGAAGCAGAAGATCTTAAAAACAAACTCTCCACTGTCGGAGCAACAGTGGAAATTAAATAGTAGAACCCCGATTTTATTTTTTCGGGGTTCATTTTTTAAAATTTGGAGATTATATGCAAACAAAAGAAGTTATAAACTTCAATAATTTTAATTTTGGTAATTTAGAGATTCCTGATTTATTAGAATACCAAAAGGAATCCTTTTTTAATTTTATTAACGAAAAGATGCCAAAACTTCTTGAAGAGATATCACCAATTGTAACTCCCAAAGCAGAAGTTGAATTTTTTGACCCTGTTGCTTTTCCACCAGAACTCTCAGTCGATGAATGTAAAGAGAGAAAATTGACATATTCAGGATCTCTAAAAGCAAAGGTTAGAATAACAAATAAAAGAACAGGAGAGATAAAAGAGCAGGAGGTTTTTTTAGGAGAGATTCCTTATATAACCCCTTATGGTTCATTTGTTTTTAATGGTGCTGAAAGGGTTATAGTGTCTCAACTCATAAGATCACCAGGTGTCTATTTCACAAAACCATCTTCGGCACATTCAGGAAGGGTACTTTTTGAGGCAAGATTGATTCCTGAAAGAGGAACATGGTTTATTTTTGAGATTGAAACAAACAATACTCTTGTCATTAGATTAAATAAGGGTTCAAGAAAACTCTATTTTCCAACAATATTAAGAGTATTTAAAGAGATGAGTGATGAAGAGATTATGGAGCTCTTTAAAGAAAAAAGAAGAATAAAAATAGACGTCGATGATATTAATAAATATCTTCCTTGTAGTTTTGCAGAAAATATTTATGATTCATCTACTGGTGAAGCTATTTTTTATGAAAATGAAGATTTAACAAAAGAAAAAATAGATACTCTTTTATCGGTGGGAATAAATGATATAGAAATTTTTAAAGATGTTGTTGATAATTTAATAAAAAAAACTCTTGAAAAAGATACAAATAAAACACAAGAAGATGCAATTCTTGATATATATAGAAAATTAAGACCAGGTGAAAGAGTTCTCCTTGAATCAGCAAAAAATTTGATACAGATAACATTTTTTGATAAAAAAAGAAATTATCTTTCAGATGTTGGAAGACACAAAATAAATCAGAGATTCCATCTAAATTTGAAAGACAATATTGTAACACTCGAGGATATTGTAGCAATTATTAGGCATTCTGTAAAAATAAAAAATAATGAAGCATCCCTTGATAATATTGATCATCTTGGAAACAGATATGTTAGAGGTGTTGGTGAACTGATGGAAACAAATATGAGATATGGTCTCTTAAGGATGATAAAGGTTATGAGAGGTAGAATAAGCACCTATTCTGAAGAGATGTTTACAGCGCAGCATATAGTAAACTCGAAACCTATTACCGCAGCACTTCAAAGTTTTTTTGGAACAGGACAACTTTCACAATTTATGGAGCAAACAAATCCTCTTTCAACAATAACTCATAAAAGAAGATTATCATCAATGGGACCTGGAGGATTAACAAGGGAAACTGCTGGTCTTGAGGTAAGAGATATCCACTCCTCACATTATGGAAGAATATGCCCTATAGAAACTCCAGAAGGACAGAATATAGGTCTTATCAATTCGTTAACAATATATGCAAAAGTTAATAAATATGGGTTTATAACCACACCATACAGAAAAGTAAAAAATGGTAAGTTAACAGAAGAGATATTTTACCTTGAAGCATTAGAAGAGGAAAATTATTATATAGCTCAAGCAAATACTCCTGTTAATAAAAGAGGCGAACTTTTAAAAGACGAAGAAGGTAAATTATTAAATAATGGATTTGCAATAGGAAGATATAGAGGTGAAGTTTTAGAAAAGATTCCATTGGATAAAATACAATTTATGGAAATTTCACCTTTACAAGTTTTTTCTGTTTCAGCATCTTTGATTCCCTTTTTGGAGCATGATGATGCAAACAGAGCTCTTATGGGATGTAATATGCAAAGGCAGGCAGTTCCACTTCTTTTTCCCGAGCCTCCAATTGTTTCAACTGGAGTTGAAAAAGAGGTTGCAAAATATGATCCAAGTATAGTGATTTCAGATATAGATGGAGTTGTTAAAGAGGTATCTGGAGATAAAATTGTTATAAAAAGTAAAAAAGAGCAAAAGATTTATGAGCTCAATAAATTTTCAAGATCAAATCAGGATACATCAATAAATACAAGGCCAATTGTTAAGAAAAACGATAAAATTAATAAAGGTGACATTATTGCTGATGGTCAGGCGATAAAAGATGGTGTTCTTTCACTTGGTAGAAATGTTTTAATTGCATATCTCCCTTGGAGAGGTTATAACTATCAGGATGCTATTCTTATAAGTGAAAAGCTTGTTAAAGATGATACATATACATCTGTACATATAAAGGAATATATTACAACTGTTAGAGAGACAAAAGCAGGACCAGAGACTTTAACAGGGGATATCCCTAATATAGAGGGTTCGGAATTAAGAAATTTAACAGAAGAAGGGATAGTGAGATTGGGAGCAGAAGTTAAACCAGGTGATATTTTGGTTGGAAAACTTGCACCAAAAGTTGAGCTTGATACATCTCCAGAATCTAAAATATGGAGAGCAATGTTTGGAGAAAAAGGTAGAGATGTTGTTGATAACTCATTGAGACTTCCACCTGGTGAATTTGGAACAGTTATTTTAACAAAAATTTATGCAAGAGATAAAGGTGATGAACTTCCAGTTGGTATTGAAAAACTTGTAAAAGTACTTGTAGCTCAAAAAAGAAAAGTTATGGTTGGAGATAAAATGGCAGGAAGACACGGAAATAAAGGAGTTGTTGCTGCAATTCTTCCTGAAGAGGATATGCCATTTACAAAAGATGGAACTCCAATTGATATAGTTCTATCTCCTCTTTCTGTTCCTTCAAGGATGAATATTGGACAAACCCTTGAAACTATACTTGGTTATGCAGCATATAAACTTGGATTAAGATATGAAATACCAATTTTTTCAGGAGTAAAAGAAAAAGATATTGAAGAAATTTTAAGAAAAGCAGGGATAGATATTAATAGTAAAGAACTTTTATACGATGGATACACTGGTGAGCCTTTTAACTCTCCTTCTCTTATTGGCTACGCATATTTTATGAAGCTTAACCATCTTGTTCTTGATAAAGTACATGCAAGATCAACTGGTACATATTCACTTGTAACTCAACAACCACTTGGTGGTAAATCTCAGTTTGGAGGTCAAAGACTTGGAGAGATGGAGGTTTGGGCTCTTGAAGCATATGGTGCTGCAAATCTACTTCAAGAGATGTTGACTGTAAAATCTGATGATATAGATGGAAGAAGAAAAGCGTATGAAAGCATAGTTAAAGGTAAGGATATTGAGGAAGTTGGAATACCAGAATCATTCAAAGTGCTTGTAAGAGAATTAAGAGGACTTGCAATAAACATTAGAACAATACCTGATCTTGAAAAGAAAGAGGAAGTGAAAGAGCCAAAATTTTTCCTACCAACAAGAAAAAGAAAAAATAAAAAGAAAGAGGTGAGTCAATAATGATAGAAAAATGTAAAATTAGAAATGTATCCTTGATTTCTCATAGTGGAGCTGGTAAGACTTCTTTAACAGAATCAATTCTCTTTATATCAAAAGCAATTCAAAAAAAGGGAAGTGTTGATAAAGGAAATACAGTTTCTGATTTTGAGCCAGAAGAGATTAAAAGACATATTAGTTTATCAACTGCAATCCTTCCCTGCAATTGGAAAGGATATAAAATAAATTTAATCGATACACCAGGTTATGTTGAATTTATATCAGAAGTTAGAGGAGGATTAATTGCCTCTGAAAGTTCAATTATTCTTGTAGATGCTGTTGGTGGTGTCGAAGTTGGAACAGAAAGAGTTTGGGAATTTGCAGAAGAAGATAATTTACCTATTGCTTTTGTTATAAGTAGAATGGATAGAGAAAATGCTAATTTTTCAAATACTTTTAATTCTATAAGACAGTTCTTTGGTCAAGATGCAGTACCATTTATGATACCAATTGGAGAAGGATTAAATTTTAAAGGTTATATAAATTTAACAACAGGTAAAGCAAAAATTTTAGAAAATAATATCCTTAAAGAGATTGATTTACCTGACAGTGAAAAAGAAAAATTTGAAACATATAGAAGTGAACTTATCGAAAAAATAGCAGAAGTTGATGAGGAATTTTTGAATAACTATCTTTCCAATGGAACTCTCAATGAAGATGAAATAAAAAGAGGTCTTAAAAAAGGTATTGAAAAAAGAATAATTTATCCAGTTTTAATCTCTTCAAGTGTTTTAGATGTCGGGACTGAAGAGATTCTCGATTTTATAGTGAATGAATTTCCTGAACCAAAATTGAGTGAAAAAAAGAAAGGCTATGATCCAAAGACAAATGAAATTGTAGTTACTGATTTTGATATTAATAAGCCATTTTCAGGTTTAGTTTTTAAAACTATCATTGATCCATTTATTGGAAGGATAAATTTTATAAAAGTTATTACAGGAAAAATAACTCAGGACACAAAAATTTATAATGTTAATAAGGAACAAGAAGAAAGAGTATCTGGAATAGCATTTATTTCAGGAAAAAATCAGGAAAAAACTTCTGAGATAACAGCTGGTGATATTGGAGTTTTAATTAAGCTTAATGTAACAACAACAGGTGATACTTTAGCACAAAACAATTTCCCTGTTATTTATAATTATGTTGATTTTCCGTATCCTGCTATTGCTTATGCTGTTGAACCAAAAAGGAAAGAAGATGAAGATAGATTAACTAATGCTTTATTTAAAATGTCTGAAGAGGATCCAACTTTTCTTGTTGAAAGGAACGATATAACAAAACAACTGATAATAAGAGGAATGGGTTTAACTCATCTTCAAGTTAACCTTGAAAAAATATCAAGAAAATATGGAGTCGAAGTTATTTTAACAAAGCCTGAAATAGCATATAAAGAAACAGTTAAAGGTTCCGCAAAAGCAGAAGGAAAATATAAAAAACAGACTGGTGGACATGGTCAATATGGTCACTGCTTTATTGAACTTAATCCACTTGAAAGAGGGAAAGAATTTGAATTTGTAGATAAAATTTTTGGAGGAGCAATACCCAAAAATTATATTCCAGCAGTTGAAAAAGGTATTAGAGAGGCAATGAAAGAGGGTGTTCTTGCAGGATATCCTGTTATTGATATTCAGGTTGTCTTATATGATGGCTCTTATCATCCTGTTGATTCCTCTGAACTTGCTTTTAAGATTGCTGGATCAATGGCATTTAAAAAAGCCTTCATTGAAGCAAACCCAATTATTTTAGAGCCAATTCTTGAAGTTGAAATTAGAGCACCTGAACAATTCTTGGGAGATATAATTTCTGATTTGAACACAAGGAGAGCTAAAATTTTAGGTATGGATTCAACTAAAGGAATATCTATTGTAAGAGCATTAGTCCCAGAACAAGAGATGTTAACATACGGACTCGATCTTGCATCTATAACTCAAGGTAGAGGATATTTTACAGCTAAATTTGCTAAATATGAAGAAGTTCCACAAAGATTAGCAGAAGACATTATAAAAAAGAGAAAACAAGAAGCTGAGAAATCTTAGGAGGTGAATTTATTTGGTTCATAAAAAGTTTGATGCAATTGAAATATCTATAGCATCTCCTGAAGACATAGTTTCCTGGTCTCATGGTGAAGTCAAAAAAGCAGAAACTATTAATTATAGAAATTTTAAACCTGAAATGGAAGGATTATTCTGCGAAAGAATTTTTGGACCTGTTAAAGATTATGAATGTCATTGTGGAAAACTAAAAGGAATTAGATATAGAGATCTCGTATGTGAGAGGTGTGGAGTTGAAGTAACAACTTCTAAAGTTAGAAGAGAAAGATTTGGTCATATTGTTCTTGCTGCACCAATTGTTCATATATGGTATTTCAGATCGACAAATATAATACCTGTTATTCTTGATATGTCTAAAAATGATATTGAAAAAATTGTTTATTATGCAGCTTATGTAGTTATTAATCCTGGAAACTCCTCTTTAAAAGAAAAACAGGTTATAAGTGAAGAAGAGTATAGAGAATATAAAGAGAAAGGATTTAATTTTGTCGCAAAAAGAGGAGCTGAGGCAATTTATGAACTTCTAAAAGCTATTGATCTTGAAAAATTAAGACAAGAACTTAAAGAGGATATAAAAAATTCATATTCAAAACAGAAAAAAACTGGAGCAATGAAGAGACTTGACTATGTTGAATCATTAATAAAATCTGGGAGTAGACCTGAAAGTATGGTTTTGACGGTTCTTCCTGTGATACCACCTGATTTGAGACCACTTCTTCCACTTGATGGTGGAAGATTTGCTTCAGTTGATTTGAACGATTTATATAGAAGAGTGATAAATAGAAACAATAGATTAAAAAAGTTGATTGATGTTAATGCACCAGATATTATGTTACAGAATGAAAAAAGAATGTTACAAGAAGCAGTTGATGCTCTATTAGATAATTCACATAAGGTTCACCCAATTATGGGCTCTCATAATAGACCTCTTCATTCTCTTTCTGATATTTTGAGAGGAAAACAGGGCAGATTCAGACAAAATCTTCTTGGAAAAAGAGTCGATTATTCTGGAAGAAGTGTAATAGTTGTTGGACCAAATTTAAAACTTGACGAATGCGGAGTACCAAGAAGTATTGCACTTGAACTCTTTAAACCATTTTTAATGCACAATCTTGAAGAAAGAGGTATAGCGTTAAATTTAAGAAGTGCTAAATGGATGATTGAACAGGCAGTAAAAGATATAAACAGTCCTGTATGGAAAGTTCTTGCTGATACTGTTAAAGATTATGTAGTTCTTTTAAACAGAGCTCCAACACTACATCGTATGAGCATACAAGCATTCAAACCTGTACTTGTCGATGGTGAGGCGATTAATATCTCACCTCTTGTATGTCCTCCATTCAATGCAGATTTTGATGGAGACCAGATGGCAGTTCATCTTCCCCTTTCTATTGCTGCACAAGCAGAATCAAAATATCTTCTTCTTTCAAAATATAATATAATTTCTCCAGCTCATGGGAAACCATTAACACTTCCTGTTCAAGATGTTGTTGCTGGATGTTATTATCTAACGATGGAGAAAAAGGGAGAAAAGGGTGAAGGTCTTAAATTTTTCACAGTAGAGGATCTTAAAGCTGCTCTTGATGATGATAAAATTACATATCATACAATAATTGATTTCTATTGGAAAAAGAGTTGGATTAAAAACACAACGGTTGGTAGGGTTATCTTCAATGATTTAATGCAGGAAATTCTTGAAGATGATTCATTCCCATATTTTGATAAACTTGTTGATCAAAAAAGTATTAATGATTTATTCATGCAAATATTCAAAAAGTATGGTTTTGAAAAAACAGCTGAACTTCTTGATGCTATTCAAAGAATAGGTTTTGAAATGATAACTATAGCTGGTTTAACGATTGGTTTAGATGATATGTTAATACCTGAAAAAAGAGATGAAATTATAAAAATTGCTGAACAGGAAGAAAAAAAGATAAGGGAATATTATGAAAAAGGCTTAATGTCAGAGAATGAAAGGTATAAAAAAACAATAGATATATGGTTAAATGCAGGTGAGCAACTTGTTCAGGAGATATATAAATATGACCCATTCAATTTCCTTTTACTTATGGCTCAATCAGGTGCAAGGGGAAAACCTGAACAGATACTCCAGATGGTTGGTATGAGAGGTCTTATGTCAGATCCATCAGGAAGAATCATTGAATTTCCAATTAAATCTAACTTAAGAGAGGGTTTATCTGTTCTTGAATACTTTATATCAACACATGGAGCAAGAAAGGGTCTTGCTGATACTGCTTTAAAAACTTCAGATGCTGGATATTTGACAAGAAGACTTGCTGATGTCGCACATAAAGTTTTTATTAAATATGATGATTGTGAAAGAATACCAGTAAAAGCCCTAAAGGTTGGAGATAAAGTTGTAAAATCACTTTACAGACAAATTGTTGGAAAAATTACAGCTGAAGACATCATTGATCCAGAAACAAAAGAAGTGATCGTTCATAAAGATGAAGAGATTACAAAAGAGAAAGCTTCTGAAATTGAAAAAAGAGAAATTGAGACTGTTTGGATTAAAAACTTTACAGATGGTATAGAAGTTGAAGAGATAAAAGAAGGTCAGAGAATTATTGAAACACTTGAAGAAAGAATTCTTGGCAGATATGCTGCAGATGATATCTACTCACCTTCGGAAAAAATAATAAAATATAAAACTGAAGAAAAGATACCCGAAAAAGCAAGTATTGCAAAAGATATTTATGATAATGATAATTTGATTGTTAAGAATGGTTCACCATTAACAGAGAAAATTATAAAGACTCTTGAAGAACATAATATTTTTGAATTCAATATAAAAATACCTATGAAAAAAGAGTTAATTTTGAAAAAGGGTGAAGATATTGATGAAAAAGCTGTTCAAAAAATTAAAGATTATGGTGTTAAAAAAGTAAAAATTCGTTCTATTTTAACCTGCCAATCACCAAATGGAGTATGTG
>JGI11944J13513_1002724_pt1 | contig 11930 bp, 9 predicted proteins | sample TerdegcoTASludge_FD_13513 | JGI IMG/M metagenome (IMG submission 13513) | reverse complement strand
GAATGACCCGGACCCGACCATGACCGACGCCACCCCCGCCCCCGCTCAAGCCCCCGCCGCTCCGGCCGCCGCCCCGCCGCCGGCCGCGCCTGCCGCCTTGCCGCCGTCGAAGGGCCGCCGCGTCATGCTCAGCGTGGTGCTGAGCCTGATCGCCCTGGTCGGGGTCGGGCTGATCCTGCACGCCTGGCGGTTGCCGCCCTTCGACGGCGGGCCGCAGGCCACCGACAACGCCTATGTGCGCGGTCAGGTGACGGTCATCAGCCCCCAGGTCAGCGGCTATGTCACCTCGGTCGAGGTGCAGGACTTCCAGACCGTGCAGCAGGGCCAGCTTCTGGCCACCGTGGACGACCGCATCTATCGCCAGCGGCTGGATCAGGCTCAGGCCTCGCTGCATTCCGCCGAAGCCGCCCTGGCCAATTCGACCCAGAGTCAGGCCTCGGCCCGCGGTTCGGTCGCCCAGACCCGCGCCTCCATCGCCGGGGCCGAATCCGCCGTCACGAAAGCCCGGGCCGACGCCCAGCGCGTGCGCACCCTGTTCGCCGGGGGCTGGGTCGCCCAGGCCCAGGTGGATGTGGCCCAGAACGCCCTGCGCGCCGCCGAGGCCCAACTGGCCGCCGCTCGCGCCGCTGAAGGCGTGGCCCAGACCGGCGTGACATCGGCCGTGGTCGGTCGCGGCTCGCTGGAGGCTGCGGTCGAAAACGCCCACGCCCAGGTCCGCCTGGCCCAGATCGATCTGGACAACACCCGCATCACCGCCCCGCGCGCCGGTCGTCTGGGCGAGGTCTCTGTGCGACAGGGCCAGCAGGTCGCGGTCGGCACGCAACTGATGGCCCTGGTCCCCGACGTGGTCTGGGTCACGGCCAATATGAAGGAAACCCAGATGCGCGACGTCCGCGTCGGCCAGCCGGTCGAGATCGCCGTCGACGCCCTGGGCGGCGCCAAGCTGAAAGGCAAGGTCGAGCGCATCTCGCCCGCCGCCGGGTCCGAGTTCAGCGTCATCCGCCCCGACAACGCCACCGGCAACTTCACCAAGGTGGCTCAGCGCATCCCCGTCCGCATCTCCATCGACCCCGGCCAGGAGGCCGCCGCCCGGCTGGCGCCCGGCATGTCGGTAACGGCGCGGATCAACGTCGCCAGCGCCCGCTGAACGCGGCAGACGCGAAAACTTCATCCAGCTTGAGGGTTGCGTCAGGCTGACGCAGCCCGCATCTGGTCTCGATGACCAGCACCCCGCCCACGACAGCCGCCGCCTCCAAGGGGCCGGGGTTCGCCGAATTCGTCTGCCTGATCGCCGTCATGATGGCGATGAACGCCCTGGCCATCGACGCCATGCTGCCGGCCCTGCCGCACATCGGCGAAGATCTGGGCGTCGCCAATGAGAACACGCGTCAGTGGGTCATCACCGCCTATCTGCTGGGCTTTGGCGGGGCGCAGCTCTTCTACGGCCCCCTGGCCGACCGGTTCGGGCGTCGCCCCATCCTGTTCGTCGGCATCGGTCTCTATGTGGCCTTCAGCATCCTGGCCGCCTTCGCCCAGTCGTTCGAGTGGCTGATCCTGTCGCGCATCGGCATGGGCCTGGGCTCGGCGGCGACGCGGGTTCTGGCCGTCTCCATCGTGCGCGACCGCTATTCGGGGCGGACCATGGCGCGGGTCATGTCGCTGAGCTTCCTGGTCTTCCTCGGCGTGCCCATCCTGGCCCCGACGGTCGGCCAGCTGATCATGCTGGTGGCGCCCTGGCGCTGGATCTTCGGCTTCTTCGCCCTGTTCGGCGGCAGCTTCCTGTTGTGGGCGGCCCTGCGCCTGCCCGAGACCCTGCATCCCGACGACCGCATGCCGATCAACGTCAAGCGCATCGCCGGCGCCTTTGGCCATGCCCTGACCAGTCGTCAGGGCATGGGCTACACCCTGGCCATGACGGCGATCAGCGGCGCCCTGTTCGCCTTCATCAACTCGTCGCAGCAGATCTTCTTCGACGTGTTCCAGTCGCCTGGCCTGTTCACCACCGTCTTCGCCCTGGTGGCCGGGGGCATCGCCCTGGCCTCGGTGCTGAACGCGCGACTGGTCGAGAAGCTGGGCTCGCGTCTGATCGCCCATACGGCCCTGTTCGGCTTCATCGGCTTCAGCCTGCTGCACGCCGTCATCGCCTATACGGGCCACGACAGCCTGTGGGTCTTCGCCGCCCTGCAGGCCTGCAAGATGTTCTGCTTCGGCTTCATCGCCGGCAATTTCGGAGCCATGGCCATGGAGCCCATGGGCCATATCGCCGGCACCGCCTCGTCGGCCCAGGGCTTTATCTCGACCATAGGCGGGGCCCTGCTCGGCTTCTGGATCGGCCAGCATTTCGACGGCACCACCGTGCCCATGACAGTCGGCTTCGCCGCCCTGGGCTTCATCGCCCTGCTGCTGGTGCTGGGCGCCGAGAAGGGGCGGCTGTTCAAGGCGCAGCACCTGCCGCCGGTGGCTGCAAAGGCTTGATCTTTCCGGCGCGAGGGAGCCTTTTCGCACGCATCTGAATACGGAGCGTTCGATGACCCTGAAGCTGGTTGGGCAGGTTTCCGCCCTCGCCCTCGCCGCCGCCCTGGCCTCTTCCCTCGGCGCCTGCGCCACCGCGCCCGGAGGATCGGCGATGACCGCGCCCGCCGCCATGCCCGCGCCCCCGGCCTTCGCCTACGCCAACGACATCCACTCCAACGCCCGCCCCGCCGAGGCGCGGGTCGGCCACGTGGCCCTGGACCTGACCGCCGACTTCGCCGCCAAGACCCTGTCGGGTTCGGCGACGCTGGACGTCACCGGCCGCGTCGGCGCGACCGAGGTGGTGCTGGACACCAAGAACCTGGACATCCGCGGCGTGCGCGACGCGCAAGGTCGCCGGCTGCGCTATGAGCTGGGCGCCGTCGACGCAATCAAGGGTCAGGCCCTGACGGTCCACCTGCCCGCCTTCGCCGGAACCGAGGTCCAAAAGGTGGTCGTCGACTATTCCACCCGTCCCGACGCGGCCGCCCTGCAATGGCTCAGCCCGCAGCAGACGGCGGGCGGCCAGAAGCCCTATCTGTTCAGCCAGGGCCAGGCCATCCTGACCCGCACCTGGGTTCCGACCCAGGACAGCCCCGGCATCCGTCAGACCTATTCCGCCCGCATCGTCGCCCCCGCCGACCTGACCGTGGTGATGTCCGCCGAACACCTGACGCCGAACGGCGAGGCGGCGGGCGCCGGCGCCAAGGCCTGGCGTTTCGACATGGATCACCCGATCCCGCCCTATCTGATGGCCGTCGCCATCGGCGACATCGCCTTCGCCCCGTTTGACGCGCGCACCGGCGTCTGGACCGAGCCCAGCCGCCTGCAGGCCGCCCATACCGAACTGCAATCGACCCCGCGCATGGTCGACGCCGCCGAGGCCCTGTTCGGGTCCTACCGCTGGGGCCGCTACGACCTGCTGGTCCTGCCGCCCAGCTTCCCCTTCGGCGGGATGGAGAACCCGCGCCTGACCTTCGCCACCCCGACCATCATCGCCGGGGATCAGTCGCTGGTCTCGCTGGTGGCGCACGAACTGGCCCACTCCTGGTCGGGCAATCTGGTGACCAACGCCACCTGGTCGGACATCTGGCTGAACGAAGGCACCACCGTCTATTTCGAAAACCGGATCATGGAGGCCCTCTACGGCCGCGACCGCGCCATGCAGGAGCAGGTTCTGGGCTGGGGCGAACTGTCGGCGGAACTGGCGACCACGCCGCCGAACGACACCAAGCTGCATATCGACCTGACCGGACGCGACCCGGACGACGGCCTGTCTGGCGTGCCCTATGAGAAGGGCGCGGCCATGCTGCGCACCATCGAACGCATCGTCGGCCGCGAGAAGTTCGACGGCTGGCTGCGCGGCTATTTCGACCGCCACGCCTTCCAGCCCATGACCGACGTGGGCTTCCTGGCCGACATCCGCGAGAACCTGATCAAGGGCGACGCAGGCCTGGAGGCCCAACTTCAGCTGGAGAACTGGATCTACCAGCCCGGCATGCCGTCGAACTGGGTCCCGCCGGTGTCGCACGCCTTTGAAGCCGTGGACGCCCAAGCCAAGGCCTTCTTCGCCGACAAGGGCCCGGCCTCGGCCATCGACTGGAAGAACTGGAACACCCAGCAGCGCCAGCGCTTCCTGGCCTGGCGTCCCGAGGGTCTGAAAGCCGGCGCCGACTGGCTGACCACGGCGCAACTGGCCGATCTGGAAAAGACGCTGAACCTGGCCAATGAAGGCAACGCCGAGCTGACCTTCGCCTGGCTGCAGATCGCCCTGGCGCATCGCTATGAGCCGGCCGTCGCCACCGCCGACCGCTTCCTGACCAGCCAGGGCCGCCGCAAGTTCGTCCTGCCCCTGTTCCAGACCCTGTGGGGCGAAGGCGACTGGGGGCGCCCCATCGCCACGCGCATCTACGCCAAGGCGCGGCCGCTCTATCACCCGGTCACCTCGGGCTCGGTGGATCAGCTGGTGGGCCGTCCGGCCTAGAGGTTCACCACCTCGACGCCCTCCTCGCGGGCCAGCCGGTCAGCGAGGACGGCGCGGTGGCAGCCGCAGGCGTCGGCCTCGAAGCACAGCAGGGCGACGCGCTTTTCGCCCGCCACATGGCGCAGCTGCTGGAAGGCGGCCTCGGCGTCGGGCTCCTGCATATGGGCGTTGAAGATGGCGTGCATGGTCGCCACATCGCCCTTCCTCGCCGCATCGCGTCCCGCCTTGGGCGTCCCCAGCGCTCGCAGTTGCAGATAGTCCACGCCTTCCGCCTTCAGGCTCTCGCCCAGCAGCGTCTTGGAAAAGCCGGCGATGCGCGACGAGGCGACGGCCCGCACATCGGCCACCACCTCGACCCCGGCGCTCTTCAGCCGATCAATGACCTGGGCCTGGGTCGAACCTTCATAGCCGATGGTGAACAGCTTCATGGTCAGCCTCCCATGCCCGGCACGGCCCCGGCGTCGATGGCTTCGCTGATGCAACTGCGGCGTTCCGCGGCGAAGGCGTCGGGGTCGGCTTCCTTGCGGGCGGGCGCATCCGCCACCGCCTTTCGGCGCGCTTCCTCGCTGAGGGCGCCGGGCTGACCGGGTTCGGGCAAGCGCGCGATCCACCAGTCGCGGATGAACCAGCTGGGTCCGGCGACGCGGCCGGTCTCCTGCGAGGCCTCGACGATCAGGGATTCGATCTGGACCAGACAAGTCTCGGCCCGCGCAGCTTTCGCCGCCGCGTCCGCCCCCGGGTCCGCCGCCAGCATCATCATCGCCGCCATGAGCCAGGCCGTCATCGTCGTCCCTCATCCCTCGCATCCGTCAGCGCATCTTGACGCAAGCGCGTCTGTAAGGCGACCTCCGGGCCTTGATCGCTCCGGAGGCTCCATGATCCGCTCCCTGATGAAGGCTGTTCCGCTGGCCGCTGCCCTGATGGCCGCCGCAGCCCCCGCCGCCTTCGCCCAGAACCTGCTGATCCATGGCGGGACCATCTACACGGGCGACCCCGCCCAGCCGACCGCCGAACAGGTGATCGTCCGCGACGGACGAATCCTGTCCGTGGGGCCCGAGACAGCGGTAGCGGGACCGGCGGATATGCAGGTCATCGACCTGAAGGGCGCCACCCTCTTCCCCGGCTTCACCGACGGCCACGCCCATCTGGACGGCATCGGCTGGCGCGAGATGACGCTGAACCTGGAGGGCTCGGCCTCGGTCGTCGAGGCCATGCAACGGCTGAGCGACTGGGCCAAGGCCCACCCTGAGGGCGTCATCGTCGGGCGCGGCTGGATCGAGACCCATTGGCCCGAGAAACGCTTCCTGACTGCCGCCGATCTGGACGCCGCCGCCCCCGGTCGGGTGGTGCTGCTGAGCCGGGCCGACGGCCATGCGGTTGCGGTCTCCAGCGCCGCGCTGAGCGCCGCCAAGGTCGATGCGGCGACGCCCGCCCCCTCGGGCGGGGAGATCCTGAAGGACGCGAACGGCCTGCCCACCGGCCTGCTGGTCGACGCCGCTCAGGCCCTGGTCGAGCCCTTGGCGCCGCAAGCCGACGCAACGGCGACGCGCGCGGCCTATCGCGCGGGGTTCGGCGTCTATGCCCGCTATGGCTGGACCGGGGTGCATTTCATGAGCGCGCCGTGGAAGGACGTGCCCCTGCTGGAGGCCATGGCGCGCGAGGGCGAGGCGCCCTTGCGGGTCTATAACAGCATCGACATGGGCGACGCCCGCGCCCTGATGGAGGGCGGGCCGCGCGACGCGGGCGACGGGCGCATCATCACCCGTGCGATCAAATTCTACGCCGACGGCGCCCTGGGTTCGCGCGGGGCCAAGCTGTTTCAGCCCTATTCGGATCGCCCCGACACGTCCGGCCTGATGCTGACGTCGCGCGAGACGGTCATGCCCCTCTATCAGGAGGCCCTGCGCACCGGCATCCAGATCGCCACCCACGCCATCGGCGACCAGGGCAACCACGACGTCGCCGCCTGGTACGAGGAAGCCCTGCGCTCGGTGCCGAAATCGGAATGGAAGCTGGCCGATCCGCGCTGGCGCATCGAGCACGCCCAGATCATCCGGCCCGCCGACTATCACTACTTCGACGAGCTGCCGATCATCGCCTCGATGCAGCCCAGCCACGCCATCGGCGACCTGCATTTCGCCGCCGCCCGCCTGGGCGACGCCCGACTGGACGGGGCCTATGCCTGGCATACCCTGGTGGACCGGGGCGTCATCGTGGTCGGGGGCTCGGATGCTCCCGTGGAGCGCGGCGATCCCCTGATCGAGTTCTACGCCGCCGTGGCGCGGCGCGACCTGAACGGCTTCCAGGGGCCGGACTGGCGCCCGAACGAGGCGGTCGACCGGGCGACGGCGCTGAAGATGTTCACCCTGTGGCCGGCCTACGCCAGCTTCCGCGAGAAGGAGCTGGGCACCATCGAGGTCGGCAAGCGGGCTGACTTCACGGCCTTCAACATCGACCTGATGACCGTGCCCGCCGCCGATATCCCCAAGGGTCATGCGGTCCTGACCGTGGTGGACGGCCAGGTGGTCTATCGCGCCGACTAAAGGCCTTCTGCCCCGCCCGCTCGCCGCGCTGTGCGTTGCGGCCGGGCGGCGCATCGGTTAAGCCCCGCCCATGGAATTCTCCTCCGGTCGCCCGTTGCGGCCGGGGTTTGGCGTTGGAGCGCTCAGATGGCTGATTTCGCCCCCGGACTGGTCACCGTTTTCGGCGGCTCGGGCTTTGTCGGAACCCAGGTGGTGCGAGCCCTGGCCAAGCGCGGCTGGCGCGTGCGCGTGGCCGTGCGCAAGCCCGCCCTGGCCTATGAGCTGCGTATGGCCGGCGACGTCGGCCAGATCCAGACCGTCCGCTGCGACATCACCGACAAGGCCGCCGTCGCCGAGGCGATCAAGGGCGCCGACGCCGTGGTCAACCTGGTCGGCATCCTGTTCGAAACCGGCGGCCGCAAGTTCGAGGCCCTGCACGTCGAGGGCGCCGTCAATGTCGCCGAGGCCGCCAAGGCCGCGGGCGTTCAGCGCCTGACCCACATGTCGGCCCTGGGCGCCGATGTGAACGGCAAAGCCGAATACGCCCGCACCAAGGGGGCCGCCGAGGCCGCCGTGCGCGCCGCCTTCCCCGGCGCCGTGATCATTCGTCCGTCGGTCGTCTTCGGCGCAGGCGACGACTTCCTGAACAAGTTCGCCGCCATGGCGACCTGGTCGCCCGCCCTGCCCCTGATCGGCGGCGGCGTGACCAGGTTCCAGCCGGTCTATGTCGGCGACGTGGCCGAGGCCGTGGCCCGCGCCACCATCGCCCCGGAAGCCGAAGGCAAGACCTTCGAACTGGGCGGACCGTCGGTCTGGACCTTCGAGGACATCCTGAAATTCATCCTGCGTGAGACCAAGCGCAACCGCTTCTTGGTCCCCGTCCCCTTCTTCGCCGCCCGCATCCTGGGGTCGCTGGCGCAGATCCCGGCGGCCATCGGTCTGAAACCGATGCTGACCAAGGATCAGGTCCTGCTGCTGGAAGGCGACAACGTCGTTTCTGCAGGCGCCGAGGGTCTGGCCGCGCTGGGCGTCGAGCCCACCGGTCTGGAAGCCATCGCGCCCGCCTATCTGTTCCGCTATCGCGTCGGCGGGCAATACGCCGAAAGCCCCGCGGCCGCCTGATCGGGCCGGCTAAGAAAAACCCCTCGGGACGCGGTCCCGAGGGGTTTTTCTTTAGGCTGAAACCGTCGCGCCTAGAGTGCGCCGGTCACCGCCAGGCCGATGATCCCCGCCACGCCCACGGCGATCCGCCACCAGGCGAAGGGGCCGAAGCCGCGCCTGGAAACGAAGTCCAGCAGGAAGCGCACCACCACCAGGGCCGTCAGGAAGGCGGCGATGAAGCCGACGGCGATCAGGCCGAAATCGCTGAAGTCCAGCACGTCGCGGTTCTTGAACAGGTCATAGGCCACCGCCGCCCCCATGGTCGGCAGGGCCAGGAAGAAGCTGAACTCGGCCGCCGAACGCTTGTCGGTCTTCAGCAGCAGACCGCCGGCGATAGTGGCGCCCGAGCGCGACACGCCCGGGATCATGGCCAGGCACTGGAACAGGCCGATCAGGAAATAGACCCGCATCGGATAGCGGTCGGCGTCCAGATAGATCGGGAACTTGTCCACCCGATCCAGCCACAGCAGCACGAATCCGCCGAGGATCAGGGCGATGCAGATGACCAGGGGGGTCTCGAACAACACCGTCTTGATGAAGCCGTAGGCGAAGAAGCCGATCACCGCCGCCGGCAGGAAGGCGACCAGCAGGCCGATCAGGAAACGCCGCGCCGCCGGATCGAAGGGCCAGCGCGTCGCCAGCTGCCACAAGCGTTTGAAATAGACGCTGATGATGGCCAGCAGGGCGCCCAGCTGGATGACGATCTCGAACGTCTTGCCAGTGCTATGGAAGCCGAGGAAATGCCCCAGCAGCAGCAGGTGGCCGGTAGAGGACACCGGTATGAACTCGGTCAATCCCTCGACCAGACCCAGAAGGATCGCCGTCAGCCAGTCCGCCATGGAAACTCCGTCTCAACCGGCCGCGGTTCGTCCGCGCCGGGCGCGCCTCTTCCTTAGCGCCCCGGACAAGACGCCGCCATTGGCGGATGCGCGGTTTTGCGCGACAAGGACGGAGATGACCGCCTCCGCCCTCGATGACGCCCACGCGACGACCCGCCGGATCACCACCCTGTCGGTGGGGACCGCGACCATCCTGATCGTGATGAAGGCCTTTGCGCTCGGCGCCTCGGGTTCGGTGTCGATCCTGGCGACCCTGGCGGATTCGTCGCTGGACCTGATCGCCTCGCTCGCCACCTTCTTCGCCGTGCGCTGGGCCGCCGCCCCGCCGGACGAGGAGCATCGCTACGGCCATGGCAAGGCCGAGGCCCTGGCGGCCCTGGTGCAGGCGGGCCTGATCTTCGCCTCGGCCGTCTTCATCGGCTGGGAGGCGGTGCAGCGCATGTTTGATCCGCGTCCCGTCACCGCGGGCGGCTGGGCCGTCGGCGTGGTGGTCGTCTCCATCGCCGTCACCCTGTGGCTGGTGTGGATGCAGACCCAGGCGCTGAAGAAAACGGCCTCCCTGGCCGTGGCCGGCGACCGCGCCCACTACGCCGCCGACATCGCCGCCAATGTGGTGGTGCTGATCGGCGTCATCTCCGGCGCCTACCTCGGCGCTCCGGGGCTGGACGCGGCGGCCGGTCTGGTGGTGGCCGTCTGGCTGTTCTGGGGGGCCATCTCGTTGCTGCGCGATTCCGCCGACCACCTGCTGGACCATGCCGGACCGGAAGAAGCGCGCGTGGCCATCACCGCCGCCGTCCTGGCCGACCCGCGCATCTCGGGCCTGCACCAGCTTCGCACCCGTATGGGCGGGCAGGTGCTGATGGTGCAGATGCACATCGACCTGGACCCGCAGCTGACGCTGGAGGCGGCCCACGCCATCGTCGTCGAGGCCGAGCAGCGCATCCTGGCCGCCTTCCCCCACGCCGACATCCTGATCCATGCCGACCCGCGGGGGCGAGCGGAACCCCACGTCGCCGCCTTGGACGAGACGAGCGAGCCGCTGGTCATGCAGTCCGGCCCCTGGTCCTGACCTGAGACTGAGCGTCGCGGTAAACGGAGCCTTAACGAGCGGGGGCGCATGGGTGGAGCAATGTCCGCGCCCGCCATCCTCTATCATTTCGCCTTCCACCCCGGCTCGCGCACGGCGCGACTGGCGTTGGGCGAGGCGCGCATCGATTTCGGCGAGGAACTGGTCAAGCCGTGGGAAGAGGACTGCCCCGTCTTCGACCTCAACCCCTCGGGGATGCCGCCGGTTCTGAGCGTGACGGAAAAGGGCAAGACCCTGACCCTGTGCGAGAGCGACGCCATCCTGGGCTGGATCGAGGACCGGTCCAAGGGCGACGTCCTGATGCCCGCCGACATGGCCGAGCGCGCCGAGGCGCGGCGTCTGGCGGCCTGGTTCAATCGCCGCTTCACCGACGAGGTGGACGCCGTCCTGCTGCACGAACGGATGGAAAAACCCCTGCTGCGGCTGGGCCCGCCCGAGGCGCGGATGCTGCGCGAGGGCCGCGACGCCCTGCGCGCCCATCTGGCCATGCTGGAAGGTCTGGCCGCCGGGCGCGAATGGCTGGCCGGGCGTCGGCTCAGCCAGGCCGACCTGATCGCGGCGGGCCACCTGTCGGTGCTCGACTATTTCGGCGAGATCACCTGGGCCTCCTATCCGGCGCTGAAGACCTGGTATTCCAAGCTGAAGTCGCGGCCCTGTTTCCGACCGCTGCTGACCGACCGTTTCCCCGGGGTCCATCCGGCCACCTGGTACGCCGACCTCGACTTCTGAGGCTAACAGGGGCAAAGGCCCCGTCATGGCGGCCGATCCCCGCATCTTCATTCGACAACGCGCCGCCGAACTGGGCTTCGGCGTGTGCCGCTTCGCCTCGGCCAGCGAACCGTGGAGCGCGGGCGAGAAGCTGGCCCACTTCGTCGAGGCCGGGCGGCACGGCGACATGGGCTGGATGGAGACGACGCTGGAGCGCCGCGCCCACCCCACGGCCATGTGGGACGGAGCGAAAACCGCCATCGTCCTGGGCATGAACTACGGCCCCGAGGCCGATCCCCTGCCGGAACTGCAGGACAGGTCGGCGGGCTATATCTCGGTCTATGCGCGCGGCGACGACTATCACGAGGTCATCAAGGGCCGGCTCAAGATCCTGGCGGGCCAGATGGCGGCGCGACTGGGCAAGGAGGTGAAGGTCTTCGTCGACACCGCCCCCCTGATGGAAAAGCCCCTGGCCCAGCGCGCCGGTCTGGGCTGGCAGGGCAAGCACACCAATCTGCTGAGCCGCACCCACGGCAACTGGCTCTTCCTCGGCGTCATCCTGACCGCCGCAGACATCGAGGCCGACGAGCCCGAGACCGAGCATTGCGGCCGCTGCACCGCCTGTCTGGACGCCTGCCCGACGAACGCCTTTCCCGCGCCCTTCCAGATCGATGCGCGGCGCTGCCTGTCCTATCTGACCATCGAGTTCGCCGATCCCTGGCCGGTCGAGTTCCGCATCGCGGCGGGGCCGCGCATCTATGGCTGCGACGATTGCCTGGGCGCCTGTCCGTGGAACAAGTTCGCGCAAGGGGCGTCCGAGGCCCGGCTGCACGCCCGCGACAGTTTGAAGGGGCCGAGGCTGGCCGACCTGCTGGCGCTGGATGATCCGGCCTTCCGCGCCCTGTTCACCAAGAGCCCGGTCAAGCGCATCGGACGCGACCGGTTCATCCGCAATGTCCTCTACGCGGCGGGGAACGCCGACGACGCCGAACTGATCGCGCCGGTCGAGGCCCTGCTGGACGACCCAGCGCCCGTGGTGCGCGGGGCGGCGGTCTGGGCCCTGTCGCGGCTGGATGGCGAGCGGTTCGGCGCGCTGCGCGAGGCGCGACTGGCGGGGG
>JGI11944J13513_1002714_pt1 | contig 11953 bp, 10 predicted proteins | sample TerdegcoTASludge_FD_13513 | JGI IMG/M metagenome (IMG submission 13513) | reverse complement strand
CCCTTGCAAAGAGAATAAAAGTGAGTCTTTCAAACTTTGATCTACGTTTATAGATAGTATGTTATATTTTATCGCCGCCAGCGCCCACAGGTTGCGCTTGGTGAAGAGGTCGCACACCAGCTTGACCCCTTGAGCCTCCAGATTCCTCTTGATGCAGGTCTCTTTGCCTTTTATCATCGGAATTGTGGGATACCAATACGGAATCTCCTTCCCCTCAATCTCCCTGATCTTTCCCAGGTCGTATTTCTCAAAGAACTCCCGCTTCCTCGGATCAGTATCATCATGCCTGCGCTCATCCCGAGCTGGCTTGCAGCCATTCTCGCAGATGTAGCTCACCAGAACCGGCACAGCCCCGAACTTCTCGCCTGAGGTGCTGATCTCCTCAGCGATCCCGCGGTCCCGGCAGTGCGGGCAGACCCTGATCTTCTTCGGCTTGCCCTTTTGCGTCCGCCCTTCTACTTCGGGGCAGTCGAATAGCGCCACCTTCTCCATGCAGCGCGGGCACTGAAAGACCTGCGAGTAGACGGTGTATGCTGTGGTCGCCTTCCCGCCGCACCGGTCGCATCTGGTCTCCCCCCCCCCCCCCCCCCCGCCTTCAGCTCATCTACATCCACAGGCGTGCAGTAATTCTTGGTGATGAACGTGGCCGCGGGCGAGCGATCGATGGCGATGGCCTTGCGCCCCTCCATCAGCGCGGCAAGAGCGGTCCCGCCGGAGCCGCAGAAGGGATCGAGCACCAGGTCGCCTGGCTTCGTGTAGTGGCGGATGTACTGGCGGATGGCATCATGAGGCTTCTTGGACCAGTAGGTGTGCATGTTGTAGATGGCGGTGGCCTTGGTGGTCTCAATGGGGTGATCGAAGGGCGGGACGTCGTAATTATCCGTCTCCGGATCGTAGGGCCTTTCCCTCAGGTGGGCCTCCACGAAGGCCCGCAGGTTCGGGTTTGGCTTGTCCCCGGAGTAGTAGCCCTCGGGCATCTTAGGTATCTCTCGTTTTTTCGCGCTGGGTCTCTTGCGGTCATCGGTCCATGCGGTCATAATAAAGCCCTTCCCAGATTAAATTCAATCCCCAGAGATAAGAATTGTGGATGCATCTGCTATACCATGAAGATAATTCAAAAAATTATAAGAAAGACTGTGCAGCCTTTTAGCCTGTACACTCGATTCCGATCGAGGATTCTTCGAGATATCAACGCTAAAGGTTTTGGATCGAAACCTTTAGCTCCTCAGCTTCTTTGCGGATATCATCGACTTCCAAAACAGCAGCGATGGCATCCTCCATCTTGATATGCGGCTTTAGCCTTTTGTCACCAACCTGAATTCTATCGCAGCATCATGGCCTCGAAGACAGGATCGCCCTGAAGCGGCATATCGACGCTTGGGATGACATCGATCCAGCGCAAAGCTGCAAGATTGCGAATGGCAATAGCTACTTCGCCCTCGTTCAGTGGAGGTTTTCGCTTCTGCTTCCAATTCATTACGGCATCAAGAACATCCCGCTCAGTGGGCTTCTTATCGTTAAAATCCTGCAGCGCCCTTGCGGCGAAGCAAACAGTTGCCGCAATCTCCGATTGATTTGTCGATGTTCGCAAAAGGAGATCTGCCACCCTGTCTATGATCGGCTTCCATGTAACCAAATCCTTCTGATACATGGGGAGAATATCCTTGAAGGCGGGCCCAACTTTAACCTCGAACATACTGCCAGTTTGCTTTTCGATTATTAGCCCGTTGTTTGCAAGCCTTGTGAGAATGCCCTTCAGCTCATCAGCGAACGGCCCGTAGCTTGAACGGCGGTAATCTAGACCTGTTGGCAATCCCTGCAATGTTGCGAAATAGGCAATTTTCTGAAACCTTATGCGCCCAACCGGATGATGATAGGGTGCGTGTTCAATTATATCAAGAATTGCCACCAGAGCAACCCACGCTGGTTTGAGGCCCTTTACATGAGATGCTCCACTGGGCTGCATTCCAGCGGCAAGGCCCAACGCTGCTAAAGCCTCATCCAGAGACACCTCAGCGGGCACATAAAGCTTCACCGGTATTTCGAGCCGGCTTAAATGTTGGTAGAGCACTGGCAATACGACCCTCCAATCGAGCTGCCCTAGCTGGCATCCCAACGATGGAACCGCAAGAGATGTAATGCCCCACTCTTTATAGTGCCTTTCAAGATGATCAAGCCCATGAATGATATCATCCAAACGCGATAGCGAGCGCCAGTGCCCCTTAGTAGGAAAGTTGAGTATGTGCGGTGGTTCCAATCCACGAAACAGATACGGCTCCCCCAGTCTTACCTGCCCACTCTTGCAACGCCTGACGTAATCCTGATGCATCCCAGGGTAACGCCTCTTAAACTGGAGTGCCAGCCCCTTGCCCATAACTCCGACGCAATTGACGGTATTGACCAGCGTTTGGGCCCCGGACTCGAACAGGTCACCCTTCACGACATTGACCCCATCTTCCACGAACTTGCACCTCTATCCGAAGAATAAATATGCATTCACAGCTACATCCAAACTTGCTCCTGCATCCCTAATAATCCTTTCCAGCTTTATCTTGCTGTCTATGCATGAGACATATGCTCTGTCTACAAACTTTGCATCGACACTGCCCGGAATCAGAACCTCGGCGCATTTGATAGAAGCTCGTCTCCATTGTTCAACCTGGTCGTGATGTGTCCAGTATTCCGCATAGACCAGTGCTTCATCGATAACACCAAGGCCATCCGGCGCAGCTCTAAAGAGAGCGTAATCGCTGGAGGCATTACAACTTGCAATCACAACTCCAGGAGTATCAAGCACGTCAGGACTGATACTCAGTACACACAACTCTGAATACCCATATTCGTGCCTCAATTTAAAAAGCATCGGATTTCGCGCGTGAAAATAAAGGTTTACATATTCGTGCAGAGATCCGCCTCCAGGAATGAATTTCGAACTTCTTCGATCCTGAATTATCTTGGAAGCAACTGAGACGTGGGGGATTAATTCAGCCTTTTTATGAGACATAATTCCCATTTCACAAATAGATATCACATTATCAAAATGGGTGATATAATGAAGCTCAGAGAGGTCATCACGTCTCATCGCTTGGCCTTCATCAATCCCTCAGCTCCCAGAGGTGGTCTTCTGCGATCAGATTCGTCGGCAGATTATAGGTCATTGGGCCCGATCCTGGGAACATGAAGATCTTGCCACTATCCCGGCGGCCCGGCAAAAGGAGGATTATCCTGAAATCATCAGCGGCCATAGTTCGGAGGGCATTCAGATCGACGTTGTAGGCGAAAAGCATCTCGAGGCCCTTCAGAACCACAAGGCCCTCCTTCTGCAGAGTGGTGCGAAGAAAGGCCTCGAAAGCCTGTTTGACATGATCTGCAACTGGCTCCGGCCGCTTTGCCTCGTCCTGGACCAGCTTCCTGAACTCCTCATCGGGTATGGTATCGAGGATTCCACGATTGACAGAGAGGGGCTTTGGGAATGGTCTTCCATCCAGGGCTTTTGCCTCCTGCAATTTAGCAGAAAAACGCTCTAGCGCTCGATATGAGCCCAAAACTCCATACAGATGCCTGCCCACCGGCTTGGAAAGCTTTACCATTATGGAATCAATGACCTCTTCATCCTTCAACGATATCCCTCCCTGTAGGCCAAGAAGCCATTGGCGCCCTCGTCTTCATGCCTTCATCTCCTCGATCTCCAAAGTCCTTTATGCTACCTTCGCTCTTGAACCTGGCTATTGAGGCGTTCTACCATCTCATCCAAGGTAAATCCGGTCGTGAACTGGCGGAAGCTGTCGATTTCCGAGATTTTAGCGATCAGGCCGAGATTTCTTAGCTCATACAATCCTTTAAGTACCTGATCCGGATTCCAGAGCATGACCCTGATGCTCGGGTTTTGCTCGATTTTGGAGATCTCATACATCCCCGGCTCAGGAAATTCGCTGTGAATTACGAATGCCAAAGAGGCATTTGATGGCCGACGATAACCAAAGCTGATGCTCTTTCTATCGGATTTAACTACGCCCCCAGCAACTAGAGAATCGACTATCGCCTTTGCAGAGTGGTCGATGGCTTTAGATGATGGGTGGCGGCTGGTCAGGTATTCTCGTATCACTGATCTATCGAGGCGACCATAGCCTACTGCAGGGATCAACAGGTCGCTGCAGATGGAGTTCATTATGGGCTCGGCCTTGCAGAACCGATAAAAACAAACGTCTCTTAGCTCTTGTGTTCGGGGGTGGTGCTTGGCAAAGGAGATCAGTGCCGTATCAACCTTGTTGTCGGGGAAAATCCGGTTTACGATATAAGGGACATATCTCTCTCTGGTATTCTGGCTACTAAAGGGTAGTTTTTCTTTAATGAAATCCCTAAGTGTGTCAAGATCGTCAGTGTCCGGCAGCTTCGGCAGGATCTCAATTGCCTCTTTCAAGACTGAATTTGTGAAGAGCTCACTCTTTGGCCTAATGGACTTCTTTCTGCGAGATAGTTCCTCTATCTGGATCGGCTCTATCTTCAGATCATCAGCAGTTTCATGCTCGACAAGCTTCTGTTGCGTCGTCTTCACAATTTCTTTAGCCGAGGATACCTTTCGTATATGATCTGCGAGCTTAAGGAGGGTAGCGGTGTAAGACTTTATCCCTTTGAATTTGCATAAAGTATCAAAATCAGATGCTAAGACATGATCAAGATCTCCAAACTCGCTGAGAAGTTTATAAACGAGTGGTTGCAGGTCTCCTCTAAGGATGGCATAATTGAGAAGGAGCTCTAATAGCACCTCATCGGTAAATGCACCAGGTTCACTGGCTATGAAGCTATCTCTTAACTTCTGCCTCCTTCCAGACCCGCTTTCTTCAGCCATTCCCTTCACCATTCATTACTGGAAATCAACAGATTTAATCCTTCGTTTGATTAGCATTATCATGGAGTGAACTCCCCAAGTAGACAACCCGTTAAACCCGAGCAGTTTGCTCATTAGCGTTTAACTAACGGTCTACTTTAAGGTTGCAGTCCATTCAAAGGGCTCTTGATCCACGAACGATAGGTATCAAAAGTACTTCTTATATGCCACACCTTGCCACTTCCAGCATATAAGATCCCCGCATCAGGTGATGCCCCGGCGGGACAGCGCTGACCACAGCGCCAATTACGGAGGCGAGGCCTCTCGGCCTGCCCTGTCCTGCCTCTTATCACCTAACAGAAGGGTGGCCTAGATTACAGCAGCATGGCGACTTTCCCGCCATGCCCTTTCCAAAGGGACTCAACGCCACGATGGATGGGAGCCTGCGCCAATCCCGAGCCAGAAAGGTCTTGCGCCGGCCCTGCACATTCCGTGGTTAACGCGGTTAATTTTACGAGGTCAGGACCTGCGGCCTTGCTAAGCCAATCACAGCGTGCACCTCTCGTGCAACCTGCCGTCCAGCCTCATTAGCCAGGTCGTACCCTTGCACCTCAAAAGTGCTGTAAGGGGTTTCCTGGGTCTGTCAATTAGCTTAACGTCTCAGCCGATACAACCTGCTATAGCGCAGTATATCTCTCCTGAAATCCTGCTCTTCTTCCGGCCCGCAAGTCCGGGTTTTGCAGCAGATGATATTGTCGGGTACTCCTATTGACTGCATCCTCAAGGATCAATGCACCCCCATCGCTGATCGAGTACCCTGGGATAGTGATATTGAGACATATGAATACAGCCTTGCCCTTAGGCGACCAGATCGTGACCATTGCCTTCTCATGGCACATCCTTTTTCCACATTGCGGGCAAGCAGGAGGTATTATCCTGCGAAATACACCTTCTGCTATGAATTCATACTCACTTGAGTATTCTTTAAAGGTATCCACCTGATCGCCCTAAAGGAAAATGAATCCAGCTCATTATGATTTATTTCTTGAGGCCCTGCAGGCCCGACTCGCGGGGCACCTGAAAGGAAAATCATGAAAAACAGAGCGCGAGAGGCCCCAAAACCCGTTTGTGCTGGAGACGCCTCTACCTCTCCTTTATTTGCCTGATCTCCACCGCCACTCCTCTACTTGATGCCACCATCTCCCAGCCGGACATCTTCGCCCGGCCAATCCCAAAGGCCTGCTCGCCCACCACGATCACCTCATCACCCGGCCGGATCTCTCCGTCTGCATCAACGACGCCCGGAGCGAGCAGCGAGCCCCTGGGCAGGAAGTCTCCAATGGTCACAATGTATCTGCCCAGCGGCTCCAGGCGCTTTGCCCCCGCCATGGACAGAGCCATGTTGCCATTTATGGTCCAGCTGGCCAGAGGCCTCTTGTTCTCGTCCTGGATCTCCCTGCCCTTCACCACTATCTTTCCCGCCAGCAGAGCACCGCCAGCGCCCTGGCCGAAGTAGAAGTCGGCATGGGCACGGTAACGCAATAGCCGCTGGTCTGGTAGTCGTGCTGCGTCGTGGCAGGCTTCCCGGACGGCGTCCGCCAGCCGCTGCAAAGCCGGGCCGTTTGTTCCTCCGCCGGTGTAGACCGCATCCAGGCCGGATTCTCGCACTGTCTCCTCCAGCTCTCCCTCCAGGTGTGCCACGATTCTAGCATAGCGATTTCTTTTCAGGTAAGCCTCCAGGCACCCGGCCAGCCATGCTCTCTCCTCTCGATCCCAGCGGCCGGTGACGGGCACATCATAGCTGGCAGCAGGATAGGCTTCCTCCAGCTCTCGCGGCACCAGGGCCAGGGGCGAGGTCAGTATCAGCTCATGCAGATACCGCCTTGCCGGCCCGATGGCCTCGGCGAAGAGGCGGTGAGAGCGGGAGGTAGAGTAGGGTTTGCGGGCGGAGCAGGGCAGGAGCAGCAGTACATCGCTTTGCGGAGCCTGATACCTCTCCAAAACCCTTTCTGCAAAGCGGGTGACCTCCACCCTCTGCAAGGATTCAGCGCAGTTGGCATAAAAAGTGCTGCGACGACTTGTGGGCGTCCTTTTCTCCAGATACCCGTGCTCACCGTCCAGAAAACGCAAGGCAGCGGTCTGGTCGGGAGTCACCCTCACCTGACGCTCAACATACTCCCTGATGGTCTGGGATCGGACCGCCTCCCTGATCGCAAGCAGCTCCTCATCGAGCTTCTGGAGGTTGTGGGAGACGAGCAGATTAGTCTCCGGTCTTGTTTCCTTCTCCCTCATCCTCTGGCAGTATGGGCAGAGGCAGAAAAGCTCATCCCTCTCCGCCAGCTCCTTGGCGCTCCACACTCCATCGCGGGTATGGTAGCGGCCTAACAGGCCATCCGCTATCATCCTGGTGCCGTCAATGAGGTCTATTCCCAGGTAGACAAGAAGGGCCAGATTGGAAGGGGTGGCCAAGGCTGGAGCATAGAGAGCGCTGTCTGGCGAGGTCTTCTCTCTGACCTTAATGACCGCTTCTACCAGGTCTCTGGGGTTTTTCAGGCTTCCAGCATTGCCCATTAGATAGACATCGGATTCCTGGGGTACTTTCTGGCTGAAGGGGTGAACGAGCACACCTTTAGGGCCATCAAAATCCAGATCAGGCAGCTCCAGGGATGGATCGGAGCGCAATGCTGAAGGGACATAGGGCAGGATAGCCAGCTTCTTCTGATCCTTCAGCTCCTTCAGGCTCTCCTGAACAGCAATGGCTTCATCCAGGGAGTCATAGCTGTAGACGCTTCCTGCGGATAGGTAGTCATCTGGAGTGATAACACCGGGAGTGCTGATCTGCCTGTTCAGGAGGAGTCTCCCCATCCGGGCTGGGCCGTCGCGGCGAAGGACCTCGAAGTATTTGGTCATGGAACCCCCCTGTAAACCTTGTGCATTTGCTCCAATCGATCTTTCAGGTCGATCTTAAGCCGGAAGGTGAACCGAGCCTTTGGATTGGCCTCGACCAGCTTTCCTGTGATTCTTACTGCCCGATCTATTGCTAAATCGTCTGCCTCTGCCGGGACTTCGGCATTGAATGGATACGTCTCTGACAGCTCCCGAGGATAGGGGCCGAAAGGCGGCTTGAAGTTGAGCACATGATCATAGCCGGCTTTGTCTGCCTCTGGATCATCGGTTATCAGAACCTCACCCTTCAGGCTGATCCTCTCGATCCTCCGAATATAGCGGATGACCTCCGGCCGGCTTGCGGACTCTGGGCTCAGGTAAAAGAAGGTGGACTTGCTGGCCGAGTCTAGGCTTTCCATCCACTCTACATATGAGCCCAGCCTTTTAAGGCCGTCCAGCATACGGGGATGAGAACGGCAGCGCGTCTCCAGGAGGTCCCAGAGCGAGCCCTCGCGAATGCTCTGCCGGACGAGCTTTATCTCCTGCAGGGAGACGTAGAGGTTGTGGCGGGCCAGATCCCTCGCCCTCTGGGGGCTGTCCATCAACTCTTGCTGGGTATATTTCTGGCAGACGGGGCAGGAGCAGGGAAGATACTTCATCTCCTCCAGCTTCCTCGTTCCCTGGACGGTCAGATAGCGACCCTCTCGGGCATAGAGTGCATAGGCTGCGGAATCGAAGAGGTCGCAGCCCATAGCAGCGGCCAGGGCAAAGAGCATGGGGTGCCCTGCTCCGAAGAGGTGGACCGGCACCCCTGAGCCCAAACCCTTCTTGGCAGCAACCACCACATCCGCCAGATCCCTGAACCGGTAGGCCTCCATCAGAGGTACCACCCCCCCGACGGGATAAAGATCAAAGCCAAGGTCCCGAGCAAACCTCCCCGCTCTCTCCCGCAGGTCGGGATAGGTCGATCCCTGGACCGGTCCGGCCAGCAGGGCATCTCTTTCCAGGCTGGCCGCCTCTTGCAGTCGTTTCTCCGTGATGTTCAGCTCCGACTCCGCCCTCTCCCTGGAGACATCGGGCGGTGTGGGTATGTCCAGGGGCACAGATATATCCGATTTTATGGCAAACTGAAAATCTAGGATCTCTGAAGGCAGGACATCGATATCGCCATACACGGAGAGCTGAAAGGCCCCCGAGTCGGTCATTATAGGCCCGCCAAAGCCCAGAAGCTCGTGCAAGCCCTGCTCTATTGCCTTAACTCTCAATTCCGGATCCTGGTTTATTATGTAGCTATTGGTGATTATCATCTCCGCACCTATCATGGCCAGCTCTTCCGGAGGGATGAGGGGAAGATGGGGGTTTACCACAGGCATTAGAAGAGGAGTCTCAACGCTGCCATGAGGAGTGGAAAGCCGGCCGATCCTTCCGGCCAGATCTTTATGCAGTATCTCGAAGCGGTCCGGCATATTCAACTCAACGCCAATAAGGAATAAATAGGTTGGGTAGAGATCACCGGGAAGAAGGAATATTGAATATATCAGGATGGATTAATATGAGAAATATAACCGCATTGATTGCGCTGATCTGCTTGATGGGCTTAGCTGGTGCCCAGGGGAGCTTCCTGGGTGAGGGCTACAGCTCCAGCCAGACAGCATTCTTCAATAAACCAAGCACATCGACATTTGATCCCTTTGTGCAGACTTACTGGAGTAAGTATGTCGCCGGCCAGCAGAACCATAGTGGCAGCAATCAGACATCTGAAATGGTCTTATGGGTAAATCATTTCCCCATGAAGTTCAGCACCCCTCTGGATCTCAGATCCACCAGCTTCAAGAGCAATGTGTCCACCCCTGGCCTCAGCGAAAAGGATAAGACAAGCCAGGCATTGAAGACGGAGGTATACCGTGAATTGGGTTTAAATGAGGTTTCCTCATACGGGGCTAACGCTGGCGTCCTGGATACCAGCAGTGGAGCTGGCACACCGGCAGTTGACGCCACAGAGAAAGTGGTCGCTCAGAGTGTGATCTCCTTCTTCAACCTCTGAACTGAAGGGTGGAGAAAAATAAAAATATTTAAAACAGGAAAAGCTCTGCTTATTCCTGCATAACTAATTTCCTTTTCTTGACCTGACCGTATAAGGAAGCAGCCCGCCGGCCAGAAGTATCATTCTCTGGCGCTCGGAGAGATTCATCTTCAGGACGAGCTCTTGTTCCTCCTGTATCCCCCTCTTCCCCTCCCCGCTATCCTTTTCTCTGACGCCTCCTGTATAGGCGAGAACACTCTCATCTCCTCGCTCTAAGGAGCTGCGAATCCCAGGGATTCTGATTTCCGTTTTTTCAGGAAGCATTTCCCAGTCGGATTCCTTTTCGAAGGTGAAGGGCACTATGCCGAAGTTCACCAGGTTGGCGGCATGTATCCTCTCTATGGACTTGGCGATCACTCCTTTGACTCCCAGGTACATAGGGCACATGGCCGCATGCTCTCGGGAAGAGCCCTGGCCGTAGCTCAGGCCAGCCACAATCAGATTATGGAAGCCCATATCTCGGAGGGAGGATGCCCGGGAGAAGAAGTCCCTGTCCAATGGCTCGAAGACGAACTCAGCATATTTGGGAACATTGGAGCGGTACTTGAGCCGGGACCCGGCTGGCATAATGTGGTCGGTGGTGATCAGATCTCCCACCCTTATGGTCACAAATCCTTTTATGTCCTCTGGGAGGGGTTGGTTGACAGGGGGCTGGCCGATATTCGGGCCTCGGCAGATGGTCTTTTTTGCCCTCTGTTCTGGAGCTAAAGGCGGAATGATCATCCTGTCATCGATATCGAAATGCTCGGGCATCTGAATTGCCGGGAATTCCATATCCAGCTCTCTCGGATCGGTTAGCCTTCCAGTGAGAGCAGCAGCAGCAGCGACTACAGGGCTGGTCAGATAGACATTGGCGCTGGGAGTGCCCGACCGACCCATAAAGTTGCGGTTGCTGGTGCGAACGGATATGGAGTTGGTGCAGGGGGACATGCTGTTGCCGATACAAAATCCGCATGACGACTCCAGTATCCTTGCTCCGAATGCGATCAGATCGCTCAGAGCGCCATTTCGGGCAATGGCACTCAAGACCTGTCGCGATCCCGGAGCGATTCCCAAAGAGACGCCCTCCGGAAGCTTCTTTCCTTTCAACATTCTGGCGACGGTCATCAGGTCGACATATGAGGAGTTGGTGCAAGAGCCGATCATCACCTGGTCTACCGGAAGGTCGAGATCGCTAACTCGGACTATGTTCCCTGGGCTATGGGGAGCGGCCGCCAGTGGCTCGATCTCTGCCAGGTCTATCTCCAGGCTGCGGTCGTAGAGGGCGTCTTTATCTGCGGCCAGAGGCTGCCAATGATCTTCTCTCTCTTGAGCTGCCAGGAACCTCTTGGTCTGCAGGTCGCTTGGGAATATGGATGTGGTCACCCCGGTCTCAGCTCCCATGTTGGTGATTGTCGCCCTCTCCGGCACGGTCAGATTATCTATGCCATCGCCGGTATATTCGGAGACGAATCCAACGTTCCCCTTGGTGCTCAGGATCTGCAGAACCTTGAGAGCCACGTCCTTGGCTGTGGACCAGGGCAAAAGATTGCCCGTGAGGTGGACATCGATCACTTTAGGGGCGGTGAGGTAGTATGCTCCTCCGCCCATGGCCACTGCTACGTCCAGCCCGCCTGCGCCCATGGCCAGCGAGCCCACCCCCCCAGCGGTGGGGGTGTGGCTGTCCGAGCCCAGAAGGGTCTTTCCTGGACGGGCGAATCTCTCCAGGTGGACCTGGTGACAGATGCCGTTTCCTGGGCGGGAGAAGTATATGCCGTACCTCTTCGCGATGGACTCCAGGTAGGCGTGGTCATCGGCGTTCTCGAATCCTACCTGGATGGTATTATGATCGACATAGCTGACGGAGATCTCTGTAGCGATATCGGAAAGCCCCATGGACTCGAATTGCAGATAGGCCATGGTGCCTGTAGCATCCTGAGTGAGGGTCTGGTCTATCTTTATGCCGATCTCTTTGCCTGGCTCGTAGGAACCATCCGCGAGGTGCTCTCGCAGTATCTTCTCAGTCAAGGTGTAACTCATAAGTGGCCTCCAGAAGACGTATCAATCAGCAAGTGTCGACGATGATGATATTAATACTCGACGATGGAGTGTAGAGTCCCGAAATTATTTCGCCTATCATCTAAGCTTGGACGCATAGTCCAAGATATGAAATTGAA
>JGI11944J13513_1002713_pt1 | contig 11957 bp, 13 predicted proteins | sample TerdegcoTASludge_FD_13513 | JGI IMG/M metagenome (IMG submission 13513) | reverse complement strand
AATTTGCCGAGGAATTTCACCGGGAAAAAGCCTTCATACCGTTGGCATACATCGGTCCGGTCTCCTTGGAAGGGACGGATGATATCAGGAACTATTTTGATATGGTTTATACCTGGTACATGTCCTCCAATAAAGAGGTATAAAATTCCACACCTTTTTTTATTGAGATTTTTCTGACCCTGAACTCCTGCATCTGGCCCTGGATGACCATTTTAAAAAACCCATAACCATAGAGATGCGGGCAATACCGGTAAATATCATTCATTATCCGTCTGAAACCGGGTTGAGAGAAATACGGAGGTTTTATCCCCTTGTATGGAGTATCATTACCAGAGAGATATCATGAAAAAGGTAACCGGGGCCATACTACAGCGGGATGGAAAAACATACGGGATTATGACCCATACCCCCTCTGGTATGGTAACCCCTGAGGATCTTGAACGGATAGCTTCAGTCGGGAGAAGATTCCACATTCCAATCATAAAAATCACGTCAGGACAGCGGATGATTCTTGCAGGAATACCTGCTGATGATGTTGATTCGGTAATGAAAGAACTTGGAACTCTCGGAATGCCTGACCTTGGGCCCTGTGTGAAATTTGTCCAGGCCTGTCTTGGCACAGAGAGCTGTAAGTGGGGATCACAGGATTCAATTGGCCTTGCATCCAAAATTGAGGCCCTTGTTCAGGATAAAAAATTCCCGGCAAAAGTCAAGATTGGAGTGTCAGGATGTCAGAGAAGTTGTAGTGAAAGTCAGCTCCGTGACATCGGGCTTATCGGAACCACCCGGGGATGGATCGTCCTCTTTGGAGGAAATGGCGGGAGAAAGCCCAGGGTCGCCGATCCGATAGCATATGGTCTGTCTGAGAATGAAGCATGCGATCTGGTGGGACGCCTTCTGGAATTCTACCAAAAACACGGAGAAACCCAGGAGCGTACAGCCCGATTCATGGAACGTATCAGGATCGATACATTAAAGTCAGAACTACTTTCTATGATTCCATACATAAATCTGGACAAGGTGTAACCATGATTATTACCGACGTGGCACAAGTTGCTTCAGGACCAAATCCACACCATGTGGATGCCAGAAAGATCTATGACTCTCCTCATGCAATGGCGGTGGTCATCACACTCCAGCCAGGAGAATCACTGAAAAAACATATGACTCCGGTTGATGTCATCTTTTATGTCCTGGAAGGAACAGGAGTCGTTGAGATTGGAGATGAACAGGCAGAAGTGACAAAGGATAACCTGGTGGAAAGCCCGGCAAGGATTCCGCATCGGTGGATAAACAAGAGCACTGAAGTTTTCAGAGTTCTGGTTGTAAAAGTTCCAAAACCAACCGAAGAGACTAAATTACTCTGAACTTCTCCCATTTTTGGACACAGACAGGCCGGTTACATGGCAGCCCGCCATCCGCCTTTCGGGACCCGGATCTCAAACACGGCACCCTGTCCTTCTCTCCCCCGCTCGGCTATGGAAATACCGGTAAGAGCAAGGATATCTCGTGCAAGAAATAAACCAAGCCCGGTATTTTTCCCAAATCCCCGTTCAAAAATCTTTTCCTTGTCATCAGGTGAGATACCAATCCCGTTATCTGCATACGTGATCAGATACTCATCACCGGATCTCTGTGCTGAGATCTGAATTGCTGTGACCGTTTTTCCATGCCGGAGTGAATTATCAAGAAGGTTCAGGAATACCCTGGACAGCATCGGGTCTGCATAGAGAGAGATATCAGGAATATCCACGGTCATCTGAATTGTATCAGATACGTGAGATTCAGGAATACAGTGAATGAGAGCCTGCCATTCGGGTTCATGTAGACCCAGGCCCTCATACGTTTTGGTAAATTCGATGTGGGACTGGATATTTCCAGTACACGCCATGATATTGTCAATACCTTCGTTTATCTTCTGATCATGGGTTGCATTCTTCATCGCATCAAAATATACAAAAATGGTCATGATCTGATTGAGAATGTCATGACGGGTGATGGAGCTGAGGAGGTTTAGCTGCCTGTTCGCCTGAAAGAGAGCCTCTTCTGATTTTTTCCGTTCGGTTACATCATGAGCAATTCCCAGAAAAGCCTTTGGAGTCCCATCAGGATTCATAACCGGTGTTCCACTTGAAACATGCCACTTCCATGATCCATCCTTATGTCTGACCCGGTACTCAACCCCACCCCTCTTCTGCCCGGTACGAAGTATTGTCTCGAGAAACTGACTGGTCACCGGGATATCATCAGGATGAACGACCAGTGTGTATGGCTTTCCAATGATATCCTGGGCATCATGACCTAATACGTCACCCCAGTTTGGAGAGACATATGTGAATATCCCATCAGGAGTGAGCGAGTACACGATGTCATAGGAATTCTCCACAAAAGATCTGAACCGCTCCTCACTTGCCCGGAGTTCTTCTGCCGCGGTTTTTCGTTCGGTGACATCACGGATTGAGAGGAGATCTGCATCCTTACCTTCATACCGGATTCGCTTTCCTACACATTCAACCCATATCTTTTCTCCACGAATGGTACTTATCTGATATTCGGCAAGGAATGGATCTACCCCGTCCCGGACCCTGTTCAGATCCTGGATTACCTGATCCCGTGAGTTTGGATCTATGAAATCAAGGACATTCACGCCAGACAGCAGATTGGCATCAAGAACCCCCACAAGGCGCAGAGCAGCCATATTGGCAAATAATAACGTTCCTTCAAAATCAAGAATGATGATCCCTTCAAGCGAATAACTCACCAGGGATCGGTATTTTTCCTCGCTCTCAATTAGTGCAGCATATGCTTCCTTTTCCCGGGAAATATCAGTGATCACACCAAAATATTTCAGGTTCCCCCCGGTGTCAACAACCGGTCTTGTTGAGGTTCTGACCCAGGAGAATGACCCGTCCTTTTTTATAAGCCGCCATTCCAGCGGGGTTAATACCCCCTGCTCCAGTTCCTGGAAGCGTTTCAGGATGGCCGGGCGATCCTCTTCATAGACCACATCCAGAAAGAACCTGCCTGCAAGATCGCCCGGTCTGTATCCAAATAACCGCTCACCTGCAGGACTAAAATAGGCGATCTGGCCTTTCGGATTTACAGAAAAGATGACATCGTTAATATTTTCAACAAGCATCCTGAACTTGGATTCACTCAGACGAAGTGCACGCTCTATCTTTTTCCTTCCGGTAATATCCTGGATTATTCCAAAAACGGTATGAGATGCAGGATCATATTCTGCGATAAAATGGACGTCTATAAGGGCATTATCTGTCGGTCTTCGTATTTTACATTCTTCATTTAAGGTTCGTTTTCGAAGAATAAAATCCTGAAGGGATGCACTAAAACGGGACCTGTCTTTTATGAGAAGCACATTGAGGAGGTCATCAATGGTAATCTTTTCAGTATTGCAGCCGATTATCACCTGGGCACCAAGTGATGCTAATATCATTCCTGAATCTGGATCATATGTCCAGTGACCCAGCCCGGCAATATACTCAGCATGGTACAGCTGGGCAATACTTTTCTGTAAAGCCTGTTTTATCTCTCTGCCTTCTATAATGCGATTGATAACATGGATAAGCCGTGTTCGTTCAAACCGGATATCAATATAATCCGTCAGACAGAGATCTGCCCCATACGAGAGGGCATCGTTCGCAATATCCTCTTTTTCTGCTCCTGTGTAGAGGATGAAAGGTAGATCTCCGAATAATTCCCTGACATGATGGAGGAGATCAATACCATTCATCTCTGGAAGATGATATGCCGCGAGAACCCCATCATATGATACGGATTTTAACTTTGAAAGGGTCTCATGATAAGTCAGAGAAAAATCCAAGGATATATTTGGGCTTTGACTCAGGATTTGTATATACCTGCTCAAGGGTCCTTTCCCGTCACCAACACAGAGGAGAGAGATCATACATGCCCGTTGCAATATTTTTATCTACTGATATCACCCAATATGTCTCATCAACCATAATAAAGATACCCTAAAAATCCCATGAAAAGTGGTTTTTTCTGTGAGGTCATCTTTTGATCTCTTTTGAATATGAGAATCATTTCAATACCTTTCAGGAACCCGGATGAGATCAGAGAGATCAGATGTAAGGGGAATACCCTCTGATTATAGCCATTCTTCATCATTCTACCAGTTCGTGAGAGTGATCAGACACACCAGGACAAGGAACGAGTATGTATCAGCCTCCGGTACTTATTAACAGAGAAGCCTGTACAGCCTGTGGAATATGCGGTAAAGTCTGTATGTTTTCCATTATAATAAGCGATGAATCCGGATCTCCGGGTCTGAATCCGCATGCTCCTCCCTGCAGCCGGTGCGGTCATTGTATTGTATTCTGTCCTTCATCTGCAATACAATTGTCCGGTTTTGGAGAAAGACAAATTGTTCCCGTGCTGTCTGAAAAGCCGGTTACTCCAGACCAGATCAAAACCCTTGTTACCTCCCGCAGGTCAACCAGACAGTACCTGAAAAAAGTCATTCCCCGAGAGGTTTTTGAAAATCTGTTTGATATCGTCAGGTATGCTCCATCAGCAATGAACCTTCAGACCGTCCACTGGCAGGTCATCTATGATACCAGCATTGTGGGGTCTGTTGGATCAGCAATCATCTCATGGATGAACCGGATGATAGAAGAACAAAGACTTCATGAGTTTGCTATTGGTTCATCATTTCCCTATATTACCAGGGAGTGGGAGAAAGGAAGGGACCTTATCACGCATGGGGCTCCCCATCTTCTCATGACATACTCAGGAGCCAGTGACCCTACAGCACCAACCGATGCCATAATTGCAACCAGTTACCTTGACCTGACGGCGATGGCATATGGTCTTGGAACCTGCTGGGCCGGGATAATAAAACGGGCAGCAGAATGGTCTCCGGAAGTCAGGTCTGTAATGGATCTTCCCGAAGGCACCATCCCTCAAACGGTTCTTCTCATCGGGTATCCGGCTTTACGGCACTATGCCATCCCCCCACGGGAACCAGCGAGGATTCGATGGAACGGGTGAATTTCCATGTATGTTATTCATACCATAATTGAAAATGATCGACATTCAAATAGAGCCACGCTATCCACTTTTTGGAACATACCCCTATAGAATTACACTCCGGTATCAGACCAGAATAGCACCCCTCTATAAAAACAACATAATCGTAGATCATCGTAATTGAATCAAGAATTAACCATAATTTTTTCTGCGTGCATATGTAATTATTGAGCGTATCAAATAAAATTTATTTTCCTGAAATAACAGCAATTTAGCTAAATTTTCTCGACACAAATTCTCTAGAGCAGAACATTTTGTAAGATGGGGCCTTTTACGCATAACGGGGAATAAAAACATCGACAATTCACGAATGGTCTCTTCTTTCGTTTCGAATTAAAATAAAAACACATAAATTACCTTTGTATTCATCTTGATTCCTACCAACTGTCATGATAAATAATGATAAATATCCATGCTCTCAAACGATACATACATGGAACTGCTCATCTTCCTGATACTCTTTCCTCTTCTGATGGCTGGCCTTTTGACACTCATTCAGGGCGAGAATTTCAGAAGAGCGGCAGTTATAAGTGGAGCAGTCCTGGTTGGGATTGCTTCTCTCATTACCCTTGCAGACAGTATCACCACCCAGGCAGTATACCACTCTGTTCCGGTCGATATGATTGGTATACTCATATTTATTGGTGATATCCTCATAAGCGGGTATATCATCTTTGTCAGTCTGAAAGCACGGCAGTATCTGGTAACCGGCATCACCATCCTCCAGCTTATTCTCCTGTGTGCCGTCGAATATCTGGCACTCGCAGACCATGCCCATATTCCTGAATTATTTTCAGATCAACTTTCAGGAATCATGGCTGCCATTATCGGAGTCATTGGAGGNCTTATCTGTGTATATGCCCTTGGATACATGCGAGAATATCATGNAGAGCATCCGGACCGTCCGGATAAGAGGCACCAGGTTCTTCGGAATCATGTTCCTCTTCCTTTCGGCAATGTTCGGAGTGGTCTTCTCAAATAACCTTCTCTGGCTGTTTTTCTTCTGGGAAATAACCACACTCTGTTCATTCCTGCTTATCAGATATCCGGAGACGGATGAAGCGGTAAAGAATGCTTTCAGGGCTCTGCTCTTCAATCTGGTCGGAGGAGCATGTATTCCAGTTGCGTTCCTGGTAATTTTCCTAGGCCAGGGATCACAATATATCGGACTTCATGAACTGGTAACTGCAGGACCCGGTATTGCCCTTATTCCCGCAGGACTCATAGCCATTGCAGGACTTGCAAAATCTGCACAATTCCCCTTTTCATCATGGCTTGTCGGAGCAATGGTTGCACCAACCCCGGTTTCAGCCCTTCTTCACTCAAGTACCATGGTAAAAGCAGGGGTCTATATTATTGCACGGTTCGCCCCGGTCTTTGAAGGACAGATTGTAGGGATCCTTATTGCGCTTATCGGGGGAATCACGTTCCTTGCTGCATCCGCCATTGCCATTTCACAGAGCAATGCAAAAAAGGTCCTTGCGTTTTCAACTATTGCAAATCTGGGACTGATTGTTGCATGTTGTGGTGTCGGAACTGCAGAGGCACTCTGGGCTGCAATCCTTCTGATCGTCTTCCATGCTATTGCAAAATCCCTGCTCTTCCTCTCGGTTGGAACGGTGGAGCACCAGATTCATAGCAGAGATATTGAAGACATGAACGGTCTTGTCACCAGGATGCCCCGGATTACCATGATTATCCTGATAGGAATTGCCGGCATGTTTCTGGCACCGTTTGGAATGCTCATCTCGAAATGGGCATCCCTCCATGCCTTTGTGGAATCAGTTCCTCCATATGGTATCCTCCTGGTTATCATCATCGCGTATGGGAGCGGGATTACTGCCTTTTTCTGGGCAAAATGGATGGGGAAACTCATCGCCGTCGGAGAACCACAGACAAAAGACGAATCCCATATCCCAAGATCTGAAAAGAACATTCTCTATATTCTCTCAGCACTTACCATAGGAGTCTGTTTCGGGTTTCCTATCATCTCATGGTACCTGATTGAACCCTGGCTCCTAACCATGTATCAGTCGGTCACGGATCTCATCTCACTGAGCAATATCGAGATCATGTTCATGATGCTCTTTTTAGTGCTCATTATGCCGTTTTCTCTCGCCCGGTTCACGCATTCAGCACGCCGGGTTCCCCGGTACCTGTGCGGTATTCCGGAGGGACGGAGCACTGCATTCATGGGTAGTTGTGGGATAAACCGGGAAATAGCACTCTCAAATTACTATCTTGAGCGGATATTTGGTGAAGAACGTCTCTCCCGAATCAGTGTGGGGATGGGTATCTTCCTGATAGTCCTGCTTCTCAATATTCTTATTATCGGAGGTGGCCTGTGAATTCCATGGATCCGTTCATTGCAGCAGCATTGTTTATCATTCTTGCACCGGTTGTCGGCATACTCATCACCGGGCTGGACCGGATATTGACTGCACGGATGCAGGGGAGAGTCGGACCGCCGGTTCTCCAGCCCTGGTATGATATCCGCAAATTATTCCAGAAGAAACAGGTCGCAGTATGGGGAGCACAGAGCTTTTTCATCTTCTGCTATCTCATATTCATCATATTCACCGGGGCACTCTTCTTTGCCGGAGGGGACATCTTACTGGTCATATTCGCCTTTACCCTTGGCCATGTCTTCCTGGTGCTTGGTGCCTATGTATCGTACTCGCCCTATGCTCATATCGGAGCTGAGCGAGAACTTATCCAGCTGATGGCTGTCGAACCGATGATCATCATCGCAGCCATCGGACTTTACCAGGTGAATGGTTCATTCCTGATTGGTGATATGGCAAACCATCCTGGTCTTCCCATACTGCTTCTGCCGGGTGTATTTCTCGGATTTATCTATATATTAACGTTTAAACTGAGGAAATCACCCTTTGATCTGGCAACCTCACATCATGCACACCAGGAACTCGTAAAGGGAAGTACGACCGAGTTTTCAGGCTGGACCCTTGCAATGGTCGAACTTGCCCATATCTATGAACTTGTCGTGATGCTCGGGTTTATCTGGTTATTCTTTGGGGATAATCTGATCCTGTGTGTGGCTGCAATAGCAATCATCATGATCCTTGAGATTCTGGTCGATAACTGCACATCAAGAGTCCGCTGGCAGGATGCCATGACCAGTGCCTGGTTTGTCACCCTTGTTGCCGGAGCCGGAAATATCTTTGCCCTTTCAATTATGTGAGAATCATGTCATACCTACAGAAATCACCCTGGATAATTCATTATGATGCCTCAAGCTGTAATGGCTGTGATATTGAGGTACTGGCCTGTCTGACTCCACTCTATGATGTAGAGCGTTTTGGGATTCTCAACACTGGAAACCCAAAACATGCTGATATATTCGTCATAACCGGTGGTGTCAATGAGATAAACAAAGAAGTTGTGCTGAACATCTATGAGCAGATGCCTCATCCGAAGGTTGTTGTTGCGGTTGGAATCTGTGCATGCTCCGGGGGAGTATTCAGAGAATGCTACAATATTTCAGGGGGTGTTGCAACAGTCATCCCGGTTGATGTCTATGTCCCCGGGTGTGCAGCACGGCCTGAGTCAATCATTGATGGTATCGTGCAGGCTCTGGGGATACTTGAACAAAAACGGAGTGCGATGAAAGCAGGAGCGGAGGGAGTTGCATGAAGCAGCCACAACAGACAATCAAGACCATCGCAGTGGAGGAACTCATTCATCAGATTCATTCATTTCATGATGACGGATACCGCCTGGTCCAGATCAGTTGTGCATCGGAAGGGGATGCTTTTGAAGTGACCTATAGTTTTGACAAGGAACTGACACTGACTCACCTTCGGATCCCTGCTTCCACTGAAAAACCAATCCCCAGTATCTCAAGGATTTATCTTGCTGCATTCGTGTACGAGAATGAAATTGCAGATCTCTTTGGAATTCCTTTCAGCGGGATAGCAATCGATTACAAAGGTACCTTTATCAGGACCAGTATTCCCCACCCCTTTGGATCGCCACAGATTTCGGTTGTGAAAAAGAAACCGGAGGGCCAGCATGAGTAAACAGATTATCGTCCCGTTCGGACCTCAACACCCGGTCCTTCCTGAGCCCATTCATCTTGACCTCGTCCTGGAGGATGAGCGGGTCGTTGAGGCAATTCCCTCCATCGGGTATGTCCACCGTGGTCTTGAAAAACTTGTGGAAAAGCGTGATTACAAGGACTATGTCTTTATATCCGAACGCATTTGCGGTATCTGTAGTTTCATCCATGGAGCTACCTATTGTCAGGGAGTAGAACAGATTATGGGGATTGAAATTCCCAGACGTGCTGAGTTTCTTCGGGCAATATGGTCAGAATACTCCCGTATGCACAGTCATCTCCTCTGGCTTGGATGTTTTGCAGACAGCATGGGGTATGAAAACCTCTTCATGAACTGCTGGAAAGTCAGGGAGAAGATTCTTGATGTGTTGGAGCGGACAACCGGAGGTCGGGTCATCCAGGGAGTGAACCGTGTCGGTGGTGTCAGCAGGGATATGGATGCAGCAGAGCTGAAGCGGATTGAGGGTGAAATCCCAGGTTTACGGGATGACTTTACAGAACTGACCCGTATCTTTGATGAAGATCTAACGGTTCAGACGAGGACCAAAGGAATTGGTATACTCCCGAAGGATAAGGCATGGGATCTTGGGGCAGTTGGTCCGGTTATCAGGGGCAGCGGGCATGCCGTAGATGTGAGATCAACCGGGTATGGTGCCTATGATGAACTTGATTTCAAACCGGTTGTCAGAAATGAGGCTGACTGTCATGCCCGTTGTCTGGTGAGAGCAGAGGAACTCTTCACATCGCTGGATCTCATAGAGAACGCTATTGACCGGATACCTGCCGGAGATATCCTGGCACCAGTCAAAGGCAACCCGTCCGGTGAATATTATGCACGGGCAGAGCAGCCACGGGGGGAAGTTATCCACTATGTGAAAGCGAACGGGAAGAAAAACCTGCTCCGTCACCGGGTCAGAACCCCAACGCTTGCCAATGTTCCTGCTCTTGTCCATATGCTGGCCGGATGTGAACTAGCCGATGTTCCGGTTATCGTGCTGACAATTGATCCCTGTATCGGCTGTATGGAGCGGTGATTCTCATGAAAGTTGGAGTTATGGCCCTGACCGTCCTCAAAAACCTTGTCAAAGGACCTGCAACCATCAGATATCCATACCAGCCGGCAAAGGTGACGCCGGTAACCCGTGGTCACCTTGTTATCAATATTGATGATTGTATCTTCTGTGGTCTGTGTAAGATGCATTGTCCTGCTGATGCCATTGAAGTCAGCAAACCTGACCGGACCTGGAGGTTAAACCAGTTTCAGTGTGTTATCTGTGGGTGCTGTGTCAGTTACTGTCCTAAAGATTGTCTATCCATAGAGCAGACGTATCTTCCGCCAACGACATCAGCAACGATTGTTTCTGTAACCGGACCTGAACCTGAGAAGAAAGAGGGGCAGGGAGAACCAGTATCAAGTTAATTTTTATAATTTTTTTGAGAAATTCTGAACTAATAAGCCAGATAATATATTCAATTTTCTCCCCTGACAAGTTTAAAATCAGGAAAGAGAATATATGAGAGAGAACAATTGAGGACTGCCAGATGAAAAGATATCAATTTACAACCCTAATTTGGGAGGAGGAGGGAGTCTACGTTTCAAAATGTGTGGAAATCGAAGTTGCATCCTGTGGTGACACCCCAAAGGAAGCTCTTGATAACCTCCGTGAAGCGATTGATCTCTGGCTAAAAAATGCTGAGTTTCTCGGAATCTTAACAGATGCTCTCCCTTCAATAACCTCATCAGAAAAATTTACCTCGGTGATAGAGGTTGAAGCAGCGTGAAGTTACCACAGGTTTCATCAAATACCTTAATAAAAAAGTTTAAAAAAATTGGTTTTCAAGAAGCACCATATCAAGGTAAGGGGAGTCATCTCGCCCTGTACAAGGAGTCTAACGGGACAAAAATCCTCATAATAATTCCAAAACGTGATCCTATTCCGATTGGAACCCTTTTGTCAATTATGAAGCAAGCCCGGATGGAAAGAGAAGAATTCGTGGATTTTCTGAATCAGTGAGAGAGATATAATCAAATAATAACGAAAAGATGGCCGGATTTGGTTTCTTAAAACAGTTGGGATTTACCGGGACTGGATCTTTTTTAACCAATTTTAATGTAATTCTCGAACCTCTCAATTTCGAAACTTATTATCCATTATAGGCCAAACTGTATGTAATGGGGAAACTTGAAGATCTAGAGCCAGGTGCAATAGTCAGAGGCATCCTCTCATCATCACTGGTTACGGTAACCAGTGTGAAATGGTATGGGAAGGACTCACTTAAGCTCACCTATGAAGATTCTTCAGGCCGGGCAGATAATCGTCTTTTATATCGGGATAATGAATCTGAGTTTGACATTGAGACTGAAGGGAGACCCTGGAGTTTTCTCTGGGACTCGGATTTATTCCGGATGGCTGCAGAAGCCAGGAGAATACATCTGGCTCATCTCTTTGATCCCCTCCTTGCTATTCATACCTCCCTCGTCGAACCCCTTCCTCACCAGATTACCGCCGTATATGAGGAGATGATCACCCGACAACCACTCCGGTTTTTACTGGCAGATGATCCCGGTGCTGGAAAGACGATCATGGCCGGTCTTCTCATTAAGGAATTAATTGCCAGAGGTGATCTCAAGAGATGTCTGATCGTTTGTCCAGGAAATCTTGTCGAGCAATGGCAGGATGAGATGGACAGGAAGTTCAGTATCCCGTTTGAGATCATGACAAATGACAATTATGAGGCAGCCAGAACCGGAAACTGGTTTTTAGAAAACCCTCTAGCCATTTGTCGTCTTGACAAACTCTCCCGCAAC
>JGI11944J13513_1002709_pt1 | contig 11971 bp, 8 predicted proteins | sample TerdegcoTASludge_FD_13513 | JGI IMG/M metagenome (IMG submission 13513) | reverse complement strand
GCTAATACAGATTGACAACAAAGAAAAAGAATGGATACTAACAAAGCAACCCGAAGAATACTCCAACTACTTCAAACTGTATTTTGAAGATCAGGTTTGGAAAATACCTTCAAAGATGGGAGACTGTTCGGAAGATGTATGGTATCCGTATTTTTATGTTACTAACGCAGAAGCTAACCCTGAAGAAAGAACCCTTTCTTTCAAAGGTCCATCTGGTAACTGGTTAGTCCATGTCTCAGAACTCAAAAAGGGCGACATAGTTCAAATCACACCTTCTTATTTTGACTTTGAGTATCTTTCTGCTGCATCCCAGAGATTCGAAATCAGCTATAACAACGAGAATAGAAGGCGCTCAAGAGACAGAAAGCATCGTCCATACTATCTTGATGATCTGGATGAGATTGAAAGAGTATGGGTGATTCTCTCAACGAGACTTTCGAACAGCCAAATAAAGAAGCTGAACACTCTAGTGGAGGAAAAAAGAAGAGACTGGGCTGTTTCTTCAGAAAATGAGGACGATACTTTCAAGAGTTATGTCGAGAACGTCATTGACAATCTTAGATGGAAGCAATCCCTAGCAAAAGATGAGAAAGATACACTCGTTGACTTCTGTGCGAGCAGGAAACTAGCAGATGTGCTGGAAATTCACATGAGCATATTGAAGGATAAATCGGAGGTGGCGGAATGAACAATGAACTTTATAAGGAGAAAAAATTCATTTTTATGACTCTTGACCCGATTCACATAGGCACGGGCGGGACTAATCTGGGGATAGTAGACAACACGATAGTGAGAGAAGCTGGCTCAAACATACCGATAATTCCAGGGACAAGCCTTTCAGGTGCGGCAAAGATGTTCGCTTCGATGCTTATGGGAGATCTGGATGCAGCTGGCAACAAAAAGCCCAAGAGTACTGAGAATCCAGTATCATACACTTTTGGGTATATAAATGGCTCTAGTCCAGAGCAAACCAGTAAGGCTGGCGTTGTTAGCTTTTCCGATGCAAAGATAGTTCTTTTCCCGGTCTATTCGTCCGAAGGGACGATCTGGGTTACCACAAGAGTTATGCTGAACGAACTTGGAATCCATGTAGGAGAAGTCGGTCCGGATGAAGAGAAAGCATATCACCTGGGCGAAGCAGACAAGAAAGGCAAAATTAAAATTGGCTGGCTATATATTGATGTAGAAAACTTAGCAGTAGAAAAGTCCAAGCTTGATGGTTTGGCAGGAAAAAGCGAATGGCAGCTCCTCGAACAGAAGATCTACATGGTATCAGACAAACTGTTCACGCAAATAGTCAATGACAACCTCGAAACAAGAACTTCCGTAGCAATCAATCCTGAAACCGGGGCTGCCGAAGATCAGGCTCTTTTCACATATGAAGCAATTCCAAGAGCCACATGGTTGATATCTAAGGTAATTCAGGATGACTTTAGATCGAACGGATTCGAAACCGCAAAGAATTGCCAATTGAATGACAGAGTAAAAGACTGGAAATCCCCAATGGATGTCGTAAAAGCCGGCTTCAAAGTTATAGAATACCTTGGCATCGGAGGAATGACCACAAGGGGCTTCGGCAGAATGAAGATTATCTCTGGTGGTGAAAACTAATGAAGAACCTTGATTACATTGCAGCGAAATCAGGGCAAAATGTCTTAGCTGCTCTAAAGAGCATGGATAAAAAAGAACTCGAGAAACTCATTAATGATGTTCTTTTGGTACTCCACGGCAACGGTGTTTACGCCTGTATCCTCTATCTCTATGCGAGAGAAAAGAAAAAAAGCGAAACAGCAGAGGAATTAGCAAAAGAATTACTGTGTTCTGCCAGAGAATCGCTGGGAATAGACTTCGAAAATTTGGATGAGAAGATGAAAAATCCAGAAAGCGTGCTCAGTCTGGTTAACGAAAAGATCTGCAACAACACCGATTCTCTCTTTCTTGTAAAGGACTTATGGGAAAGGACTCTCGTTTACGCCAGATATGGGGCCAAAGCGAAGGTGAAGAAATAATGGGCTGGAATTTACATAGAGTATCCCTTAAACTTCTTTCTCCGATGCATATAGGCTGGAGAAAAATTGGAAACCTTCAGCAAACAAGATACTATGTTCCCGGTAGAACCCTCTGGGGAGCATTGACCGCCAGGATTGCTAGAGACTGCGGAGAATTTGATTACATGAAGACCGGCATAGATGTCGATAAATTTCTCAGATTCAGCTACTTCTACCCATCTGATAATGAAGAGAAAATTGACCCTTTCCCATGGACAGGAAAAGATGAGTTCGAATGGAGATTCATTGGAAGCACGGTAAACACTGCGCTAGATCTGGGTAAAAAAACAGCTGACGAGGGTAGTCTACATGAAACAGAGTATATAGCTCCAAAAACAAGAGATAGGAAACAAGTCTATCTAATTGGATATGTTTTTGAACATAAAGACTGCGGATTGAATTGGAAAGCTGCTCTAACAAAGTTACAAATAGGTGGTGAAAGAACATATGGCTGGGGTCGAGTAGGGATTGATGAATCGAAAGGCTGCGCTCGAGTTGCTGAAATTGATCTCGATGGATATGATATTGAACTCGACGGTGAATTTCCTATGATAAAACTCTCAGCCTCTCGTTCTGTAATCTCCCATGTACTCGCGGACAATCAAATAGATAACTTTGCATCAAGTGGCAACATAGAACCTCTGATTGGACTTGAGACAACTAAAGAAGAAAGATTCGGAGCAGAAATCTCAGCAGCACAAATATGTTGGACACCTGGAACTAAATTCAGTAAAGATCATACTTTTCTGATAGGCGAAAAGGGAATCTGGAAATCCAAATCATAATTTACTCCTCCGTCGACCCCTGATGCATGGAAAACACCGGGGGATCGACAGAAGTACTTGAATTCAATTCTTTTACTGTGGATAAGATTTACAAGAAATCGGTCTTTGAAAAACAGGCATGAACTGAATTTGCCTCAAAACACTGAAAATACTTTATAATCTATATAGTAACGGGCTTCCAGACTACCTATGAGGAATTGAAACACCTTTCGATCTGAGTGATATCGCCAACTCTAGCCGGCTTCCAGACTACCTATGAGGAATTGAAACATGTTCCGTCAATCTTTGACCATGTTTCCCCATCGCTGGCTTCCAGACTACCTATGAGGAATTGAAACTAGCTATGGTGAAAGGAATCTTGAGGACTATAACGCTTCCAGACTACCTATGAGGAATTGAAACCGAGATATCCCGATATGCTTGAAGCTCCAACTATCCCGCTTCCAGACTACCTATGAGGAATTGAAACATAGCCGACTTGGAAACGGCTGTCAGTACAGAACGGCTTCCAGACTACCTATGAGGAATTGAAACGCTTGCCATTCAACGCGTATCTGCCGTCGGATATAGCTTCCAGACTACCTATGAGGAATTGAAACTGCGCCCTAGCTGGTCCCGGGCCATAGTCGCTATGCTGCTTCCAGACTACCTATGAGGAATTGAAACTCATAGCTTCTTTGACCAGTGGATGCGTCAGAATAGAGCTTCCAGACTACCTATGAGGAATTGAAACTTGGGATAGCGGACACGAACTATAGCCTTATGAACGGCTTCCAGACTACCTATGAGGAATTGAAACTATTGTGAATATGGCTTTCGCGATTTCTGCTTCGGGAGCTTCCAGACTACCTATGAGGAATTGAAACACGAAATCACGCAGGAGTGCGCCGAAGAATTCGACAACGCTTCCAGACTACCTATGAGGAATTGAAACATTCTCTTTTGTCTGTATGCCATCCAGTACGTCAGTTCTCGCTTCCAGACTACCTATGAGGAATTGAAACCACGTTTCAATATAAGAAAACTAAACTGGAGCGATCGCTTCCAGACTACCTATGAGGAATTGAAACTAGCCAACCTAGTCTTGCTCGATAGAAATCTGGCTTCCAGACTACCTATGAGGAATTGAAACCGCTCAACACGATGATTTTGACTTTGGACCGCTTCTGGCTTCCAGACTACCTATGAGGAATTGAAACTAGTATTTTTCAAGCTCTTTCTTCACATCGTAGAGCTTCCAGACTACCTATGAGGAATTGAAACCGGTTTCGGTTTAGAACTTGGATATGTAGGCATGGTGCTTCCAGACTACCTATGAGGAATTGAAACTTTGGCAAGAAGCTCGAAGTTTTGATATAATTTCATGCTTCCAGACTACCTATGAGGAATTGAAACATCCATGCTCGAAACTTCCACTTCGCCAAATGTCATCGCTTCCAGACTACCTATGAGGAATTGAAACGTCTCGCCATCGTCCTCATCCTCTTCGAGGTTCGCTTCCAGACTACCTATGAGGAATTGAAACTCAAAGTCTCCGAACGCTCCGTTAGTTGTCAGTCTCGCCAGCTTCCAGACTACCTATGAGGAATTGAAACTATGGTACAGGGCAAGATGCTGCTAGTATGCCCAACGGGCTTCCAGACTACCTATGAGGAATTGAAACGCTTGGTGTTGCGTTATATGTAGCTGCTCTCTTCCAGCTTCCAGACTACCTATGAGGAATTGAAACCTGATGAGTTTGGAAACGAAGTTTATAGGTCTGGCTTCCAGACTACCTATGAGGAATTGAAACCTGTGCCGCACGCGTTGCTGTCGGCAATTTGCGGGCTTCCAGACTACCTATGAGGAATTGAAACGACCAAACCTTGCCAGAAAGATAGTCAAGGCAGAGGCAAGCTTCCAGACTACCTATGAGGAATTGAAACAGAAAATTCTATCCAAACAACGGAAAAATTCTCGCTTCCAGACTACCTATGAGGAATTGAAACTTCGGCTTGAATAGATCTTGTTGTTCATTCCGTACGCGCTTCCAGACTACCTATGAGGAATTGAAACGAACCTTTTCTGCGTCGCCTAAACGTTCAAGGTTGGCTTCCAGACTACCTATGAGGAATTGAAACTCCTTTGAGCCTGTTGTTGTCAATTCCGGTATTGTCGCTTCCAGACTACCTATGAGGAATTGAAACCCTACAACCTCTTCTACATTCTGCATAGCAGCAAGAAGGCTTCCAGACTACCTATGAGGAATTGAAACTGCCAAGTTCGCGTGCCGCTATCTTCCAGCCGTTCTCGCTTCCAGACTACCTATGAGGAATTGAAACTAGCAGGTGTTGTTGATGCTATTTGTTTTGGATGAGGCTTCCAGACTACCTATGAGGAATTGAAACAAGAACCAGCAGTAAGCCCAAGATACGGCCACGATTCCGCTTCCAGACTACCTATGAGGAATTGAAACCCACGAAGTCGGGGAGGTTTTCAGCTGTGAAAGACGCTTCCAGACTACCTATGAGGAATTGAAACACGCCAGAGCTGTTGTCTATCTGGAGATACATGGCTTCCAGACTACCTATGAGGAATTGAAACCCGCCCTGTCTAGGCTTTCTAATGCTAGGTTTGGCTTCCAGACTACCTATGAGGAATTGAAACCCCATGCTCTGTGCGAAAGTCCAGTTGAAACATCGAGCTTCCAGACTACCTATGAGGAATTGAAACTCTGTTCTTCTGCATATGCATTTCTGACTGCTTCTGCGCTTCCAGACTACCTATGAGGAATTGAAACGATATACCTGGAGAAGGAGAGATTATAGATGAGGCTTCCAGACTACCTATGAGGAATTGAAACTAAACATGAGTTTCGGGGGTGGTCTTGCGGATCCGGCTTCCAGACTACCTATGAGGAATTGAAACTCCGCTGTTTGTGGAAGACTCGTTGAGTGAGTCTGCTTCCAGACTACCTATGAGGAATTGAAACATATGCTCCTGAATCCGATCACGACGATTCTCACAGGGCTTCCAGACTACCTATGAGGAATTGAAACCGGGTATCGTCAGGAGAGCGTTCGAAAGATATAGCTTCCAGACTACCTATGAGGAATTGAAACATGTAGGGGCAAATAACGGCCATTTTCGGATTAGCCCAGCTTCCAGACTACCTATGAGGAATTGAAACATTCCCGGCGGATACGTTTTTCTCTCTCTTCTCTGGCTTCCAGACTACCTATGAGGAATTGAAACTAATGCTCATACAAAAACACCTGCCCGACGACCTCTGCTTCCAGACTACCTATGAGGAATTGAAACTCAGACCCGGAAGGCAACAGCGTCCAGCAAGACGAAGAGCTTCCAGACTACCTATGAGGAATTGAAACGAACGTCGCCCATCGTCATGAATCGGTAGCTGTTTCGGCTTCCAGACTACCTATGAGGAATTGAAACTAGATAATGCCTTCCAGAGCATCGAATAGAACTTTGCTTCCAGACTACCTATGAGGAATTGAAACGCAATTGCTCTTTGCGCGGCTTTATCCAAACTTTCAGCTTCCAGACTACCTATGAGGAATTGAAACCGGTTCAAGGACTCAACCTCGACCTTGAAAAAATGGCTTCCAGACTACCTATGAGGAATTGAAACTCTCTACTTCAATGTTTCCGTCTTTGAATCCGGCTTCCAGACTACCTATGAGGAATTGAAACCAAAGTGGCTTCTAAAGGAGTGATAAATATGGAGCTTCCAGACTACCTATGAGGAATTGAAACCTGCTGAGAAGATAGCCGCTTCCGCAGTTGTTTCCGCTTCCAGACTACCTATGAGGAATTGAAACACACGTACTTTCCATTATTCAGTCCGCTAGAACGCTTCCAGACTACCTATGAGGAATTGAAACGCCTCTCGTCTTCGTCTTGCTGAACGCTGTTGCCTTCTGGCTTCCAGACTACCTATGAGGAATTGAAACTAGAATTTTGTGGCGGCTTCGTTGAACTTTCGCATAGCGCTTCCAGACTACCTATGAGGAATTGAAACTGCATTATCTCTAGTAACTTGTATTCGGTTCCTGCTTCCAGACTACCTATGAGGAATTGAAACATGACCGGCTCGGGCAGTTCCGGAACGTCGGCATACCCGCTTCCAGACTACCTATGAGGAATTGAAACGCAGATTCAGCCGCCTTTTCTTTTTGCAAGCAACCGCGCTTCCAGACTACCTATGAGGAATTGAAACCATTCACGGCAGTCTCTGAGTCTATCTTCAAAGTTGCCGCTTCCAGACTACCTATGAGGAATTGAAACCGTCGCTCGGGTCGGAGGAAATGAAGCTAACTTCCGCTTCCAGACTACCTATGAGGAATTGAAACTATAAGTATAATGTATAGTATCTAATCTTCGAGTCTGCTTCCAGACTACCTATGAGGAATTGAAACCACCGATGAACCAGCACAATGACTTCCAAAAGAAAGGCTTCCAGACTACCTATGAGGAATTGAAACTGGACGAGGTCGAGAAAATCATACTTTCAGTGTGTTGCTTCCAGACTACCTATGAGGAATTGAAACGTGGTGTACCAGGGAAGATGATTGACTCGGTGATCGCTTCCAGACTACCTATGAGGAATTGAAACTAGCATCACCTACGACGTGATGTCGGTCGGAGCGCCGCTTCCAGACTACCTATGAGGAATTGAAACATCTCGACAGGTAGGCGGCTGGTCCAGTTGCCCATTGCTTCCAGACTACCTATGAGGAATTGAAACTTGAGCTGATCTTTCAGGGAAAGTGAGGTGTTCATGCTTCCAGACTACCTATGAGGAATTGAAACTGCGTTTCTCTCTCTGCTCCGGTGTTTCTGCTTCGCGCTTCCAGACTACCTATGAGGAATTGAAACTGCCCACGTACATCTGGCGTTTGATACTGTCTCTGTTGCGCTTCCAGACTACCTATGAGGAATTGAAACCCGTATACATTGATTCTCTGAGTGCCCGTCTGGAGTTCGCTTCCAGACTACCTATGAGGAATTGAAACATTGGTTGATAGACAACGTCAGAGCTAATGGTGAGGCTTCCAGACTACCTATGAGGAATTGAAACAGATGAGATGATTGACTCGGTGGGTTTGCCGCCGGCGCTTCCAGACTACCTATGAGGAATTGAAACCACGTATACACCGAAAAAAATGCAATCTGACGCATTCTCGCTTCCAGACTACCTATGAGGAATTGAAACCTTGTCAAGTAACAATTATGTAACATCTATTATTCAGCTTCCAGACTACCTATGAGGAATTGAAACACTATTGGGCGAGTCCGGCGGAAATTTACCCGAAGAGGCTTCCAGACTACCTATGAGGAATTGAAACACAATCCCAGAAGAGATCTGCCCTTGGATCTACCGCTTCCAGACTACCTATGAGGAATTGAAACAGATAAGATAATGGACTCGGTGGTTTGCCGCCGGCGCTTCCAGACTACCTATGAGGAATTGAAACATCGGTACCTGAATATGTATCGATCGGGCGACCCACGCCGGCTTCCAGACTACCTATGAGGAATTGAAACGTCGGTCGACTGAATGGGTTTGTACTTTATATACATGCTTCCAGACTACCTATGAGGAATTGAAACACATGTCGTAGTTGATAACGACTACCTCCGCCGGATCGCTTCCAGACTACCTATGAGGAATTGAAACTCGATATGCCAAGAATCGAGCTGATTTCTTCTTGTGTAGCTTCCAGACTACCTATGAGGAATTGAAACATACTATCCCTCCAATAGAAAGAGGCCCCGGAGGGGCTTCCAGACTACCTATGAGGAATTGAAACATCCCAAAATTCTCAACTATCTAATGCGGGAGTCTGGGCTTCCAGACTACCTATGAGGAATTGAAACCGCCTCCAAACACTTTAGCCTGGACCGTTCTCGAGCTTCCAGACTACCTATGAGGAATTGAAACCTTTGAAATTTGTAAGGGACGCACCCACGACATCGCTTCCAGACTACCTATGAGGAATTGAAACTGAAGACCTACAACAACCTGATGGAAAGAGAACGCAAAGCTTCCAGACTACCTATGAGGAATTGAAACTACATGTCTTCTATCATCTCTTCGGGTAAATTTCCGCTTCCAGACTACCTATGAGGAATTGAAACCTCAGGCGGCGCAAAACCTCTCGAAGATTGTACCAGCTTCCAGACTACCTATGAGGAATTGAAACTAGAAGTTAGAGCCGGAGTAACCGTCTATGCAAAAGGCTTCCAGACTACCTATGAGGAATTGAAACTATTGGAGAGGAATCAACATAACTTCATACCCTGCTTCCAGACTACCTATGAGGAATTGAAACCTTCTCTCTTTTCCACGACGTTGCGCAAGCGAGCTTCCAGACTACCTATGAGGAATTGAAACTCGAGAAGGTAGAGATAGAAGCCGGGGATGTTTCCGCTTCCAGACTACCTATGAGGAATTGAAACATAACGGTAAGCATCGACTCTACCGGTCCTTCGGCACCGCTTCCAGACTACCTATGAGGAATTGAAACAAGTATTTCTCCGTTCCTTCCGGTTTTCTGGCTGGCTTCCAGACTACCTATGAGGAATTGAAACTGCCGCCACCGTCTGTAAACTCCCACACGTTCCCCCAGCTTCCAGACTACCTATGAGGAATTGAAACTCTGGCTGTTGGCTTTCTGGTAGTAGTGGCTATGGTGCTTCCAGACTACCTATGAGGAATTGAAACTAGGAAAAGACGGAACCACTGCCGACAATTCGGCTTCCAGACTACCTATGAGGAATTGAAACTATAGCGAGAGTTCGTCTTCCTATGCATCCCAAGCAACGCTTCCAGACTACCTATGAGGAATTGAAACCTTCGAAGAACTTCAGAAAGCAGGCTACGCGACTGCTTCCAGACTACCTATGAGGAATTGAAACTCCGGGCGGGGAAATATACCCTGCCTCTGGAATCTTGCTTCCAGACTACCTATGAGGAATTGAAACTCCATTACGCACACAAACCAGAACGCGGTGTAAAAGGTAAATTGAAAGTAGACCACTTAGAAGAAGAACATGATTCTGAGTCAAGCTCAGAATGATTGGAAGGGAGGAAAGACCGGGATACCGAACACCGATCTGGCATCTCCGCTCATTCGAAATGGCAAGAACGAGATCCCGTATAGGAGCATTACGGGATGACAGTATTGGTGTACTGCGGGATGACAGCCCCTTCCCGTCATGCCGGACCTGATCCGGCATCTCCGCTCTTTCCTCTGTCTTGAACCAAGAGCGAGGAACCTGGACTCGCAGTGTCGGAACGAGGAACTGCACGAAGGACGGGTCCATGATCTGGGACGAACAACGAAGGACGGCTCTTCTGAGCGAGAACCATAGTGGGATGATAGGAGCGGTTGTTGGTTGTTCGTTGTTGGTTCCTGGTAAGAGCGAGATCCCGTATAGGAGCATTACGGGATGACAGTACGGGGACACCACGGGACGACCCTGAATAGGAACATTTCAGGGCAGGCTCTCCCTTCAGGTCATCCTGACATGCTCCTAGTTAGGATCCCGGACTTCGCGACCGGTTTTTCGATATCGGAGATAATAAGATGCTTAGAACCGCTAGACCATCATCACAAACGCTGAATCTTCTGAATATTCTTGAAAGCAAATTCCCCGATTTTTATCTTGCAGAGGGCACAGCTCTGGCGATGTACTGTGAACCCCGTGTGAGCTATTATCTGGATTTCTTTACAGCTGAGTCTTTCAGGCCAGTAGTGATGCTGGGGTATTTGAAGCGCCTGGGCGTTTCTGTGGAGAACGTTAGAATTCAGACAGGTACCACGATCCGGAATCTGGTTTTGATCATATTGGGGATGGAGTTTTTGTTTGCAGAAGGTAAATGCAGAACTCCACTTCACAGCGTTCATGTTTCGTAAGAAGCGGGTCTTTCAACGATCACTGGGTGAAATATGGGAACAAGTGAAACCTGGAAACTTTTTATTCGGGTTCTTTCTGTGTGAATTTCCTTTAGATCAAGCAGATGATGATCTCCAGATACAATGTATTTTGCACCCGCCTGAACTGCACATGTAATGAATTTAGTATCATCAGGGTCTTCGATACTGATTTTGATATCTTCAGGGCAGTCAATTACGATCGAGCTCAACCTCAGGTAAGATACCAACCTATCCAGCTGATCTTTATTGATCCCGGTGATGCGTAACAGTTTCGGTCGCGACAGGACATCTATCAGCTCTTGTAGAGTTTCTTCAGAGAAAGCAAGCTCAAAAACACCCTCTCTCCAGAGATCAAGGATTCTTGCAGGAGAACTCTTGCTGGATATGATTGCAGATATCAGAACATTGGTGTCTAGTACGACTCTTTCAATTTTTTGGTCACTTTTCTCTTCTCGACTCTTCGAGAGCTGTACGGATTTCTTCTTCAATTTCCTCTTCGGTGAAAGCCTGGGCGTTCGTCCTCACCTTCTGAACCAACTGAAAAAATTCGGACTTTGCCTTTTCTTTGTTAATCACGGCAACAGGCGTAAGCACGATTCTGCCGCCTTCTACTTCGACCTGTACATAGTCGCCTTCCTTCAGTCCAAGAGAATCGAATATCTGTTTTGGTATCGTGACCTGCCTGCTTCTTCCAGCTTTTACTAATTCCATATAATCACCTTTTCATATATTACTTTATTAGTATTATAGCATCTTGCACTTGTATATGCGAAAACGAGACCCCTGGAACTGGTCAGTTTCCATTTTCGCCGGAGCCATTCAGCCTTTGAAAGGGCAAGAACGGGATCCCGTATAGGAGCACTACGGGATGACGGTACGGGGACACCACGGGATGACCCTGAATAGGAACATTCCAGGGCAGGCTCCACGGGATGACAGTCCCCTCCCGTCATGCCGGACTCACTTGACGTCATTCTGAGCTTGACTCAGAGTCACGGTTTTCTAAGGAGTGGATCCCGGGTCGGAGCCCGGGATGACAGTATAGGTTCATTACGGGATGACAGGATGGGAGAGCATTTCAGGGCAGGCTCCATGGGGGCGCTGCGGTATGACAGTCTCTTCCCGTCATGCCGGACTCACTTGACGTCATTCTGAGCTTGACTCAGAATCACGGTTTTCTAAGGAGTGGATCCCG
>JGI11944J13513_1002702_pt1 | contig 11990 bp, 12 predicted proteins | sample TerdegcoTASludge_FD_13513 | JGI IMG/M metagenome (IMG submission 13513) | reverse complement strand
GCGGCGTTCGCGGCCAGGCGGAACAGAATCTCGCTGTCCACCTCGGCGAAGCGCCGCATCTTCCAGCGCCGGAACAGGTAGTCGGCGTTGTAAATGGTGCCGTTGTGGGTGCCGATCAACTCCCCGGCGCGGATCGGGTGGTTGTTGCTGTTGACCCGCTCGTCCCCTCGGGTGCGCCACCGGGTATGGCCGAGCAGGAGCGTGGCGCGGTTGTCCATAGAGGCAAGGAGTTCGGCGAAGGCCTTGTCCGTGACGAACCGCTCGGCCGTCACCGGCCGCTTGAAGAGCCGGTGACCGCCGTCGGTGTCGAGCCATGCCGCGCCGGTGGCGTGTGGTCCGCGCTCCTCGCTCAATACAAGCAGGCGGGTAAAGAGCCAGGCGAGATACTCCCGCTCCTCGGCGCGTCGCCGCTTATTTCCGAAGATGACTCCCGCGAGCCCGCACATCAGGATTTCCCTCCCTGCGGATCGACGATGAACCCGCGGAAGACGCCCTCGGCATATTCCTTCGGATGCTCCTCGATCCAGCGCGCGGCATCGGGATATCCGAGCTCCCCGGCCAGCCGGGCGACGACCGGCCGGTCGAGCATGTTGGTCAACCCCGAGAGCCGGACCGCGTCGATGCCCCGCCACACAATGGCAGGAATCGGTATCCGGGCCGATTTGTCGTCCTGCACCTCGGCATGGCCGTGTTTGATCAGGGCGTCGAGGAAGGATGCGGCCTTTTTCTCGGGCGTGTCGCCCCGGACCGTAAGCTCGACGACGGACAGCATCTTGGCGTTGCGCAGGACCATGTCGATGTAATCCTCGAGGTCCCGCTGGTCGGGAAAAAGGGTGACTCCCTTCATAGCTTGAACCACCTCGGTTACCGTCTCCCCGATCAAGATTTCGCCGTCACCTTCCAGCGGCTGCCCATTGAGAGCGGTGTTTCGAATCGGCACTCTCATGACGCGCCTTCTTGCGTCCCGCCGGTCTCTTCCCCCGAAAACGCCGGAGGCCGGGAAGGAACGTCGGCTGGCGGGTTGTTCGCGATTGACGCTAGTACGCAAAACCCATAATTTAAGATGGTTTTCGCGTGACGACGTCAGTAATCCCAGGCTTTGTACTTGATAATATTACTCGAATCCCATAATATTACTGTGGGTAACATGAAATCAAGTCAAGGATACCAACGATGAAACATGATGCGTTTTTCCGAAAGCACCCGGTTTTCACCGGAGAGGAGTTGGCCAAACATCTGTCAACCCATAGTGAAGTCGGCGCTCGGGCGCAGGAGGCACTCCTGGCGTACCACCGGAGGGCCGGACGCGTCATTCGGGTACGCCGCGGGTTGTACGCCGTCATCCCGGCGGGCGCCGATACGGACTCGTATCCGATCGATCCGTTCCTCATCGCCGCGAAGCTGACGCCGGATGCGGTGCTGTCGCACCATACGGCGCTGGAGTTCCACGGAAAGGCTTACTCGGTTTATACACACGTCACTTACTCTGCATCCCGCCCGCTTGCTCCTCTGGCGTTCCGCTCTCATGTTTTCCGGGGGACGAAGTTTCCAATGGCTCTCATCCGCGCGGGAAAAGTCCACGTCGGCGTTTCGACCGCCGAGCGCGCCGGCATGGAGTTGCGGGTCGCGAGTCTGGAGCGGTCTTTAGTGGACGTTCTGGATCGTCCGGACCTTTCGGGTAGTTGGGAGGAAATCTGGCGGTCGCTGGAGTCGGTCGAGTTCTTCGACCTCGACAAGGTCGTGGAGTACGCGCTCCTGCTCGGAAACGCGACCACCGGGGCAAAGGTCGGGTTCTTTCTCGAACAGCACCGCGAACCGTTGATGGTGGAGGACCGTCATCTCAAGGCGCTTCACGAGCTACGGCCCCGGCAACCGCATTATCTGGACCGCGCCAAGCGGACATCCGGTCGCCTCGTGTCGAAATGGAACCTGGTGGTTCCACGGGAAGTGCTCGAACGCTCTTGGGGGGAAGTGCTATGAGAATCTCACCGGAGAAGCTGGCCGCCGAAGCGCAAGCAACGGGCTTCAGGCCGGATGTGCTCGAAAAGGTCGCTCACCTGCTCGGGCTGCTCGATGCCATGCAAAGCCATCCTTTCCTCAAAGGAAAGTTGGTCCTCAAGGGTGGAACGGCCTTAAATCTTTTTGTCTTCGATGTTCGCCGGCTCTCCGTGGATATCGATCTGAACTACGTGGGAGCCGAAGATCGTGACGGCATGCTCGCCGAGCGTCCCAAGGTCGAGCAGGCTGTTCAAGCGGTCTTCGCTCGGGAGGGCTTCATCGTCAGGCGGATGCCTGAAGAACACGCCGGAGGCAAGTGGTCGTTGCGGTATGAGAGCGCCCCCGGCCGGAGCGGGAACCTCGAAGTGGACATCAATTTCATGTTCCGTGTCCCGTTATGGCCGGTGACGACCCGCGACTCTCATCCTGTCGGGACTTGGCAGGCCATGGGCATCCCCGTGATGGATCGCCATGAACTGGCGGCCGGTAAGCTCGCGGCGTTGTTGGCGCGCAGACAGGCGCGGGACCTGTTCGACAGCCATTGGATTCTCCGAATGGAAAACCTCGACTCCCACCGCCTTCGTATCGGATTCGTGGTGTACGGCGCGATGAACAAAAAGGACTGGAGGACGATCTCATTGGACGATGTGGACTTCGACGCCATGGATTTGGCCAGGCAGTTGGTCCCTATGCTGCGCGTCAATGCGGCCGAGGTCCAAGCGGAACCAGCCGAATACGGGGCGCGACTTGTAAGGGAATGCCGCGAAGGTCTATCCGTAGTATTGCCCTTCACGGACTCCGAACGTAATTTCTTGGACCTGCTGCTGGACCGAGGAGTGATCGACCCCACGCTTTTGACCTCCGACGAATCTCTTCAACGGCGCATACAATCTCAGCCGCTGCTCGAATGGAAGGCGCTTAACGTGAGGACACACAAAGGATTATCATAGCCATGAAACCTACCGAGGGGTTCGAAATGTCGAAGCGGGTGTCCGTTTGCAGCCGGGCTGTCAACCAAGGCGGGTCGAAAAACGGAAAACGGTAGAATTCGAAAGGACATTTTCAGAGAGCGCGCCCAACCCCCAGGGTTGCACCCAGTCCCCGGACTGCGGGCTTCGAAACGGAGAATCAGGGTAAATGTGCGGGCGGGCGTAAGTCGGCGTGGGCACGCCGGAAACGACGAGACCCCGAGGGGATCACCCCACGGGGTCTTGCGTTAAACGAGAACCGCTGAAGTTCAGCGGATTAAATTTGGCTCCCCGGACATGACTCGAACATGTGACCCGCTGGTTAACAGCCAGCTGCTCTACCGACTGAGCTACCGGGGAATGAGTCGGTGCAAAAATCGGAAACCGGATATTAATGGAAAGACCGCCCCTTGTCAAGAGCGGTCTTTTCGGTCACCCAGTCGGGGGTTCCGCCTACTTGCAGCTCGTGCAGACGAGGAGCTCGCTCATGGGTACCCCCGTCTTCTTGCTGATCCACTTGAGCTGGTCCTCGGGGGCGAAGTACCGGCCGCACGTCTCGCAGGCCACCATCTTGAAGGACTTGTCCCAGATCACCCGGCGGTCCCCGGAGGACTCCATCTTCACGAATCCCGTAGGGCACACGTAGGCGCAGGAGCCGCATCCGATGCAGGCATCGGCGATGTACTCGATCCTGGGCTCGGCCAGGTTGCGCCCCAGGCCCCGATCGACGAACTTGAGGGCGTCGACACCGACGATCTCGTGGCAGGTCCGCGTGCAGAGGCCGCAGAGGATGCAGTCGTTTCCCTTGGGCTCGCCCTCCGCAACCTCCACCCCGAGGCTTTTCGCCGCGTCGCGGACGGCCTTTGTCGAGGGGTACTTGTAGTACAGAAGCTCTGCGGCGAGCTTGCGGCTCTCCTTGACCTTTTCGGAATTCGTCCGAACCTCCATCTTGTTCTTCAAGGCCGCATCGCAGGAGGTCGTGAGCTGCCACTTTCCGTTGACCTTGACCTCCACGACGCAGAGGCGGCAGGCCCCGAAGGGCATGAGGTCCTTGTGGAAGCACAGCGTCGGGATGGGGATGTGATTCTCCTGGCAGGTCCTCAGGATCGTCGTCCCGTCTTTCGCTTCCACCTTCTTGCCATCGATCGTGACATTCAGCATCGAAACTCCCCTCTGTAGAAGTCTATTCAGTCGTTCCGTCTATTCGGTCTCTTCAGTCTTATCTTTCGACGAAACAGACCAAATAGACCAGATAGACGAGATGGACCAGATTATTCCCATACCACCAGCCGGTAGCAGCGCAGGCAGCGATTCGCTTCCTTCATGGCCGCCGCATTGCTGAAGGGCCCCTCGACCTCGGCGAAGCTCTTCACCCGCTCCTTCGGGTCGAGCAGGTTCACCGGCTCCTGCGGACAGGCGCCGATGAAGCCCTCGGCTCGCTGGGCCTTGACATCGATGCCCTTGAAGCTCACCTCGGGTTCGAGGGTCCGCCCCTGGAGGTAGGCGTCGATGCTGCGGGCGACCCTGTTGCCCGCATCGAGGGCCTCGATCAGGGTGGCCGGTCCGGTGACGCAGTCGCCGCCGGCGAAGACGCCCTCGAGGTTGGTTCTCAGCGTCTCGGGGTTCACCTCGATGGTTCCCCAGCCCGTCACCTGGATCACGTCCCTGGCGAACCCGAGGTCCGGCTTCTGGCCGATGGCGGCAATGACCAGGTCCGCCTTTACCTTGAACTCGGAGCCCTTCACCGGGACGGGGCGCCGCCTTCCGCTCGAATCGGGCTCGCCCAGTTTCATCCGGATGCACTCCAAGCCCTTCACCCTGTTCCCGTCGGCCAGCACGCTCACGGGGGCCACGAGGTATCGGATCTTGACCCCCTCCTCGAGGGCCTCATCGACCTCCTCGGCACGGGCGGGCATCTCTTTTCGGGTGCGTCGATACAGGATCTCCACGTCCTTGAACCCCAGGCGCGCGCAGCTGCGGGCGCAGTCCATGGCCACGTTGCCGCCGCCGACGATCACAACCTTTCCTGTCGGCTCGACGGGCCTTCCGAGGGCCAGCTCCCGGAGGAACACGGCGCCGTCGACGAAGCCCTCGTAGCCGGCATCCTCCCCCTTGCAGCCCATCTTGGTCCCTTCATGGGCCCCCACGCCCAGGAAGATGGCCTTGAAGCCCTGGGCCGTCAGCTCGTCCATGTCGAGCTTCGTGACTTTCCGGTTGTACTGGATGTCGGCCCCGAGGTTGCGGATGAGCTCTACCTCGTGCTCGAGGACGCCCTTGGGCAGCCGGTAGTCGGGAATCCCCACGGCGGCCATGCCGCCCCCCTTGGGAAGGGCCTCGAAAATCGTTACCTGGTATCCCATTCTGCGGAGATGGTAGGCCGCGGCAAGCCCGGCGGGCCCGGCGCCTACGATGGCGACCTTCTCCGGCCTCTCGGCGGCAGGCTTCTTCAGGGCGCTCCCCCCCGATGCCAGGTCGTTGTCGGCCGCCGCCCGCTTCAGCAGGCGGATGGCCAGGGTCTTGTCGATGCCGTTGCGAACGCAGGCCTCTTCGCAGGGGTGCGTGCATGCCCGGCCGATGACGCCGGGGAGGATGCAGCGCTTGCGGATCAGGTCGAGGGATTCGCCGAACTTGTTGTTCCGGATGAGCTCGATGTAGCCGGGAATGTCCAACCGGGCCGGGCAGGCCTCGATGCAGGGCGCGGTGACGGCCACCCTGTAGGGCCGCGTTGTGCCCTTCCTGCCTGCGGTGAGGGCGAGAAAGTCGTCCCTGTAGTGACGGACGGCGTCATACACGGGGGTGACGGCTGAGGCGCGGCCGAAGTTGCACTTGGAGAGTTCCATGACCCCCCTGGCGATGCGCTCGATCTCGGAGATGTCCTGTTTCTTGCCCCTCCCGGCGATCAGCCCGTCGATCAGCCCGATCAAGCGGTCGATGCCGATGCTGCAGACGGAGCACTCCCCGCAGGAGAGCTTCCTCGCCTCCCTGAGGTACCCGAGAGCCAGGGACGGGATGTTGGCGGCGGCGTCCGAAACGACCATGCCGTTCCACCCCATGAGGGCCGTGAAGGACTTGTCGCCCAGCATGGTGGGAACCCCTGGGCCGAGGGCCTTTGCAGGTTTCCCGTTCCGGTTGTCGATGATCTTTCCATTCCAGCTGCTGAAGGATACTGCACTCATTCCCTGTCACCCTATCTTTCCGTTGTCTGTTTTCGTCCCGTGTCGCGGAACCTTACCAGGGCTGCAGGCACTCGACCTTGTTCAGGAGGATCTCCCACTCCCGGTGGACCTGCTTCTGGATTTTCTCGATATCGGCAGGCGTCAAATGGCGGAACCGCCCCTGCAGTTTCAGGTAGTCCTCGACGGGTCGGAGCTTCTCGGGAACCTCCATGGTGAGCCGGTACTTCCCGTTCTCGACTTCGTACAGGGGGAAGACCCCCGTCTCGACGGCGAGACGCCCCATCTTGATGGTGATCTCCGAGGCGCAGCGCCAGCCCGTGGGGCACATGGAGAAGACGTGGATGTAGGCCGGCCCCCTCACGGCCGCGGCCTTCTTCACCTTGTTGATCAGGTCGATGGGGTAGCTCGGGCAAGCCGTGGCCACGTAGGGCACCTTGTGGGCCACCATGATCTCGGGAACGTTCTTCTTCCACGTCCGCTGGCCGGGAATGGCCTCGCCCGCGGGTGAGGTCGTCGTGGCCGCCATGAAGGGGGTGGCGCTCGAGCGCTGAATGCCCGTGTTCATGTAGGCCTCGTTGTCGAGGCAGAAGAAGATCATGTCGTGGCCGCGCTCCATGGCGCCAGAGAGGGCCTGCAGGCCGATGTCGCAGGTTCCGCCGTCGCCCGCCACGGCGATGGTCTTCACGTAGCGGTCGGCGATCCGGCCCTTTCGCCGGAGGGCCTTGAGCGCCGCTTCCACACCGGAGCCGACGGCTGCGGCGTTCTCGAAGGCGACGTGGACGTAGGGGACCTCCCAGGCCGACTGGGGGTAGCCCGAGGAGATGATCTCCATGCAGCCCGTGGCGTTGGCCACGACCACGTCGTCGCCGAGGGCCTTGAGGATATGACGAAGCGCGAGCACCTCGCCGCAGCCCTGGCAGGCCCGGTGGCCGGCGCTGAAGTATTCCTTCCGGTCGACGAGCTTCGGCGCAAAGATCTCGAAATTCTGCACTTGGTTCATTATTCCCTCACTCCGTAAAATTCGAAGGGTTCGTCTTTTTTCTTCTTGGCCAGGTCGAACATGTTCACGAAATCCCCCACGGTCAGGTCCCGCCCGCCGAGTCCCGCGATGACGTTGAGGATCCTGGGCCGTTTCTTCTCGCCGTACAGGATCGACTTGACGTCCGTGGCCACGGGGCCCCCTGCGCCGCCCGTGGAGATCGCGCGGTCCATGACGATGAGGGTCTTGCAGCCCGCGACGGCGGCCTTGATCTCCTCGACCGGAAAGGGCCTCCAGAGGCGCAGCTTCACGAGCCCTACCTTGCGGCCCGCTTTCCTCATCTCGTCCACGGCGGTGGCCGCCGTCTCGCCCATCGAGCCCATGGTGAGCATGAGGGTGTCGGCGTCCTTGGCCCTGTATGTCTCGACGACGTTGTACTTGCGTCCGAAGCGCTTGGCCCACTCGGCAAAGACCCTCGTGACGACCTTCTTGGAGCCCCGCAGGGCTTCCTCCTTGGCCTTCACGGTCTCCGCGTAGGTGTCGGGCATGGCGAAGCAGCCCATGGAGATCGGGTTGTCCGGATGGAGCTGCGCGAAGGGCTTTCTCGGCGGCAGGAATTTCGCCACCTCGGCCTGGCTGGGGAACTCGAGGGGCTCGATCATGTGGGTGAGCTGGAAGCCGTCGATGTTTACGACACAGGGCAGCATCACCTCGGGGTCCTCGGCGATCTTGAAGGACATGATCGACAGGTCGATCGCCTCCTGGCCGTTTTCGGTGAAGAGGCAGATCCAGCCGCTGTCCCGCTGGGGCATGATATCCGTGTGGTCGTTCCAGATGTTCAGCGGCCCCGAGACGGCGCGGTTGGCGTTGGCCATGCAGACGGGAAGCCGCATGGCGGACACGATGGGCAGGATTTCGTGCATCAGCATGAGACCCTGGGAACTCGTCGCCGTGTAGGCACGGGCCCCGGCCGCCGACGCGCCGGCCAGGGCGCTGATGGCGGAGTGCTCGCTCTCGACGGTGATGAACTCGGCGTCGATGCGGCCGTCGTGGATGATATCCGCCATGTGCTCGGCGATGTGGGACTGCGGCGTGATCGGGTAGACGGCCGCCACATCGATATTACAGAGCGCAACGGCCTCGGCCGCCGCAATGGCCACTTCCATTCCAACGCGTTTTCCCATCTTACTCCTCCTCCTCGCGCATCACGATGGCGCCGGGCCAGCACTCATGGGCGCAGATCCCGCAGCCCTTGCAGTAGTCCAGATTCGCTTCGTAGAAGCCGTCCTGCGTCTCCTGAATGCACCCTTCGGGGCAGAAGATGTAGCAGATCCCGCACTTGATGCACTTGGAATTGTCCCAAACGGGATGCTGGGACTTCCAGCTTCCGGTCTTGTAGTTTGCGGCGTTTCCCGCGGCGAAGACCATGCAGCCGGGGTTGAGCTCATGCCACTTCTCGGGCCACTTCTTCTGCTCTGTCTTTTTCTTTGCCATATCGGAACCTCTTGTCTGTCAGGCGGCTTTGGCGATTTTGAGTTCATTGAACGCCCGCTTCATGGCGGACATGTTCTTCGAGGCCACGCGGCCGAAACGGTGCTCCAAGGGAGACTTCAGGGAGGTCAGGCCGAGTACCCCCGTCGCCTTGAGGACGGCCCCGAGCATGGTCGTGTTCGTGATCGGTACGCCAAGCTCTTCGCGGGCGATGCGGGTTGCATCGACGGTGAACAGCTTCCCCTTGTAATTCAGCTTCTTGCGAATCTCCTCAGGGGACTTGGACGTGTTGATGATCAGGATTCCCCCGGGCTTGAGCCCGTCGGTGACGGGAACAAGGCCCACGAGGCTGGGGTCGAGGACGACGACCACATCGGGCTGATAGATCCCCGAACGGATCTTGATGGGCTTGTCGGATATGCGGTTGAAGGCCATGACGGGAGCGCCGCGGCGCTCCGGCCCGAATGCCGGGAACCCCTGGGCATATTTCCCCGCCTCGATCGCCGCCAGGGCGATCATTTCAACGGACGTAACGGCACCCTGGCCGCCTCTTCCATGCCATCGGATCTCGATCATCGGTGATTCTCCCCCGGAAAGATTTGCGTCGTCAGTAAAAAGGGATGGGCGGAATTAAATATTACAGAAAATTTCCCATATCCGAATCGGGATTGCCTGTCAATATCAAATTGCCAACTTTCCATATGTTTTTCGCCCCTTGACGCGCGTGCCGACGTGGGGGAACAGCACTCCGGAGTGGATATAAGACCCTGTTTTGTGTTACCTTTTCCCCTCTGGCCGGAGAAACGGGATGAGCTTCCTCATTGGTTTGATTGCCGGGATCTTCGGAGGCCTCGTGGGGCTGGGCGGCGGGGTGGTCATGGTCCCTCTGATGACCCGGTTTATGGCCCTTGCGCAGGCCCGCGCCCACGGCACGAGCCTTGCCGTCGTTGTCGTGGGCGGTTTGTCCGGGGCTTTCGCCTATGCCCTGGAGGGGAGCGTCGACTACGGTGCTGCCCTTATCCTGGCCGTCACGGCGTCCGCCACGGCCCGGATGGGCGCCCATTACTGTTCGGTCCTGCCCGAATGGAGGCTGAAGCGGCACTTCGGGTGCATCCTGGTGGCGACTGCCTTCCTTCTTGTCGTGAAACCCTATCTGGAATTCCTGGCCGTCTTTTCGCTCACCGGCTGGGCTGCCGCTGCCGCCCTTGCGGCCACGGGCCTCGCGACGGGATTCATCGCGGGGCTGCTGGGCGTCGGCGGCGGGGCTTTCCTGATTGCGGGGATGGTGATCTTCGTCGGTATGAGCCAGCACATCGCCCAGGGAAGTTCCCTGCTGAGCATGGTGCCGGCGGCGGCCGTCGGGGCATGGGCCCACTGGCGCCGCGGCAACGTCGAGGCGGCCATCCTGCCGGGCCTTGCGTCCGGAATCCTCTTCGGGGCCTTCCTGGGGGGCGTTGTCGCCAACTACCTTCCGGAGCAGACCCTGAGGTTCATCTTCGCGATCGTGCTGACCCGGCTGGGGGTGGCCCTGATCCGGAAAAACCTGGGCCAGGAGAAAAATGAATCCTGCGAAACGCAAGGCGAGCGGGATGTTCCTCTTCGCAAATAGATAGAAAGATCCCCCTCTTTCCTCCTTTTATAAAGGGGGAGCAAGGGGGATTTGATTCAGCCGATCACATCCCCCTCCGGTGTTCCATCGCCTTGGCCAGCGTCATCTTGTCCGTGTAGCGCAAATCGCCGCCCACGGGGACCCCGAGGGCGATCCGCGTGACCTCGACCCCCTTTCCCCTGAGTAGCCGCATGATCAGCAGGGCCGTCGATTCCCCCTGGACGCTGGGGTTGGTGGCTACGATGACCTCGCGGATGCCGCCGCGCTCCAGGCGCTCGCCAAGCTCGCGGATCCGGATCTGGTCCGGGCCGATCCCGTCCAGGGGAGCCAGGGCCCCGTGGAGGACATGATAGGTGCCCCGGAAACAGCCGCTCTCCTCGATGGCGGTGAGCGAGTCCGGGTCCTCGACGACGCAGATGCGCTCCCGGTCCCGGACCGGGTCGCTGCAGATCGAACAGAGTTCGCCCTCGGCCAGGTTGAAGCAGACCGAGCAGAAACGGATCTTTTCCTTCACCTCGACGATGCTCTCGGCGAGCTTCTTCGCCTCCTCGTCGGACCCTCTCAGGATGAACATGGCGAGGCGCGTGGCCGTCTTCTCCCCGATGCCCGGCAGGCGGCCGAGTTCCTGGATGAGTCGCTGGATGGGCGCTGCGTATCCCGTCATGGCAGGAGCCCTCTCACATCATCCCGGGCAGCTTCATCCCGCCGGTGACCTTCGCCATCTCCGCCGAGGCCATCTCCTGGGCCTTGCGCACCCCTTCGCTCACCGCCGCCACGATGAGATCCTGCAGCATCTCCACGTCGTCGGGGTTTACGACGTCCTTCTCGATCCGGATCGACACAAGCTCGAACTTGCCGTTGACAACGGCCGTCACCATCCCGCCGCCGGCGGTCGCTTCCACCGTTTTCGAGGCGAGCTCCTCCTGGACCTTCGCCATTTTCTCCTGAAGCTTCTGCGCCTGCTTCATCAGATTCTGGAAATTCAAAACGACTACCTCCCAATCTGGTCTGTCTCGTCCATCCCGACTGTTTCGTCGCTGCCGCTACCGCGGCAGCGAACTTTCCGCCTTCTTGCCCTCTCACTTCTCCTTGACGATCACTTCCTGCACTTCAGCCCCTTCGAAGACATCCATGACCTTCTGGAGCAGCGGATGGTTCAGGGCCTCCCGGCGTGCATGGTTGGCGCGGTTCTGGTTCGGGCCGTTGGCCTCGCCGGGCCCGTTGTCGACCGTTTCCACGGCCAGGCGCACGGGCTGACCGAAGAACTCCCGGGCCGCCTCCTCGAGTTTTTCCCGCTGGGGTCTCTCGTCGAAGAAGTCGAGGAACAGGTAGCCCTTCGGGAACCCGATCCGCAGGGTCCCGTCGACAAACGCCACCAGCCTGCCCGGCTCGATTTTCGCCCACAGGGGCTGGTTTTTCCTCTTGACGAACTGCTTGAACTCTCCCCAGCGGTCCTCTTCGCCCCGCGGGGACGGCTCCCTGACGGCGGGATCGTCGGCCGAGCGATCGATCCCCGTTCTTTCAGGGGGCGGGACATAGGGCTTCCCCGGGGCGGGGCGGGGGGCGCCGGGCCCCTGCCCGAGGCGCCTTTCGATCCCCTCCATGCGGGAGAGGATCTCGTCGATGGGAATCAGGGGTTCCTGCCAGGCCATCTTGACAACCGTGAATTCCAGGACGAGCCTGGGGTTGACGCTCCTGCGAACCTCTTCCTCGCCGGCCATGAGCACATCGAGCAGCCGCTGCAGCGTCTCCTGCGAGGCGGGGGCGGC
>JGI11944J13513_1002701_pt1 | contig 11993 bp, 5 predicted proteins | sample TerdegcoTASludge_FD_13513 | JGI IMG/M metagenome (IMG submission 13513) | reverse complement strand
GAATGCTGGTCAAGAGACCACACCGTGTACAAAGTTATTTCAGACATCCCATGGTTGCTTATGCGAGGTGATAACATTCAGGTATTTGATTGCCGGATCAATAATACAGTTGAGAAGAAGCGAATAGCAGCCTTGTTGTCTTCATCCTGCAAGGCTTTCATACCTTTAAGAAAATAGTAATCTGTTTCTGTTATTGGCATGGATCAATACAATCATATGCAATACTGCTTGGTACGTCAATGAATAGAAAAAAGAAACCTCCGGGGGTAAAGATTCCGCAGGGAAAATCGTAGAGACATCAAGACCTCGGAGGCTTTTGGGGCTTAATTGTTCTATAAATAGTATCGGTTCTACCACTTTATGACATAAGCACACATCTTGGTTAACATAACTATTTCATAAACGGAAAGTTAAGAAAGATACTATGTACACATAATAATCTTTTATTAAGATTATTCGCTGACAGTAAAGATTACGGGATGAAAGAGGTCATCAAGTCACCAATCATCGGATTCCGCTGGATGATGAAGGCAGGTCAGAGATACTCCAGCGAATAAGATAGTTGGTTACTTCGTATTTTCTGAAATGATACCCTCTGTTTCCTTGCTTTGTTATCTATTTCTTAGGTGGCCATGTCTCCTTATTCTTCTTCCACCAGGCCTGCCAACGTTCAATTTGAAGAATCTCAATCGGCTCACCTGTTAAAACTGTCAGACCGTGGAATGCAGCCTCCCGGACCACCATAAATGGATCGTTTTCTGCTTTTTCGAGAAGTCTTGGAACGAGGGTTTTATTTCCCGTTGCAACAAGGCTATCTACGGCAGCCTTCCTGATCAGCGGATTAGGGTCATCTAACAATTTTAGCAGTTCTTGGTCCGACTTCTTCTCGTTAAATTTTCTTTCCCCATAGATGCCACTGTTCATTTCCAGGAAGATTTGATTTTTTGTGGCAATACAAATATTCCGAATTTCCGGATTTTTTGTTGTTTTCATCAGAGACGTTAACTTATCATAATCTTTGCCTGAGGTTCTTGCGAGAATTGCTAATTTGTTTGCTTGCACAATTTCTTCATACCCAACAAGTTTACTTTGAATACGGCCTTCTGCTTCTGACGTTTTTTCTTTTACGGCTTTTTCAATTGATGGTGTCAACTCAGACACAGCTTTTTTTGTCTCCGCTATAACCGTCTGCTGAATCCTCGGACTTTCCGATTTGAGTGAAGCCCTCACTTGATCTCCTACCGCTTTATTGATTACATCTGATAAACCAGACTTGGTCTGATCCTGTGCTACATCTTTGATCAATGCTTTCATTTTTTCTGTCTTAAATTCTTCTTCAATGCGATTCCGTATCTGTAGCTGTAGAGCTGCAATTTGTACTTCCGTTTTTTTGTTTATTGTTGCCTCAATATCTTCATATTTTTTTCCTACAAGCCAGTAGAAGATTCCTATACCAAAACCCGCTATTAAGAGAATAGCGGTAAAAGTGGTTTTGTACATCTTCTCAAAGAAACTCCGACTCTCAGATATCTGCTTGTCGGCAGAGTCATGTAATTTCTGATAAACATCCAACTCTTTTTCGTTTTCTGACATGATTTACCCCCACCTAATTGTTAAAATACTATTATTTTAAGGCACTTGGTGTCAAGGACAATACATCCACAACGCACTATTGCCAATTGAAAGGTTGAATATTCAGCAAGAAAGACCAAAAAAGCATTTCAGTCAACTATATTTAATTCCTCCTTCCACAAAACATGTTTTACGACTCGGCATGACGAAGATGATACGAATGAGTTTATGGGCTGTGGCCAGGACAGCTTTCTTGTAAGGCAACCCGTCCTGCCTTCGTTTCTTGAAGTATGCCTTAAACAAAGCATTATTGATAATGACCCTCGTCGCCATGAGCCAGATTACCCTTCTCAAGTGCCGGTTTCCTCTCTTGCTGATCCTGCTCTTCCCCGCGTATTTTCCGGATTCATAGGTTGAAGGATCGAGACCGGAAGCGGCGATGAGCTTCTTGTCGTTTTCGTATATCTCTACTGCCCCTCCCATCTCAACCAAGAAGTTCATTGCCGTATTTTCTGCTATCCCCTTGATAGAACACAAAAGCTCCATATCATGCTTCATTCTCTTGTTTAAGAGATTCATAAGTAATCCTGCCGTCTCTTTTATCTGTTCCTGTATGTGCATAAGCAGTGAGGCTTCCTGTTTGAGGGCAAGCTCTTTTGCAGAACTCACCACGCCAACCGATGATGCGGCGGCATCTATAAGCGTTTTGACACTGGCACGGGGTCTATTACCGCGGGACTGGTTGATGAAGATTTCAGCAATGGCATTATGACCTGCTTCACGTATCGCATGGGCAGAAGGATACTCTGTCAGGAGACGAAGGGTTGCCTTCGTGAAGACTCCCGTTATGTGTTCAAGCTCGGGGAAAATGACAGAGAGGATCCTCTTCATATCGCCCTTGAGGGAGGTCACGTGATCGACGAGTTTTTCTCTTCTTCTGGCCAGATCCTTAAGTTCTGTTGCCCGGTGATCGGTTGTCTGTGGAGCGAAAGCCTCCTTCTCCCGCAGAAGAAACTGGGCTATCGTGAAGGCATCCTTTTTGTCAGTCTTGGTTTTGCGTAACGAGCGCTTTGCGAAGTGATTGATGAGAAGCGGATTGATAATGACAACCTGGTAGCCTTGTGCAGTAAGATAGGAGAAGAGGGGAAGATGGTATGAGGCGGTGGATTCCATGCCCAGGAGGAAGGACGATTTGTCCATGGGTAGCTTCAGGACAAGCTTCTCAAATCCCCCCCGATCCATGGAACAGACGAGGGAGAAGACCTTACCTCCCTGTTCGTCTATACCGCAGGCATCAAACTTTTCTTTCGATACATCAACCCCGATAAAAAAACTCATGACATGCACCTCCCACTGGTAGTATAAGAAAAGCAGGAATTGCCTCTGGCCAATCCTCCATCGTGACAAGGGCTCGTTTGGCCCAATCAACTTATCATGGCTCCAAGAGGCAGGGGACAGACTGAAAATAAGGGTTCGGCGACCCAGGAAGTACTAAGTCCCCCTGCCTTCCTTGGGGCAAAGCTTACCTGCTTATGAGAGAGTTATACAGGAATTAATGGTAGGAGGAAGTACATTTCACCCCAATAAAATAAATATTTCTTATTGACAGCTTTTTATTTATGAGCTACGTTTGGTCATCATATTACAGTAGTATTGATTAAGCACAAGAGGAGGTTTTAGGGAAGTGACGTCAGGAACGTTTGATGACCAGGCAGCCCGCCCTTTCGAAGATCAGGACAGATACCTCGATCTCTGCGCACTCTCCGCATACTCTTCCCTCTCGGTGAGGACGCTCAGAGAGTACCTGTCAGACGCTGTCGACCCGATCCCTTCCTTTTGTTTCCGGCGCAAGATCTTGGTCAGGAAATCAGAGTTCGACCGGTGGATGTCCAGGTATCGTAACAACACAAAGAGCGTATCCGGCATAGTTAATGAAATAGCAACGGCCTTCTCGGAGGCACTGTAAAATGAGTGGCTTTTTCCCTTTCCATGTGTCACAATTTATACTGTGTATAGGTTGCATTTTGCACAGTCAGAAAGGAGGTTTGATATGGGCGTGACTGTGCGCCAGAAACAACCTGGAAAGGGAAATCCCTGGTATGTTTTTATCAATCACCAGGGCAAACGAAAGGCAAAACGCATCGGAGACAAGAGGGCCGCGGAGACCGTGGCCAAAGCGTTACAGGAGAGGTTAGCAAAAGGTGATTTTTCTATCGATAAAGAAGAACCGAAAATGCCGTTGTTCAAGAAGTATGCGGAGGACTGGCTCGTGAACTACTCGCAATCCTTCTGCAAACATTCGACGGACACGGGGTACGCGAGCATGATCAAGAACCACCTCATCCCGTTCTTTGACGATGTGCCGCTCGACCAGATCCAGCGAAGGGACGTGAAGGAACTCATCGCGTCCAGGATAGCGGAGGGCTTGAGCCCGGGAACGGTGCGCAACATCCGGCTCTGTTTGAGCAGCATCTTATCGAGCGCCATAGACGATGAACTGATCTCCGCGAACCCGGCGGCCCAGCTCGGCAAGAAGATCCGCAAATTCTTGCAGGTCAACAGCAGCCACAAGAAGGTTGATTTCCTCACGAGGGAGGAGGTGAGCCTGTTCCTGCGCACCGCGCTCGAGCATTACCCGAGGCTCTACCCAGTCTTTCTCTGTGCGGTGAGGACCGGCATGCGGGCGGGGGAACTGATCGGGCTGAAACCCGGGGACGTGGACTTCAACGGCATGTTCATCGAGATTCGGAGGGGCATCGTCCGGGGAAGGATTACGAGTCCGAAGAACGGCAAGTCACGGCGCGTTGACATGTCGCGGCAACTGGCTGCAACACTTCAGTCCCACCTCGTGGACGTGAAGCGCGAAATGTTGCGCAAAGGATGGCGAGAGCCCCCTGAGTGGCTCTTCTACACCGAGGAGGGACATCACCTGGACGTGGACAACCTGCGTAAGCGCTATTTCTACAAGGTGCTGGAGAAGGCGGGCTTACGACGGATCAGGTTTCACGACCTGCGCCACACCTTTGCCTCGCTCCTGATCGCCCAGGGCGAGTCGCTGGCCTACGTGCGGGACCAGCTGGGACACAGTTCCATACAGATTACGGTGGACACCTACGGTCACCTGGTGCCAGGTTCGAATAGACAGGCGGTTGACCGCCTGGACGACCTGCAACCACCTGCAACCAAAATGCAACCTGAGGAGCTCACTGTACAAAAAAAGGTACAAATCCTATGGCTAAGTACCTGATTTCATTCAGTGGAGTTGGTTGCGGGGTCTGGATTTGAACCAGAGACCTTCGGGTTATGAGCCCGACGAGCTACCGTACTGCTCCACCCCGCATTAATACATTAAAGGAAAAAGGCGGAGAAGTCAAGGAATTTGAAAAGCTCAGCTAATAGGGAAAAATTGGAATAATAACGAGGGGGCAACGGATTATTTATCCGCTGCCCCTGTATTTTGAGTCCTTCTTTAGTAAGTTTTATCGTAGGCAACTATCAGAGCAATGACCCGGTCCAATATAGCCGTTGTTATAAGAATCGAGGATATTTGCCAAGCCAATATAAAGTTTTTTCTCTTTATCTTTTAAAGTAAGGGCTTGCGCAGGGGTATATTTCATAAAGAATTTATCGGCAAGAAAAAGTGCTGCATCAACCTCCGGTGTACTACTGGCGCCCGCTGCAATGTTAAGTTTGGCAGCAATGAACTGGAATGATAGAATGTAATAAACATTTCCTTTTTTCGGCGGAGTCCAAAGAACCTGGTACCAAGTCTGACTACTCAAGTAAAAAGTCGTGTCCTCCCCGTTCGGTTGTATTTTGGCCCAAGTGGAATCGTACTTTTTAGATCCCGCATACTTCGAGTGGGTTTTCCAATAGCCGGGGGTGAAAGTACATCCCGCGGGCAACTGCACTTCAATAAGCGTATCCTGATTTCTTTCACCGGTTCCAACAAAGCCATCATTCAATATCAAAACCGCAACAAATTGTCCAGGACCAGGAATAAACCCTAAGCCATTGTTATTTGCGGCAGCAACCATTTCATTCACTGCTGTTTCGTTCATTTGTGGATCAACAACCAGTGAATATGCATCTGTACCCAGAATCCGCCACAACGCTTTCTGAACGTCGTACCGTGTACCCTGCTTATGATTCATCAGATAGTTGACCTTGTCCCATGGTTTTCCAATAAATACCGAGGGCAAATTCGCTGTATCCGTACTGTCGTATAGATCGTACTGCTTATCTTTTATGCCCGGATATGAATGGTTGTTCTCCATACACCAACCCCTGTATGTATCGTTCTGCACATCATATTTCCAGTCGTCAATGATACCACTTATTGTAATGTCAAACATACCACCCATTATGGTTGCTGCCCCCCATGAGTTATAATCATCCACAATCACTGGATTCGGGGGCATCTTGAGGACTCCTGCCGACCAGGCACATGGTACAAAAACAATCAAGGTAAGAACCACCATTACTGCTAAAAACATTTTTCTTTTCATGTGTAACCTCCTTTATGTGTTTTCTTTGGCGCCCCTCACCGCCTTTTTACAATGGTAATGCCAACGTTTTTCGTTTCGTGAAGTCACCTCCTCTTCGCATCTACCGATCTGGGTTTACCAAACCGTTTAATAGAAGCTCTTGGTCTTCAATCAATCATTTATTACCGCTCTCTCGAAAGCCCAATCCTATGCCTGAGGATCAACAGGAATGCAGTAATGATGCCATTCAATTCAGTTATCGAAAAGCCTCTTTTTTATAAGTATATCAATGATATTGATATTTGTCACAAAAAAATGCTTGGATCAGAGCAACAAATTCTGTGGCTCACCCCTTTATCTGGTAGTTTTGACACGATCGTACTTACTATGCACTAAATGAATAGAATATGATTATATGAGAGTATCTCCTTATTCCCCTACATTCCCTATGGATACCTTGGCGCCGAATTTTGTAGAATCCGGAAAGGCGAGGAAACCGTCTGACAGAAGCGTGCCGTCGCCCCTGAATACGCGTACCCAGGAATCGCTGAATGGTGATGGACCGGGGCCAGTGATAATCTCAGCCATACCATCGCCATCCAAATCGCTGGCTGCCACGTTTGCACCAAACCGGTATTCATTAGACGGATAGGCCTCAAAACGGGTACCCGTGAAGGTTCCATCACCCCTGTATACAGCAACAACAGCCTTCTGGAGAGGATTTGGGCCGGCACCAGCTATTATCTCTGCCATTCCGTCACCATCGACATCGCCTGCAGCAACATTCACTCCAAAAATGTAGGGATACCAATCGCCAAAGTCGACGATGAAATCAGCAAACGTGGAGGATATGCTCCAGTTTCCTGTGCCGCCGGATGTGTCGACTTTAAACACCTTAACCCGTGCAGGGCTCAACGGGCTCGGACCAGCTCCTGCAATGATCTCCATGATTCCATCACCATCGACATCACCGAGAGCCACCTTTACGCCCAGCTTATATGCTTTCGGAAACGCAACAAAATCAATACCTGTATCCTCCAGCTTCTGTCCAGTATAGGAGAGCACTTTGATCCGTGCGGTATTAGTAATCCCGGGACCGGCACCGACGGCAACTTCTTCTCGCCAGTCGCCGTCGATGTCTCCTGCTGCCAGAAAGGCTCCAGATTTTGTTGCTAAGACAGGCTGGTCGAGAAGCAAGGCCCCATCTTGCCTGAATATCTTGACCCGGCCATCTGCAAGCGGATCGGGACCGGGGGCCACAATAATCTCATCCTTACCATCACCGTCGATATCCCCCATTACAGCGTTTGCGCCAAATCTCGTCTTAAATGCTGTAAATTCAACTTTTTCCTCAAAGTTTTTATTCAAGAGGGTGACCAGTGCGCGGTTATCGAAACCAGGGCCAGGCGTAACAACAAATCCGGGGACGATGTCCGGATTCAGGGTCACACCGACCGAGAGATTTATATCTTTGGTGATTATTCCGTCATTTCCTGAGATTTTGATCGAATAATTTCCCGGCGCCACATATTTTGAACTCTGTACCCGAATAATCGTTTCTCCTCCGGGGACAGTTAGATTCGGACTGTCCACAGTTACGATCAGACCCCCTATCCTGCCGGTCACATCCGACAAAACAAGGCTTCCCGTATACTCGTTCAGAGACACTGCCCTTAGCGTAAACTCCGCAGTCTCCTGCTGCGCAATTGAGCAACCTTCAGGCGTAGCCTGGAGATTAAAACCGCTAACATCAAGGGTAACGGGAATTGTCTGGATGACTCCCCCTGGACCATCGCTGCTCTGACCGCGGAGGATAACGGTATAGGTACCGAGTGGTGTTGTGGCGCTGGTTTCAATAGTCAGTATTGCGGTTCCAGATCCACTGACTATATGTGGTGTCAAACGTACGGTCGTGTCTGATGGAATTCCATCTGCACCAAGAGCAACGTTGCCAATCCAGCCCGATGGGGCATCAACGGAAATTGTAAAACGTCCTGTTTCACCTTGCTTTACCCGTATCGATACTGGATCAACCCTTAAGGTAAATCCGGTGCTTGCTGTCATGGTGATTGTCTTCGTCTTCTCTGCAAGAATCATCCCGCCTGATGTAATTTCTTGACGGATGGTGTATTTTCCTTCGGTGGCAAGACCTGTGGTGTTCCATATGGTTGTTGTCAGTCCTGTTTGGGATTGTGGCAATGCGAGTGCGCTATTTTGCCGAAAAACTTCATTGCCCGATGGATCACGGACAATCGTTGTACACGTAAGGCTCGGATAGTTTGTTCCTGCAGTGAGGTTGATGACAGAGGCATTGATCGCGACCTTCTCACCCATACCGTAGATTTCTTTTTCCGTTTCCGTAATCAAGGCAATGTCGGGTATAATAATCTGTCTGGTCATCCTATTATTATCTTTCGTGAATTCTATGAGCACATTGTGAGGGTCCACAATTGCCTGGAGTGTATGCCCCCCTGCTTTCCCAATGACATTCCATAAAAATTCGAATGATTGCGACGTACCTGGGGAAAGCTCTCCTACTGGAAAGGTAGCAAGCACTGCGTCACCATCGTGAAGCGTCATAGATGTTGGTAATGCACGTGTGTTTCCTCTATTTCCCGCCATTGCCATGAGCTTCATCGTTCCATCTTTCCCAATCATTGTGCCCGAAGTCCATACGTCAGCAGTGATATCGGGTAAATTCGTTCCAAACGAAAAATGTGTCTTTTTCGTGCTTGAGAATCCATTTGCTGTAAGAACAGCCTCCAGCGTGTGGGCTCCCGGTCCTGGATTTGGAATAGGAATGCTGATTGTAGAAAAACCGTTGAGGCTAATTACCTCAGAATGCACTTCAGCTCCATTTATCGTAAAGGCAAGTGCCGCATCACTTTTTCCGAAAATGTTGAGCTTGACCGTAACCGTCTCTGAGCCAAAAGGATATTCACTTCGATCAGTTGTCATCCCGAGGATTACTCCATCACCTGCATCAAAAGAGAGATTCCCCGAGGAGAGAAGCAAGCTATCCGAGTAAATGCCGTAAATAATCTTTTGTATGCCGCTTGCAGTAATTGTCGCAGGATACTCGGTTGTGAGCAGGACCTGCTCTGCCCGTGTTAATAGGAATTGATGCTCCCCGAGAAAATTTGAGTTCTTATCCGGACCTACACTCCATACTTTCAACGTAACCGGTACATCGCTATTACTCTCTATCCGCAGAAAAAGACGAAGAGACTCACCGGGCATATATTTGCCTTTGTCGAGCCCTGCTTCCTTAACTCTCACGGAAATGCCAGTTATGTCTATCGGTTTTGTAGCATGTACAGTCTGACCCTCTGTCGTTACCAGGACAGCCTCAATTTGGTACGTCCCAGCCTTGGCAACCTGAGGCAGGATAAAACTTCGGGCAGCAGATCCGTTGAAGGGAAATGTTTCGCTGTAGCCGCCGGGTCCTGAGATTGTCATCATGCCCGTGCCAGTTCCGGTTATTGTCATAGCAACCGTCTCACCATGGTTGTAGACCTGTTTATTCGTTGTAATGGTAAAGGCATCACCAGTTTTATAGATATAGAGAGAGTTAAGATGAATCGACCGTCCTCCTTCATCATAAATGCCATAAAACAACTTCTCTCCTGTGATTGTGGGGAGGGGAATGGCAAAGGAAAGATTCTGACTTCCTGTAAGGGCAAAACTCTGTTTGCTCTCAAAATCTCCATAGTTAACCCTGGCAAAAAGATTTCGAGGAGCTCCACCAGTCTGCTGATTTAGGATCATCGCCAGGTGCGCAGTTTCGCCCTCCCGATAATGATCCTTATCAAGGGAAGCCGAAACAGATATGTTGATGCCTGCGACGTGATACTTCACCTGCCCCTTTGCAACGGTGCCGCTCATGTTTTTGAGCTCATATTCTGTGTAATAGTCCTTTTCTTCAAGGTCAGCAGGGACAGGGAAAGCAAATGAAAAACTCTTTGTCTCACCGGGATTGATATGTTCTCTCCGAGTGAGGTTGATGAAGTCATGGGACCTGAGCGTCAATTCTGCCGTAGTTTCTTTTCCTCCAATGTTGGCCACCACAAAGGTAAAGGTTGCTTCCTCCCCTGCCGAGACAGTCTGGAAAGAAGGAATCTGTGCAAGCCGGAGGCTGGCATCTGAAATGGTGTACAGAGATGTCTGAGACGCTATCTCCTGTCCTGTGCTATCAAGAAAAGTAACCTTAACCGTGTAGTTCCCTGATCGCAATATAGTTGGAGAAAAGGTCATGTTGAAGGGAATTGATGTTGGTGTGGTGCTTACTGGGAGACTTATTTCCTGGACTGATTGCCATGCGACAACACCCTGGGAATTCAGGATTGACAATTGTATTGTGCCATTTACATCATTATACCCGTAATTTGATAGCTCAGTGGACACCGTAATAAGTCCATTTGATGGGGTACCGATTAGGATGGGCGCAACAAATACGTTGTTTTCTTTTTTCACAGAAAATGAAGCACTTGTGCTTGCAGGTGGTGTCTCACTCGTCAGGGTTAGAGTATAATCCCCCTCGGTAAGGTCAAAAACAAGGGTATCAGAAGCAGTTTGACCATAAGGGATTGTATAGCTCTTTTGACAGGAAAGTCCCGACGGCTGGAGCATACCATCAATCACGAAATTACCCTCTATTTGACCAGTATTTTTGACGCTTATAGGAATTGCAATTTTGCCCTGAGGATAAATGGGTAAAGCGTCGGTAGCCAGGGTTGCTGACAGGCCATACCTGACCAGCTTTGTAACTACCTTGTTTACATCCCCCGAGAGAGTAAAGGTGTAAAGTGTGTCCTGCGTGATTGTCTGAGGTTGGTATAAAAACATTCGCGAGCAACCGGCAGGAATCAACAAGCTTTGTGAGTCAAAAGGAGATGTAAGCACAACAGAGACGTCATCCTTTCCTTCATTGAAGACAGTGGCTGTAAGGGTAAACGGTTCATTGCCGACATCGTCAGGGCCGGCGATAACGCACGAAACTTTTGGCGATGAAACGTCATACTGGTCACTTGCTTCAAAAAGTGTCGAGCCCGCATGAGTCAATGTACCTACAAGAATAAAAACTCCCTCTGTCTCTGCCTGGGTCCTTGAAGTAAAAGAAAAGGACCCGTTTGAAGGAAGATCAAAGGTGTGAGAATTAATCGTCTCCTCTCCGAATGATGTCTTCCTGGTCAACACAAGGGACACTCCGCTTAGTGCTAACGATGCGAGATTCCTCACCTCTCCCTGGATAATAACTGTTTCACCTGGCGTGTACATTGATTTGTCGGTGGAGAAGGTAAAGTATATGTTTCCGTTCATTACATAAAAAGGATATGTCGATTGCGCAACCTGCTGGCCCAAACTGTTTGTGAGTGTCGCCTCAAGGTAGAATTTCCCTTGATTGTTTAAGTTGCCAACGTTTGTCAGATATTGTCTTGATGCCCCTGCTGGCTGGTTAACCGGAATGTTAGTTCTGAAAAGCGACTCTCTCCCGTTCCCATCAAGCTTAAGAATACGACTGTCACTCCTATCGACAACCCATATGGTACCATCCTGCCCTGTGGCTATACCGGTAGGGTCATAGAATCTTGGATTTCCAGGGGTCATGCTATCCCATTTCGCAACAAAAATGCCATCAGCATTAAACTTCTGTATTCTTTTATTGTTTAATTCCGAATATTCGTCGACTGATTCCGTCACATAGAGGGAACCGTCAGGACCGAGTGTAACTCTCGTTGGGTAGAGAAACCTCCCATCTTCAAATCCGAAACCTCCCCATTGAGTAATAAAGTTTCCGTTTTTGTCGAATTTTTGTATACGATGGTTATTGGTGTCAGCAACATAGAGGAAACCATCAGAACCAGTGGCAACGCCGGATGGGTATCTGAACTGCCCCTCTCCGGTGCCATAGGTTCCTACTGTAGCAATAAAGTT
>JGI11944J13513_1002678_pt1 | contig 12076 bp, 12 predicted proteins | sample TerdegcoTASludge_FD_13513 | JGI IMG/M metagenome (IMG submission 13513) | reverse complement strand
CCTCTTGCTATAACTTTACCGATATATTTTCCGACTGTCCCCCCACTTCTATCAGCAACAAGCACACCAACATTTCCATCATAATCAATTGCATTTCCACCCTTTATAAAAACATCACCCTTTCCCATTTTTTCTACAACATCATCTGCATTTTCATTTGACACTTTACCATCAATCAAAATAATAGGGTCAATCCTTAAATTTTTATCAAGTGTAGTTAATTTTCCATTTCCAATATAGCCTGCCATATATCTATTTTTATCAATTGTTAAATCTGTTAATTCTTCAACTATAAAACTATTAGTTGTCCCTAAAGATATAAAAACTATTCCTTTATTAAGCACATTTAGTGAATTTAAATATTCTTTAACTCCTTTTGCAATTAACCTTTTTGACATAGATGGTCTTAAAACAACCGATGCTTTCATTTCCACCTCCTACTAAAAATTATATCAGTAAAATTAATTCTTTCTAAAAAATCATAAAAATTTATAAATTAAAACATTTCTTTCTTAAATTTAAATAAATATTTATAGCTCAGTTATAACATTTTATTTTAAAAAAATACAATATAATTACACAATTTTAAGGATAAGTGTAAGTATTAATTAAACTGCCCTAAAAATCATATAAATAAGCAGTATCATTATTACAAGATTACTACAATTGAACATCTATAAAGTGAAATATAGGTATTTATTTCACAACTAAATAAGCACCATCATTATTCTAAATTGCTCCAGTTGAACACCAATAAAATGAATTATTGGTATTTATTTCACAATTAGAAAAGATTTTTACAATTTCATTGGGACAAAAAGGAAATTTTGGGGGAAAAATAAATTGATGATTTGATGATACTATTTCAAGGATTACTGCACGTCTTTTAATAATTGGTAATTAACAAATTTGAATTAACAAAAACATATGCAAGCCTTCTATTATATTGATCATATAGTTGTACATCATATTCTAATTTAACATTTTTTCCTTCAACCAACTCTTTATTTCTTAATAGAGATTCTTGATAATAATTTTGACCTTGTTCAGGTGCATCGATTCCAATATATCTTACACTTGCTTCATCATTTAAAATAATAGATTCTCTATTTATAAGTTTTTATACTACCATCCTTCAATTACTTAGATTCATTCTTTTTGTTATTTCTGATAGATCAATATCAAGGTTATATATAATTTGTCCAAAATCTACCAGTGTAAATGTAACTGTTGAATCCTTAGGAATATAATAATTGTTAAAACTATAAGTATTCATAGCTTCATATTTCGGATTCGAAGGGTATATTGAGGTTTCTTCAGCCTCTTCTTGATTTTTAATTCTGAATGGATAGATAGGATATAAATATTCATAGCCCTTTACTTTTATATAACCATGCATATATTCAGTAAAATCAATTGTGTCTCCGAATACAATTGTTGTAATTTCCAATCTATCTCCAAAAACAGTTAATATATCACTAACATCCTGCTCTGTAATTCTTGATCCTTTCATCTTTTTATCTTTTGCAATAATAGCTATATAAGTAATTGGTGTGGTTACCATACAATATGTTTCATATACATCTTTAAAGCCAAAGGTAAATGGTTCAAAAAATTTCAAAATATCATCATTTTTATAATAGGTCTCTCCCCATAATATTGCTTTTTCTATCTCTTCTTCAGTTATATTCCATTTCTTAAATTCATAAATACCTTTTTGTTCTTTGAGATTTTCTATCTCCTCTTTAAGAGTTTCAATTTCATCATTTAGATCCTCAATCTCTTCATTAAGTTTTTCTATCTCTTTATCTTTTTCATCAATTTTACTTTCAAGTTCACTAATATCATCTTCATATTTATCTATTTTATCTTCAAGTTCTTTAATTTTTTCGTCTTTTTCTTTTATCTCTTCCTGCAATTCAGAAACATCTGGAGAATCTTTTAATTTTTCATTTAACTCATCAACCTTTTCTTTTAAATCAGAAATCTCTTTCTTCTTATTCTCTAACTCATTTTCTAAATCTATGATTCTATATTTTAGATAAGGTACTGAATCCATTGTGATAGTTACAGTTTCTGTATTATTATCCCAATCAACTATCGCTCCTAATCCTTCTGCAATAAATCTAATTGGTACCATAATTCTTCCTGGTGGAATTTCAATAGGTGCTACATCCATTTCATTAGGTTGGTCATTGATATAATAAGTTTTATTACCTTTTTTAAGTTTTAATACAATTTTTTCATTTTCGCCAATTAAATCATTGAAAGGTAAAAATGAAAATAATAAAAAAATAAGAATTGAGATTAAAATTAATTTTTTCATAAAACTTTCCAACCTCCTGATTTTAATAATATCAAAATTGCTTTGTATGTCAAAAATTATAAAAATTATTTTGAAATAACTATTGGCAACATCAAATCTCTCTAATTAGAAAATTATATTCAACGCACTATTTTATTTCACTATTTTTAAAGAATCTATTTTAATTTTTAATTGATATTTATTTAATATCTTTTAAGGTTAAATTAATTCTTTGATACTTCTAAATCGATATTTTTCAAAATCTTCTTGATCCACCCTTTTGAAAAACCATCTACTCTTTGTTAATTTAGTGGCATCTTCGCACCATAATTTTATTCTTTCATCTTTAAACTTAACATCAACATCTTCTAACCCCTTAGTTTCAACTATTAAATGTTCACCATTTGATGTTAATATGACAAAATCGGGATAATACAATTTAATGTTTCCTTTTGAATCTCTATATTCTACAAAGAACCCAATTCTTTGAGTGATCTTAGAGAATGCAACTACATCTTCAGCTCTTTCTAAAAATTTTACAAAATTTAATTCAAACTCATTATCACAAGGGGTATAGTTAAAGATACATTTATCAGCTGGGTAAACTATTTTTGTCCAAGGGAATGGCTTTGTATCTCGTAATCTAATATAATCTTCTTTTTTTGGTTCTTTTTCTATAAAGGTCATATCTCTGAATTTTTCTACAAACAATTTTATTAACTGTTCTTGAACCTCGGGTGAACTTAACTTATAAAGAACTCTCGGGTCATCAAGATTTACATTTTCACTAAATAATTTTTCTGTAACATATTTTTTCACAAGAGGATAGAAAGTCGCAAAGGCTCCAACTATTTTTAATTGTTTAACTATTTGATCAGTATAATAAGCAATAACACTTTGCGAATTTTGAGGAACAGGTAAATCCCATTTTCTTTTTATAACTTCCATTCCTCTTAGCATATCTACTGCCACATACTCCATTTCTAAGATTTTATTTTCTAAAGGTATCTTAAGAGATGGTAAATTATCAATCTCAACTTCGCTCAATTGAAGCTCTCTTACAAAAATTCTCGGAGAGAGAATAGGAATCTCAATATCTTTATCTAATTTATTAACATCTACAGATATCGTTGTAAAATTAAGTGATTTTTGAATATCAAATTCAGCAAATTTTATACCTTCTTCAGTTTCTAACTCTTCAAGAATATCTATTAGACCAGGTGGTCCAATAACTTCAAGAACATTTATTGATTTATCAACATTCGCTTCTTCCTCAGGAAACATTTTCCTTAAACCTCTACCTATGACCTGTTCTGGAAGAACTTTTCTTTTAGAAGTATAAGACCTTAAACCCACAATTACATTCACATTTTTAACATCCCAGCCCTCATTTAACATAAGTGTGCTTATTATTGCTTCATAGGGATTTTTTTCTGGATCAGGTTCATCAATATTTTTTGCAAACTCTCTTGCTTTTGGTAAATCTGCTTTTTTTACTTCACCAGTACTATCTGTATGAATTAACAATACTTTACCTTTAAGGTCAGGTATAGAATTTATATAATTAAATATTTCATCTGCCTCTTCATTTTCTGGACATTGAAAAAACAATATAGGCTTTTTTTCTAAGAGTATCAATGCATTTTTATATTCTCTCCATCTTCTTATACCTGCATCAATCCAAGCTCTGTATCTCTCAACTGTATTTTTAGACGCAATTTCACTGGCGCCTTTTACTTTTCCTTTTAATGGTAATTTCACGATATTCATTTCAATTGCTTCTTTCAAAGAAAAATCAACAATAATCCAAGGAAATAATGCACCTGTTTCAGTTTTAGGTGTGGCACTAAAATCAAGTTCCATATTTATACCTTTACCAAATTTAGATGCAAGGTTTTTATTGAGTTCTAAAAGAATTTTTTTCCATGCTTTTTCAAAATTATATATATGATGTGCTTCGTCTTTCAAAATCATTATATTTGAACAAGAGGTTAATACCTCTTTTATTCTGTTTTCCTGATAAATATCAGAGACATTGTAAACCTCTGGCAGTTCCATAACTTCATTCACATACTGCTCTACTTCCTTCTTCTTATTTCCCCTTTCTTCTAATTGCTGAACATTTGTTAGAAACAATACATCATCTGGAATTACATGAATTGGATCTTCCTTAAGAATTACCTTTAAAATAAATTCATCCTTCCATTCTGGAGGAATAAGTGGCAATTTTTCAAATATCTTACCATCTTCGAAATCTTTTTTAAGTCTGTCATAAATAACATTTTTTTCTCCCGCTATTAATAAATATTTTGATGTATAATCATTTTTATTCTCTTTTTTGTAATTGAAATATTGCCACACAATACTTAATGCCATCACATATGTCTTTCCTGAACCTGTTGCCATCTTAAATGCATAGAGTGGATACTGATCATAAGACGGATCATAACCAACAATAGGACCAATTCCAAAATCTCTCGCCATATCAATGAAATTTCTCTTTTTCATTACTTCATAAACATAAATTAATGTTTCAATTGCTTCTCTCTGACAGAACCAAAATTTAAATAATTCTTTTTCAAATAAATGGTCCTCTTCAAACCAGAATTGTAAAAGTCTTTTTGTAGTATTACTCGTTCCAGGATAATCATCTTTACGCCATTCATAAACAGCTTTTCTTAGATTATTTACTAAATATGCTTTACTTAAACGCCTTTGCTCAGGATGTAAAATTTCAGTTGGTTTCATATTAATCCCTTTGAATGCAAAAAATTTTTAAAATTCTCTGGTTGTGATATGATACCGTATCTAAATATCTCCCCTGTTGATTGTTGTTTAACAAAATTGTTTTTTAGTATACAAAAAATTTCTTTGACAAAATCATCGATATTTTGATTTTTAAGCCAATTTTTAACAAGGTTAGCCATGCATCCAACAATTATATCTGAAATTTGAAGAAAGGGATTAAAGTAAGTCGAACTATATGATAGTGAAGGGAAGGCGCCTTTATTTTTTAGAGGTCCTGAATAATAATCTTCTGCTATATAATATGCATCAAAATATTCTTCTTCCAAAACTTTCTTAGTTTCGCTTTTTTCATGTTCAAAATCGCACATAATAATATTTAAAGAATTAGGATTCATATTTAAACCTATCCGCTGGAATAAATTTTCAACCATCCATTCTCGTTCTACTTTTTGTCCTTTATTTGTTGAAAATGCTGAAAATAATATTTTTATAGAACCTACTTGTTGGATTAACTCTTTACGTATTTCTTTGCTTCTCAGTATTAGAGTCTTCCATTTTTGGTCAAAATTATCTACATTCCAATATTTTTTATAAAAATTTTTTAAATCCTCAGAAAAATTCCATTTAATAGGCATCCATTCTTCTAACTTAAGATTATTTTTCACATTAGCAATCTTTTCATTTAAATCACTTAAACTTCCTTCATAAAAATACCCCCCGTAACAGAAGGCACATAGATTGTCTTCCTCAACATAATTATCGTCTAGAAAGAAGATTACTACATCTTTTTGGAAAATATTTTGTATCATACATTCACCTTTAAAAGTTTATTTGTATCATTACCAAAAACATCAACAACCTTTACCATTATTTGATATTCACCCTTTTCTTCATAAATATGTTTTGCCTCATAATCAACCTTTGGATTGTTTTTTATCCTGAAACTCTGCCACTGGTTATGAAATGTATCACCTTTATGATCCCAATCAATTGCCCAATAATCTATAAGTTCTCTTGAATCTTTTACTTTATTTGCTATTTCTGCAAGTTCAGCAGTCGGAGGAAGTTGAAAATCTGTAATTTTTAATTTTACTTCATTATTTTTAATTTCTGTTTCAATCTCTAAGTAGGCTACTTCTGGAAATTTAACATATTTTGCAAGTTCACTATTTACCACTTGATCAGGAATTTTCAATAACTGTAAATCAAAACCAACAAGTGATGATTTAATTTCATTTACAGACGGTATCTGAATGAGCCTTAAATCAACACCATTTTTCCTTGCTAATTCTTTTGCGAGTTCATTAACATCATAACTCCACTCCCATCCAAGAATATCAGCTTTGTTAAAATTATTAGTCCTACATTCAACAATCACTTTTTCAACCTCTTCCATCGTAACAGGTGCATTCAGAGGTCCAATATGGACAGCTCTTTCTCCTTTTCTACCATGAAGGTATTTAAAACCAGTTGAAGGTTGTGCTTGATAAAGTTTAAGCATAAAAGAAAGATATTCATCCTCTCTTTCCTGCCAATAAACAGTTTCATAGTTTCCAATATTCCAGATTTCAAAGGGACGAGCGGGCTTATTGTATTTTTTATCCGACATCTTCCTCCTCCATTATGGATTTGATTTTATCTCTTAGCCCAGGTAGGTCTTTTATTATAACATCCCATACTCTCTCAAGCTTTACACCAAAATATTCGTGGGCTATAATATCCCTTATCCCTGCAATCTTCTTCCATGGTATCTGAGGATACTTATATCTAAAATCATCATCTATGTTTTTAACTGCTTCACCAATTATTTCTAATCTTCTAATAACAGCATCTTGAATTTGACGATTTGAATTAAACTCGTCTTCTGTGCAGTCTTTTGTATATTCTTCTATTGCTAAGATACTTTCCCATATATCCTGTAAATAGAGTTTTATATTCCTTTTCATAAAATTGCCACTTCTTCACTCAGTATCTGTTCCTTGATAATTGGTTTGATTGCTGAATATTCTCCTAAATCAACCTTCATCCCAAGAGCTTCCTCAAGTTCTAACTTCAAGCCAACAAAATCAAGCAAACTCATCCTGCCCTCAATCTCCACCAGAATATCTATGTCACTTTTCTCAGTCTCCTCACCTCTTACCACAGAACCAAAAATTCCTGCTTTTTTTACCCCGTATTTTTTTAATATAGGTAATATCTTCTTCTTAATCTCTTCAATATTCATTTTTCTTCCTCTGTTAAATCCTTTGAATTATGAATATCAAGAAGCCTCTTTCTTGTAACTTGAATAGCAAACTTTGATAAATCACATCCAATCCATCGCCTACCAAGTTTTTCTGCTACTGCTAAGGTTGTGCCAGAACCGCAGAAGAAGTCAGCAACAATGTCACCAGGATTGGAGGAGGCAAGGATGATTCGTTTTAGGAGGGCTTCGGGTTTTTGAGTATCGAAGGCTAAACGCTCGGAAGCAGTAGGAGCAATAAAGTTAATATCTTCCCAAACATCATGCATTAATACTCCAATATTTTCTTTCTCTCTTTTTATGTAATTGCCCCTTTCATCTTTAAGTCTAACAAGTTTGCCGTCAACAACACCTCTTACTGTATCTTCTATCCATTCGGGACTTTTATACGGTTGATATAATTTATTGAAAGTATAGTTATTTGATTTTGAATACCATAAAATTGTATCATGCATCCTTTGAAATGTATTTGGATTAGCACTCCATCTTGAATAATGCCACACCAACTCATTCCTAAAATTCTCATAGCCAAAAATTTCATCCATCATAACTTTTACATAGTGTCCTACATGCCAATCAAGATGAACATAAATAGAACCATTCTCTGCCAATAAATCTCTCATCAAAACCAGTCGCTCATACATATACTTGAGATAAGAGGCAACGCCTCCACTCCAAGTATCCTTGTAAGCTCGCTCTTCTATGATTGATGGTTCTTTTTCTATCTCCTCATCTCCGAGTTTTGTCCTTACAGTGAAATCTGCACCTGTGAAAAATGGTGGGTCAATGTAAATAAGATTAATCTTTCCAGCCCAACCTTGTTTTATTAAAGATGACATTACCAATTTGTTATCACCCCAGATGAGGAGATTTTTCCAATCCTTTGGATAATTAGATGGATATTCATTCTCTGGATAGTATTTAGAAGTATCAAATAATCCTTCTTCAAGGTCCTTTAATCTCGGTTTATTTACTGTTTCAACTACTTGAAATGGAAGGTTTGGTTTTTCAATTGGCATTTTTTGTCCCAATTCCAACTTATCATATTTTTGATACCAAATTAATTCTACATACTTCTTATTTTCATTCATCTTTCATCCTCATATAGCATTTTATCATTAAACTATATCTATTTCCAATTTATATTTATGTTTGATGCATCGTTTTATCATTAAACTATATCTATTTCTAATGTTTTAATATGATTAATATAGCTTCTTTTCACTTTTCAAAATTAATATCAGATTTAATAAGTTCTCAAATTTCTTAAAAATTTTAGATAAATCATTATCTCCTTTTAAGACTTCTAAGATAAATTATTTTCTAAATTTTCACTTTTTATTTTACCAAACACATCCATCTTTTTTCTTTCCAAAATTTACATATATTGTGTGTCTTATGAGATAAAAACTTTTCTATTATATTTATCATTCCATCTATTCCCATGGACATACTTTCAGCTGCCATCCATAAGATAATATTTTTATATCTTCTTATCTAATTCTTCTGATTTCTTAAAATATTTATACCCTCTAATTTCACTATTTGAATTAGATTATTAAGATTATTTTTTTGAAAAATAGATTTAACATCTCTTGATCCATAATAAATCCAAAATCTAAGTGGTATAACAACAGATAGCAATTTTTTAATGGACTTGATTCTTAAAGATGAATCAATTTCAAAAATTGCAACTGGTTTAGAATTTTCCAACCACACAACATCAATAAAACCACAACTTTTGCTTGATTCGATATTGTTTATACGATATTCTTTCTCGCCTTTTAGATTATAATCTTTGGCTAAATTGGTAATATTATTTTGTAAGAAATTACGAACTTGCTTTCTATTTAAAATTTTTTCTGAAATTCTACTCGCTATTTTCTTTATATCTTTAGTTATAGATTCGATAACTCCCCCTCTCTCTTCAAATTTTTTTAACATTTAACAACCTTATTATATTATTCAAAATTTCCATCATAAAAATTTCTTGGGAACTCATTCAGTATGAATTTGAGTGATTGCCATAAAACATAAACATCTATTCTGTGTTAAGTGATGATTCATCTAATTTATTACTTAAATATTCCATGCAATTATAACAAAGTTCAATAAATAATAGTGATTGATATTCTGAAATTATATCTGTATAAATAACTCCATCCTTGATTTGGTTAAAATCTATGTCAATTTTTACACTATAATTCTTTCTATTTAAAGGAATAGGAGATTCAGCATAATCAAAAAAGAAATTAAGAGTAGATTTTCCCATCTTTTTTAGATAATTTATCTGTTTATCATAATCTCTTTTCTTCAATTCTATTCTATCTCTTATATTGTGAGAGAATGTGTTTCTTATAAATCGCAATATTCCATCAAAATCGTTATAAGCATTGTCATCATTTCTAAAAATATATTCTAAAAATAATTTTTTTATCTCTTCATCTTTCAATGTCTCAAACAAGGCCATAGTAACACCTCGAATTGTATTATTCAAAATTAAATAACTGAGAACATCTGGTGAATGAGGTTTCTCATGTATGTCTTTTAAAGAACTTTTGATAATTTCCTCTCTTAGTGAATATTTATTTGTACCATAATCAATGCAAGTATTCATAGGTTTGCATGAAAGATCTTCATGTTTAGAAAGTTGTGAGTAAAAATAACCTAAATGGAGGTATACAAAGTATATTTTAATTGTTTCATAACCATCTTTAAATATTTGTTCTGATATTTGATTCATAATTATTAGGTTTATCCTCCTTTAAAAGTTTAAATTTTACTAAACCAGAAATCCTCTTTTCTATTAATATTTCACAATCAAATCAACCTTTTACCAGCATTTTTTTACCATTATAATTTTTTTTCTTCTACTTAGAGTATGAGACTTCATTATGTTTGAGAATTTTTTAACTAAAACTTTTTACTCTTTACTGACATTATGACTTTATATAGTTTGATGTCCATATCAGGAGTTAGTTCAATAGGTTGATAGTTATCATTTGCTGGTAAGAGAAATACTTTATCTTTCTCTTTCTTTAATTTCTTGAAAGTAACCTTATTATTAATTATTGCAATAACCAATGAACCGTTTTCAACCTGTATATCTGGATTAACTAAAAGAATATCTCCATCTTCAATTCCTAAATTCTTCATTGAATCACCTTTAACTATAAGAGCAAAAGAGACATCTTTCACCTCTCTATCTGGCATAGTTATAGTATCAATTGGATATAAGATATCCTCAAGTTCTAAAGGTGAACCAGCAGATACATATCCTAATATTGGTATCTCTCTTAATGGAATCTTCTTCAACATATATATTGTTTTTAATAGTTTCTCCTTCTCCTCTTGATTAAGAGTTCTGATAATTTTATTTATTAGCGACTCATCATCTTCTGTAATTACATACTGATCCTCATTTGAGATTAGTTCGGTTATAGGTACATTGAATGTTTCAGATATCTTTTTTAATACTTTTAGTCCTGCGTTACTATAACCATTCTCAAGTTGATATACAAATGTAGGGGAGTAACCAAGTCTTCTTGCAAACTCAGATTGAGTTAATCCCAAACTCTCTCTAAATTTTTTAATTCTATTACTGCTCTCCATAATACCTCCATATAGTAATTTGTTAAATTATAGAAAAATATTAATGTTTTGTCAAGTATCAATATTTTATTAATTTCACCTTTATACAAAATTTCTCATTCTTAATATTTTTATAGCAATTACTTGACAATTTGCTATTTACTGCTATAATATATATAGCGAAAAGTTTAATGAATGAGAAGGTGGAAAAGTTAGGAAAGTTAGAAGAGTCGGGAAAGATGAGAAGGCTGAATTTAAAAAAATAGGAGAGCGCAGGGTATCTTTGTGGAAAAAAAAGAGAGGTTCAGGATGCTTCTGTTGAATGGTAAAGGATGAAATTATCCTAAATTTTATAGATTTTTAAAAACATTAAAGGAGGATGAAGATGTTTAAGGAGATTTTAGAGAGGTTAAAAAGCAAAGAGATTTCTGAGATTAAGACAGATTCTATTGATAAGTTTAGTGAGGTAGAAAAGAGTTTTTAAATAAAAATTGGAGGAGATTTATATGGAAGTAGTAAATGAAGTAATTGATAGAAATGAAAATTTAAATATCTACCCTAACTTTCCTTATAATGAGACAAAGGTGCCTGACACCAAAGTCTCATCTTCAAAAATTGAAAACAAAAATGATAAAAAAGGGTCAGGCCTAAAATTAACATCAAATGATAAAAAAGGGACTGACCCTAAATTATCATCTTTAAAAATAGAGGATAAGAAGAGTAAAAGTGAATTAATAAGAGAGAGGTTAGAATATTTTCTATCTGAAAATATAGAGTTTAAGATAAGAGAACTATCAAGAGAGTTTAATTGTTCACCATCATTAATTGAGAAATGTCTTAAGGTAGTTATAAAAAAATACATAAATCTATCTACCATATCAAAAAGAGGAAGATATGGTTCTGTATCTTTCAAAATCATCTCCTTAAACCCTGAGGTGCTCTCTCAAAACTCTCAAAAGCAACATCCCATAGTTAGATTAGATGAAGACAGTTTGAATGTTCACCATTCAAATAAGGGTAAACATTCAAAAGATGGTGAACATTCAAATAAGGGTAAACATTTTTCTACTCACTCGCCATCAACTATTACTCAGGGTGAATATCTAAATAACGGTGAAGTCTTAAGTGAGGGTAAACATTTTTCTACTCACTCACAATCAACTATTCCTCAGGGTAAACATTTAGATGGT
>JGI11944J13513_1002671_pt1 | contig 12101 bp, 8 predicted proteins | sample TerdegcoTASludge_FD_13513 | JGI IMG/M metagenome (IMG submission 13513) | reverse complement strand
TGGGCTCGGGCGCCGCCGACGCGAGCTTCCGCTCGCCGATGGCGATCGCCGTCATCGGCGGCCTGATCACCTCGACCCTGCTGAGTCTGCTGGTGGTGCCGGCGGTGTTCACGATGGTCGACGATCTCGGCAAGTTCACCGCCCGCCTGTTCGGACGCCGTGTGGTCGACGAGCGCGCACACGAACGCGATCCGTCTGCCGTGCCGGCGCCTCACTGAAACAGGCAGAGACAAACGGGGCGGCCGCCGGCCGCCCCGCAGGCGCTCAGCCTTCGAGCGTGTCCAGCAGCTCGGTTTCGATCTCGATCTGCCGGCGGTTGACCTGCAGTTCGGGGCCGCTGATGAGGAAGGTGTCTTCCACCCGTTCGCCCAGGGTGGAAATCTTGGCCAGCTGCACGCTGATGCCGTGCCGCGCCAGCACCAGCGAGATGCCGTAGAGCAGACCGGCACGGTCGCTGGCGGTGACCGCGAGCAGCCAGCGCTGCGCCTTGTCGTCGGGCCGCAGGTCCACCCGCGGGGTGACCGGGAAGCTGCGCACCCGCCGCGAGAGCCGGCCCTTGCTCGGCGAGGGCAGCGGGCCGCGTTCGTCGATGGTCAGCGCCAGGTCGTTCTCGACCATGGCGATCAGCTCGCGGTAGTGCTCCGACAGCGTGGGCGTGATCACCTGGAAGGTGTCCAGCGCACGCCCGTCACGGGTGGTGTGCACGCGCGCGTCCAGGATGGAAAAGCCCGCGTTGTCGAAATAACCGCAGATGCGGGCGAACAGGTCGTGCTGGTCGGGTGCGTACACCAGCACCTGCAGGCCTTCCCCTTCGGGCGAGAGGCGCGCACGCACGATGCTGCAGCCGGCCGGCACCTCGCCCTGCGCGTTGGGTTTGCACTGGGGCTGCGCCTGGGCCAGGGCCTTGGTCAGCACGCGCGTGTGCCAGGCGATCTCGTCGGCCTGGTGGCGCATGAAGTAGCTCAGGTCCAGCGTGTCCCAGAGCTTTTTGTGCGCCTCGTGCGGCAGGGCGTGCAGCGCCAGCACCGACAACGCCGCCCGCTTGCGCGCTTCCACCAGGGCGTCGGCATCGGGGGCGCGACCACCCAGCGCGCGCAGGGTGTAGCGGTACAGGTCTTCGAGCAGCTTGCCTTTCCAGGCGTTCCACACCTTGGGGCTGGTGCCGCGGATGTCGGCCACCGTCAGCAGGTACAAGGCGGTGAGGTAGCGCTCGTTGCCCACGCGCTGGGCGAAGGCGGCGATGACGTCGGGATCGCTCAGGTCTTCCTTCTGGGCGATCCGGCTCATGGTCAGGTGTTCATTCACCAAGAAGGCGATCAGCCGGGCGTCTTCCCTGTCGATGCCGTGCTGGCGGCAGAAGGTGCGCACGTCGCGTGCGCCCAGGTCGGAGTGGTCGCCGCCCCGGCCTTTGGCGATGTCGTGGAACAGCGCGGCCACATAGAGGATCCAGGGCTTGTCCAGGCCGGCGGCCAGTTGCGAGCAGAACGGGTATTCGTGCGAGTGCTCGGCGATGAAGAAGCGCCGCACGTTGCGCAGCACCATCAGGATGTGCTGGTCCACGGTGTAGACGTGGAACAGGTCGTGCTGCATCTGCCCCACCGTGTGGCGGAACACCCAGAGGTAGCGCCCGAGCACCGAGGTCTGGTTCATCAGCCGCATGGCGTGGGTGATGCCTTCGGGTTCCTGCAGGATGCGCAGGAAGGTGGCGCGGTTCACCGGGTCGCTGCGGAACTTCGCGTTCATGATCGGGCGCGCGTTGTACAGCGCCCGCAGCGTGCGCGCCGACAGGCCCTTGATGCCCACCGTGGTCTGGTAGAGCAGGAAGGTTTCCAGGATGGCGTGTGGCTGCTGGATGTAGAGGTGGTCGCTGGCCACCTCCAGCATGTTGGCCTTGTCGTAGAAGCGCTCGTTGATCGGGCGCATGCGCACCGGGCCGGTGTCCTCGTTGAGCCGCTCCTCGATGTTCAGCAGCAGGATCTGGTTGAGCTGCGTCACCGCCTTGGCCGCCCAGTAGTAGCGCTTCATGAGCTGCTCGCTGGCACGGCGGGCGGTGCGCGCGGTCGGCGGTGTATGGCCCTGGCCGCCCGGGGTGATGACCGCCGGCACCTGCGCCTTGTAGCCGAACGATTCGGCCACGGCGGTCTGCAGGTCGAACACCAGGCGGTCCTCGCGGCGGTTGGCCAGCAGGTGCAGGCGGGCGCGGATCAGGCTGAGCAGGGCCTCGTTGGCCTTGATCTGCCGCACTTCGAGCGGGGTGGCCAGCCCGGTGCGGGCCAGTTCGTCCCAGCTGTGGCCCAGGCCGGCGGCCTTGGCCACCCAGAGAATCATCTGCAGGTCGCGCAGGCCGCCGGGCGATTCCTTGCAGTTGGGCTCCAGCGCGTAGGGCGTGTTCTCGAACTTCTGGTGGCGCTGGCGCATCTCCAGCGTCTTGGCCACGAAGAAGGCCTTGGGGTCCATGGTGGCGCCGAGTTCGCGCACCAGGCGGGTGAACTGCGCCCGCGCGCCGGTGATGAGCCGGCATTCCAGCAGCGAGGTCTGCACGGTCACGTCACCAGCGGCTTCCTGCACACATTCGGCGACCGAGCGCACGCTGGAGCCGATCTCCAGCCCGATGTCCCAGCAGGCGCCGATGAAGCCTTCCAGCCGTGCCTTGAGGGTGGCGTCATCGTCCGGGTGGGCGTCATCGGGCAGCAACACCAGCACGTCCACGTCGGAATTCGGGAACAGCTCGCCACGGCCGAAGCCACCCACGGCAATGAGCGCAAAGCCGGGCGCGAACCCGGCGGATTCCCACAGCTTGCGCAGCGTGTCGTCGGTCAGCCGCGCCAGTTGCTTGAGCGCCTTGTGCACGCCGCGGGTCGATGCGCCCTGCAGGCCCAGGTGAGCGAGCAGGGCGGCCTTGTCGCTGCGGTACTGGAGGCGCAGGGCGCCGATCTCGCCTTTGGGGTCGCCCATGGCGTGGTCTCCGGGAGAAAGGGGGTCAGCAGGCCGTGGTGGTCACGAACGCCGGCAGCGGCGGGCTGCCGGCCGACAGGGTCAGCACCTCGTAGCCGGTGGGGGTGACCAGCACCGTGTGTTCCCACTGCGCCGAGAGCGAGCGGTCGCGTGTGACGATGGTCCAGCCGTCGCCCAGTTCCTTGATGTCGCGCTTGCCGGCGTTGATCATGGGCTCGATGGTGAAGGTCATGCCCGGGCGCAGTTCTTCCAGCGTGCCGGGGCGGCCATAGTGCAGCACCTGCGGCTCTTCGTGGAATTTCTGGCCGATGCCGTGGCCGCAGAACTCGCGCACCACGCTGAAGCCGTTGCCTTCGGCGTAGGTCTGGATGGCATGGCCGATGTCGCCCAGGCGGATGCCCGGCCTGACCATCACGATGCCCTTCCACATGGCCTCGAACGTGACCTGGTTCAGCCGCCGGGCCTGCACCGAAGCCGCTGCTTCACCGCCGATCAGGAACATGCGGCTGTTGTCGCCGTACCAGCCGTCCTGGGTGATGACGGTGACGTCCACGTTCAGGATGTCGCCTTTCTTGAGCGGCCGGTCGTTGGGGATGCCGTGGCACACCACGTGGTTGATGGAGGTGCACACATGGCCGGGGTAGGGCGGGTAGCCGGGTGGCTGGTAGCCCACGGTGGCCGAGCGCGTGCCCTGTTTTTTCATGTAGTCGGCCGAGAGGCGGTCGATTTCCAGCGTGGTCATGCCCGGCTGGATCAGCGGCGAGAGGTAATCCAGCACTTCGGACGCTAGGCGGCAGGCCTCGCGCATGCCGGCGATACCGGCCTCGTCTTTGTAAGTGATGCTCATGGGGCGGAATTATCCCATCCGCCCCCCGGGCGTGGGCCCTTGCCGGCCAAGCCAGCGCGGGTGTCGCGGGTAAAATCGTGGGATTCCCATCCCCCGGGCCGCCCCGCGCCCGCCACCCCCAAGGCCACCCACCGTGACCCTGCATCTTCGCTTCTTCGACGGCGGCAATGCCGTCAGCGACTTCAAGCTCCAGCAACTCCTGCCCCGCCTGCAAGGCGTTTCCGACAAGATCAACGGGCTGTCGGCCCGTTTCGTGCACCTGGCGGCCTTCGATGCGGCACCGGATGCGGCCACCGAACAGCGCCTGGGCGAACTGCTCACCTACGGCGAACCCGCCTCCGACCTGCACCTGGCCGCCGAGAAGGCCGCTGCCCCGGCCCTGGTGGTGATGCCCCGCCTGGGCACCGTCTCGCCCTGGGCCTCCAAAGCCACCGACATCGCCCGCAACTGCGGACTGGCGCTGCACCGCGTCGAGCGCCTGGTCGAGTTCCGCATCGGTTTGAAAAACGGCCTGCTGGGCAAGGCCAGCCTGAGCGACGAACAACTGCGCGCCGTGGCCGACGCGCTGCACGACCGCATGACCGAGGCCGTGACGACCGATCGCAACCAGGCCGAGGCCCTGTTCACCGAACTGCACCCCGCGCCCATGGAGCACGTCGATGTGCTGAGCGGCGGCCCTGAAATGGGCAGGAAGGCGCTGGAAAAGGCCAACACCGACTGGGGCCTGGCCCTGGCCGACGACGAGATCGATTACCTGGTCAACGCCTTCAACGGTCTCAAGCGCAACCCGACCGATGTCGAGTTGATGATGTTCGCGCAGGCCAACAGCGAACACTGCCGCCACAAGATCTTCAACGCGCAGTTCACCATCGACGGCGTGGCGCAGGACAAGAGCCTGTTCGGCATGATCCGCCACACGCACCAGACGAGCCCGCAGCACACCATCGTCGCGTACTCCGACAACGCTTCCATCATGGAAGGCCACCAGCTCGAGCGCTTCGTCGCCAAGGCCGGTGGCAACGCCTCGCCCGCCTACCAGGCCGAGGCCGCGACCCACCACATCCTGATGAAGGTCGAGACGCACAACCACCCGACCGCGATTTCGCCGTTCCCCGGCGCCTCCACCGGCGCGGGCGGCGAGATCCGCGACGAGGGCGCGACCGGCCGCGGCTCCAAGCCCAAGGCCGGCCTGACCGGCTTCACCGTTTCCAAGCTCTGGGGTGGTTTGAGCGATCAGCCGGGCGGCAAGCCCGAGCACATCGCCAGCCCGCTGCAGATCATGACCGAGGGCCCGCTGGGCGGGGCCGCGTTCAACAACGAGTTCGGCCGTCCGAACCTGCTGGGCTACTTCCGCGAATACGAGCAGGACGTCGGCGGCGTGACCCGCGGTTACCACAAGCCCATCATGATCGCGGGCGGCCTGGGCCAGATCGACGCCGGCCAGACCAAGAAGATTCATTTTCCCGCCGGCACGCTGCTCATTCAGCTGGGCGGCCCGGGCATGAAGATCGGCATGGGCGGCGGCGCCGCCAGCTCCATGGCCACCGGAACCAACGCCGCCTCGCTGGACTTCGACTCCGTGCAGCGCGGCAACCCCGAGATCGAGCGTCGCGCCCAAGAGGTCATCAACCACTGCTGGGCGCAGGGTGAGAAGAACCCGGTGCTGTTCATCCACGATGTCGGCGCGGGCGGTCTGTCCAACGCCTTCCCCGAACTGGTGAACGACGCCGGCCGTGGCGCGCGCTTCGACCTGCGCGCCGTGCCGCTGGAAGAGAGTGGCCTGGCGCCCAAGGAAATCTGGTGCAACGAGAGCCAGGAACGCTACGTGCTGGCCATTGCGCCGGAGTCCCTGGAGCAGTTCAAGGCCTTCTGTGAGCGCGAGCGCTGCCCGTTCTCGGTGGTCGGTGTGGCCACCGAAGAGCGCCACCTGTCGCTGGTGGATGAAGGCAACGAAAGCCCGGTCGACATGCCCATGGACGTGCTGCTGGGCAAGCCGCCCAAGATGCACCGCGACGTGAAAACAGTCCAGCGGGAATTCCAGCCCATGGACCTCACCGGCGTGTCGCTGGAGAAGGCGGTCATCGACGTGCTGAGCCACCCGACCGTGGCGTCCAAGCGCTTCCTGGTCACCATCGGCGACCGCACCGTGGGCGGCCTGTCGCACCGCGACCAGATGGTCGGCCCCTGGCAAGTACCGGTGGCCGATTGCGCCGTGACCCTGGCCGACTACGCCGGCTTTGCGGGTGAAGCCATGTCCATGGGCGAGCGCACGCCGCTGGCTTCCATCAACGCCGCGGCGTCCGGTCGCATGGCGGTGGCCGAGGCGATCACCAACCTACTGGCCGCGCCGATCGAACTGCCGCGGGTCAAGCTGTCGGCCAACTGGATGGCCGCTTGCGGTGAGCCGGGTGAAGACGCCGACCTGTACGCCACCGTCAAGGCCATCGGCATGGAACTCTGCCCAGCGCTGGACGTGTCGGTGCCCGTGGGCAAGGACAGCCTGTCCATGCGCACGCAGTGGTCCGCCGACGGCGAGAAGAAGAAGGTCACCTCCCCGGTGAGCCTGATCGTCACCGCCTTCGCCACCCTGGCCGACGTGCGCGGCACGCTCACGCCGCAGCTCAACCATGACCTTGAAGACACCACCCTGGTGCTGATCGACCTCGGCAAGGGCCGCAACCGCCTGGGTGGCAGCGTGCTGGGCCTGACCCTGGGCCAGCCGGGCGACGAAGTGCCCGATCTGGACAGCCCGCAGGACCTGATCAACCTCGTGAACGCGGTGAATGCGCTGCGAGCCCAGGGCCAGATCCTGGCCTACCACGACCGGTCCGACGGTGGCCTGCTGGCCGCCGCCGCCGAAATGGCCTTCGCGGGCCACGTGGGCGTGTCGCTGAACGTGGACATGCTGGTCACCGAAGGCGACGGGATTTCCGACAGCCGCATGGACAGCGGCGACGCCAAGAACTGGGCCGGCCAGGTCAGCGCCCGCCGCGAAGAGCTGACGCTCAAGGCCCTGTTCAGCGAAGAGCTGGGCGTGCTGCTGCAGGTCAAGACCGAAGACCGCAACGCGGTCATGCAGACGCTGCGCGAGCACGGCCTGTCCAAGTACAGCCACTTTGTCGGCAAGACCCGCCCGGCGTCCTCGTCCATCGAGGTGGGCAAGGGCGAGCTGCAGGTCTGGCGCGACACCAAGGCCGTGTTCAGTGCCAGCCTGTTCGACCTGCAGCAGGTCTGGGACAGCGTGAGCTGGAAGATCAACCAGCAGCGCGACAACCCGGCCTGTGCCGACAGCGAACACGCGGTCGCCGGCCAGCCCGCCGACCCGGGCCTGCACGTGGCACTGAGCTTCGACCCGCTGGACAACGTGGCGGCGCCGTTCCTGAACCTGGGCAAGCCCAAGGTGGCGATCCTGCGCGAGCAGGGCGTGAACTCGCACGTGGAAATGGCCTACGCCTTCACGCAGGCCGGTTTCGAGGCCTACGACGTGCACATGACCGACCTGCAGTCGGGCCGCGCCAAGCTGGCCGACTTCAAGGGCGTGGTCGCCTGCGGCGGTTTCAGCTACGGCGACACGCTGGGCGCCGGCATCGGCTGGGCGCGCAGCATCACCTTCAACCCGCTGCTGTCCGAGCAGTTCCAGGGCTTCTTCGGCCGCGCCGACACCTTTGGTCTGGGCGTGTGCAACGGCTGCCAGATGTTCGCCGAACTGGCCGACATCATCCCCGGCGCCGAAGCCTGGCCGCGTTTCACGACCAACCAGAGTGAACGTTTCGAGGCGCGCCTGTCGATGGTGGAGGTGCTGGAATCGCCCAGCCTGTTCCTGCAAGGCATGGCCGGCAGCCGCCTGCCCATCGCGGTGGCGCACGGCGAAGGGTTTGCCAACTTCAAACACCGAGGCAACCCGGCGCAAGCCATCGCCGCCATGCGTTTCGTGGACAACGGTGGCGCTGCCACCGAGCAATACCCGTTCAACCCGAACGGCAGCCCGGGTGGCCTGACGGCAGTGACCACCGCCGACGGCCGCTTCACGGCCATGATGCCGCACCCCGAGCGCGTGTTCCGCAACCTCCAGATGAGCTGGACCAGCGGCAACCCGTCGGACCCCAGCCCGTGGATGCGCATCTGGCGCAACGCGCGCCGCTGGGTGGGTTGACGCACCGAACGCCGCCCACACCGCCATGAGCATCGACATTCCCAAGGACGCGCGGGCCGAGGCCATCGCCTCGATCCAGCGCTATTTCGATGAAAACATGGAAGAGCGGATCGGCAACATCGCGGCCGGCGGCTTGCTGGGCTTCTTTCTCGAAGAGATCGCGCCGGTGATCTACAACCAGGCGGTGGCCGATGTGCAGGAGCGCCTGCAGGCGCGTGTGGCCGACCTCGACATCGAGCTGCACGAAGAGGCCTTCACCTACTGGCGCCGGCGCCAGAACCCCGGGCGCTCGCGATGACAGCCCCTCGGCGGTTCCCGCTGGATGCGGCCACGGTGGCGGACTATGCCCGTGATGGCGCGGTCGTGCTGCGCGGTGTGTTCGATGCCGACGATCTGCGCACCCTGGAAGCGGGCATCGAGCACAACCTGGCGCACCTGAGTCCACTCGCCCTGGTGGCCAGCGAGCCCGACGACCCGGGCCGCTTCGTCGAAGACTTCTGCACCTGGCAGGACAACCCGGCCTACCGGCGCATCCTCACCGCCTCGGCGCTGCCGCACATCGCCGCCCAGCTCATGCAAAGCCGGACCGTGCGGCTGTACCACGACCACCTGCTGGTCAAGGAAGCCGGCACGCGCCAGCCCACCCCCTGGCACCAGGACCAGCCGTATTACAACGTCGACGGCCGGCAGAACGTGAGTTTCTGGATCCCCGTCGATCCCGTTCCGCTGGCCAGCACGCTGCGCTTTGTCGCTGGCTCGCACGCTGGCACCTGGTACATGCCGCGGACCTTTCGCGACCAGCAGGCCAAGTGGTTTCCCGAAGGTTCGCTGGCCGAACTGCCCCCGGTCGATACCGAGCCAGACCGCTACCCGCAGCGGGCCTGGGCCCTGGAGCCCGGTGACTGTGTGGCCTTCCACATGCTCAGCCTGCACGCCAGCAGCGGCACGGGGCCCGGCGTACGGCGCCGCGTGTTTTCAGCCCGCTACCTCGGCGACGACGCGGTCCATGCGCCCCGCCGCTGGCGCACCTCGCCGCCGTTTCCGGGGCTGGCGCAGCGCCTGGCCGACCGCGCCTCCATGGCGGATGCGCTGTTTCCCACGGTCTGGCCATCTGCCTGACGGCCTGGGCGCAGGCGGGCTGCTAGAGTCAGGTCCATCACCACGCTTCCTTGCTGATCCATGGCCACCAGCCTGCTCGTACTGCTCGACGACATCGCCACCGTGCTCGACGACGTGGCCCTCATGACCAAGGTCGCGGCCCGCAAGAGCGCCGCCATGGCCGACGACGTGGCCACCATGACCCAGATGGCCGCCAAAAAGACAGCTGGCGTGCTCGGGGATGACCTCGCGCTCAATGCCCAGCAAGTCACGGGCGTGAAAGCCGATCGCGAACTGCCCGTGGTCTGGGCAGTGGCCAAGGGCTCGCTGCTGAACAAGGCCATTCTGGTGCCGGCGGCGCTGGCCATCAGTGCTTTCATTCCGTGGTTGATCACGCCCCTGCTCATGCTCGGGGGGCTGTTCCTGTGCTTCGAGGGCGCCGAAAAGCTGCTGCATCGCTTTTTCCATGCGCCCGAAGACGAGGCGGCACGGCAGGCCGAACGCGTGCAGGCCTTGGGCGACGAGTCGGTGGATCTGGTGGCGTTCGAAAAGGCCAAGATCCAGGGCGCCATCCGCACCGACTTCATTCTGTCGGCCGAAATCATCGTCATCACGCTCGGCGCGGTGGCCAGCGCCGGTTTCCTTGAGCGGGTGGCCGTGCTGGTGGGCATTTCGCTTCTCATGACCGCTGGCGTCTATGGGCTGGTCGGCGCCATCGTGAAGCTGGACGACGTCGGCCTGTTCTTCAGCCGCCAGCGCGCCGCATGGCAGCGAGCACTGGGCCGCGGCCTGCTGGCATTTGCTCCGTGGCTGATGAAGGCGCTGTCGGTGCTGGGCACCGCCGCCATGTTCCTGGTCGGCGGCGGCATCCTGCTGCACGGCGTGCCCGCGCTGGGGCATGCGGTCGAGGCCTTCACCCACGGCCTGGGCTGGGTGGGCACCTTGCTCGGCAGCCTGACCGGTGGTGTGGCCGGCCTGATCGCTGGCGCTGCGGTGGTGTTTGCCGTCCAGACCTTCCAGCGCCTGCGTGGGGCGCCAGCGCACTGAATCCACGAAGCGCAGGCGTCGGGTGCCGGGCCGCCACGCGGTTGCGCCGAGTGGGAAAGCGCTTGAAGAGGGCGAAAAAAGGCAGGGATCGGTGGTCTTCGTGGGCGCTTGACATGCATCAAGCCCGTGCCCGGCAGGCTGCCTAGACTGGCGGCAAATCAACTGCCTTTGCGAGGATTCCCATGAACGCTGCTGCTGCCGCCCCGGTTGCACCCGCCACGCCTCTGGACAATTTTTCAAATTGCCACGAGGGCATTCTCCGGCGCCTGACGGCTCTGGACGAGTTGCCGGCCTTGCTGGCGCCTGCCGCCCGCGCGCGGCAGATTGCCGAACAGTCGCTGGAATTCTTCCGCGAAGCCATCTTCGAGCACCACCTGGAGGAGGAGCGCGAGCTTTTCCCGGCGGTGCTCGCCAGCGCCCAGCCCGGCGAAGAGGTCGAGCGTGTCCGCAGCATGACGCGCCGCCTGACCGATGAACACCGGGCCATCGAACGGCTGTGGAAAAGCCTCGAAAGAGGGCTCAAACAGGTCGCCAAAGGGCAGGGCAGCGAGCTGGATGTCGGCGACTTGCAGCGCCTCGTGGCCGAGTACCAGGCCCATGCCCGGTTTGAAGAAGCGGAGTTTCTGCCCCTGTCCGAGACCATTCTCGGGCGCAACGCCAACCACATGGCCGCGCTGGGCATGAGCCTGCACATGCGCCATGCCCCGCCCGTGAACGCCTACATCTGATCGGTGCGCGCCGCACGGCGGCGCATTTTCTGTTTCTGCTTTGAGCCAGATCAAACCGATTCATTTCTTAAACGCGAATTATTATCAATATGAGTTAAGATTTGCGGGTCTCGACAACGCCATCAGGTGGCCACATGAACCGCACTCCGCTTTCCGCTCTTCTGCTTTCTGCCATTGCCCTGTCCATCGCCGCCTGCAGCAAGCAGGCTCCCGAAGCGCCTGCCGCCCCCGCACCTGCTGCGGTGGAAGCACCGGCTGCAGCCCCGGTGGCCGTCGATCTGTCGGCTGAAACCACCGCCTACAAGACCTGGGTGGAAGGGCAGATCGATACGCTGCTCGCCGACACGCAGAAGTTCGTGGACGCGCTCAAGGCCGGCAAGGTCGATGAGGCGAAGCGCCTGTATGCGCCCACGCGCATGGCCTATGAACGTTCCGAACCCATCGCCGAAAGCTTCGGTGATCTGGATCCGCGCATCGACAACCGCGAGGCCGATCTGGAAAAGGACGAGAAGTGGACCGGCTTCCACCCGATCGAAAAGATCCTCTGGACCCAGAACACCACCAAGGGAACCGAAGCGCTGGCCGACCAGCTCATCAACGACATCAAGGAACTGCGCGCCAAGATCCCGACCGCCGATGTCACGGGCGAACTGATGGTGCAAGGGGCCGTGGACCTGCTCAACGAGGTATCGACCAGCAAGATCACGGGCGAGGAAGAAATCTTCTCGCACACCGACCTGTACGACTTCAAGGCCAACATCGAGGGCGCCGAGAAGATCTTTGAACTGTTCACGCCGAAGCTGCAGGCCAAACAGCCCGAACTGGTGTCCGAACTGACGGCCAAGTTCCAGGCCGTCAACGAACTCTTGGCGCAGCACAAGGCGGGCGAGGGCTACAAGTCCTACACCGCGCTGACCAAGGACGACACCAAGGCCCTGGCCGAGGCTGTCAACAAGCTGGGCGAGCCCCTGGCGCAAATGGGCGTCATCCTGAAGTAAGCCGGCCATCCGGTATGTCCGTCCGAGGTGGTGGTGTCTGATGCATCACCACCTTTTTGCATTGAAAACGCCGGTGATCTGCTCTCTCGGCAGGCGTTCGGCCAGAAAGTCCCCATGAAGTCCGAAGATCAATCTTTTCCCGTGCCGGCGCGCCGGCATTTCCTGAACCAGCTCGGAGCGGGTTCGGTCGGCCTCGCGGTCGCTGGCGGCCTGATGGCCGCATGCTCCGATCAGAGCCCGCCAGCGGCACCCAGCCCGGCCGCCACCGGGCCCGG
>JGI11944J13513_1002663_pt1 | contig 12123 bp, 8 predicted proteins | sample TerdegcoTASludge_FD_13513 | JGI IMG/M metagenome (IMG submission 13513) | reverse complement strand
TATTTTCTCAATTAAATCTACAATTAATCTATTTTTTTCAATTGAAGCTACTTTTCCTATAAATCTATTACCTCTATCGACAACTATAAGCAATTTTTCATTAATATTTACCCTTAAAACATTAATAAGATGATGAAAATCTTCTCCATCAACAATAACATAATTTTTTTTAAAATTTTGGAGAGGAATAAAAATTTGGTGCACTAAAATTTCTCCAATAACTCTTTCATTTTAAGAGCGTGTTGTTTTAATATCTTAAAAAGATATTCAAAATTAACTCTATTTGGAGTGAAAAATCCAAGCCCACCCTCAACACTATCTTCTTTTAAATATGGTAAATCGATTAAAATTGTTCTCTCAAGGGAGAGTTTAGGAAATTCATTTCCTATTAATATTAATAAATCTTTAAACTCAGAAAGAAAATTAACAAGAGATATTGCTTTTTCTTTATCTTCTATCAACGATATTAATATTTCTAAATCTTTTGATTTCTTTATATCTTCATATGATAAAATATTTTTAATACCCTTTATATATATATCTCCAATTTCTCTTCTTTTTTTTCTTTCTGTTAATATCTTTTTGATTTCATTAATAAATGTTGGATAAATTTTCGAATATTTTTTTATATAACCCTCTTCGTTCTTCTCAAGATATTTTAAAAGATCGATTTTGATTTTTTGAAGTTCTTCATCTGAAATCACTCCTTCAGTTTTAATAACAAATTCTTCAATTCTATCATCTGAAGTGATAATAAATAAAATTTTATTTTGAGAACAATTCATTAAATGAATATTGTTAATTTTATCATTAGTAGGAATTGAATAAAAGAAAAATGAAATAGAACTTGTTAAATTCGAAAGTTTATTTAAAAAATCATTTATAAAATCCTCTCCTAATAACGAAAAACTATTTTGTATATCTTTTTCTATTTTCAAATTTGGCATTATATCTATTTTTTCAATCACTTTATCTATATAAAATTTGATACCTTTTTCTGTTGGAATTCTGCCTGAAGAGGTATGAATATGAATTAAATATCCTTCATCTTCATATTCACTCATATAATTTCTAACTGTAGCAGGAGAAAGATCTAACATATATTTTTCAACAAGTGTTTTAGAACCAACTGGTAAACCAGTTTCAAGATACTCTTTAATCGATAAAAATAAAATTATCTCCTTCTTATCCTGTATGTTCTTCATCAATATAATTATAACAAATCTTAAATATACATGTGGTGTATCTAAATAACTTTTGACAAATTATTAAATTTTTTCTATGAAATTTTAATTATCTAATGAAAGTTGTTTAAATAAAAATTATTTCTATGTCTTTAATCTTTTCAAAATCCTTGTCCATTGTTACTATTATTAGGTTATAATATTTTGCAATAATATATTGATATACATCATCAAAATTTAAATTCAATTCTTTAGATACAGAAGGAAGTTCCTTGTAAAAATTTAAAGGAAGATAAATAATTTTTATTGCATCAATAATGTCATCTAAAAATTTAAGAAAATATCATATTTTTTATATTTTAATAAAATAATTCCTAAAGTATGTCAAGTGAAATCACTTATAAAAACATTTCCTAAATTATTGTTAATAAATTCTTTACATAAGTCTTTTTTATTCTTGGAAAAAAAATTTCAAGGAATATATTTTATTTACATCAAGTAAATACATTATCTCAACTCAAGAGCAAGAGATTTATGCCGTAACTCTACAGAGTAAATTTCTATCTTTAAACCACCCTCCCAGCTAAATAATAACTCCTTGTAATTCACATTTTTTTTATATTTATTTAAAAGAAGATCAACATAAGCGACTAACTCTTTTTAACTTTTTCAGGGAGTTTATTTAATTTTAAAATAAAATCTTTACCCAAAATAGCCCTCTTTTTTTTATGGCTTTTTATTTATATTACAATACTTTTAAATATTTCATTTAATAATATGAAAATTATAAAAAAGGGGATTAATTCAAGCTTCACAGTAAAAAAATTATATTAAAATAATATATTCTGTTGTTATTTGGTTTCTTAGACAAATATAGAGCATTTTGTTTTTTTCCTTATTAAGATTAAATATTGCTATATAGAAATTATATATTGTATAATTTTTTGATTGTATGTACAAGGTGACAGGAATCTTTTTAAAATACCTTTTATATTATGTTTTATTAATTTATAATATCTATTATGATTTTATCTACACATTATACATTCTCACTTTTTTTGTTATCTATTTTAGAGAAACAGCCAATAATTTTTTTATACTCAATATTTTCTCTTTTGCCAGACATAGATATTAAATTTAATGAGCACAGAAAAATCACTCATACTTTTTTGGCAAGTTTAATAATTTTTTTAATTTTTAGAAACAATCTAATTTTTTTAGCATATTTTTCACATATATTTCTCGATTATTTAACCTATATGCCCATTCCTTTATTATGGCCCTATAAGAGTAAGTACTGTCTAAGAATTATTAAGACAAATGGGATGACAGATAAAATGTTAACATTTCTTTTTTTGCTTTTATTTTTGATTAACTATTTTCTATTAAAATAAATCCAGAAAAATTAGTGTCTCTTTCAATATATGGATTAAAAAGTTTTATAAAAAAAGGTTTATTAATTAATATGTAATATTGATTTTTTTCTTTAAATCTAAAATCAACAAATTTTTGTAAATTAAAATCTTTTGTTGTATCAAAAATGTTATATATATTTTCACCATTAATGACATAAGAACCCTTATCACCCATTAATACAAAATTATCAATAAGGGGAGAATTATATTTAATATTATTTTCATTATAATTTAAAAAAATTTTAATTCCCCTTAATAAAAATTGATTTTCTAAATTCAAAATTTCACTTTTTGACAAAGAATCTAAAAAATATATTTTTTTGGATGAAAATAAAATTGATTTTCTTAAATAATCACTTTTTGAATTCAATCCCATAATTATTTTTTCAATATCATCATTTATATAACCCTCAATTGTTACCTCTTTTTTCTGTTCGTTCCAGCTAACAATAAGATTTAAGGCTTCACTTATATATCTAATAGGCAAAAATGTTCTTCCATCTTTTAATATTGGGGAAGAGTCAATCATAATATTATTTCCATTAACAAATATCTCATTTTTACCTATGTAGAGTTTAATTTTATTTTTATCATTTTCAAGAATAACCTCACCATCTTTCCAAGTAACTTCAAAACCAAAATTTTCAGCTATAAATCTTACAGGGACCATAGTCCTTCCATTATAAATAAAAATTGAAGTATCGATCTCTTTTTTTACACCTTCGAAATAAATATAATTCTCATTTATCCTCATTTTTAAAGTTGAAAATGTCCTCAACATTGGAGTTGATAAAATAACAGGATGATCTCCATTTAAGTAGACATTTAAATTACTTTTTTCAGAATTAAAGTTGATAGTTGAAGCAAGGGTAGTTTTTTTAGAAAAATTTATCTTATCAATTTTTAAATTAAACTCGTCATTTTTTATTTTATATTCATAAAATTTTAATAATGGAGAGGTTTTTAATGAATAACTAAGAATATCAGTAGGTGTAAATTCTAAATTTACAGGTATGAAAGTACCAAGCCTGAATAAATTAAAATTCACCCCTTCTTCTTTGCATATTTTTATTGCTTTTTCAATATTTTCACCTGTATCATTAACTCCTATTCCGCACAAAATTTTTGAATTTACTCTTTTTTTACTATTTTTTATTATCTCTCTTATCCACTCTACACTCTTATTATAATTTTTATGATAAGCAAGTGGACATACAAAATCACAGAAATTTGAAAGTTCAGTATAATCTTGTCCAAAATGTAGAAAACCATAAGGATAAGAATCGATTCCTCCATCTTTGTATGATAAAAATGATGATGCACTTTGTATTAAAGTTACTGAAAATAAAATATTTGAAGATATAGAAGAGATAAAACTCTTAATCTCACCTGTGAAATTTGTAACAAACTCACTTCTTACTCTACCTAACAATAAAACATCTTTGTCTTTTTGATCATAAAGTTCAAAAATGTTTTGTCCTTTTCTGAAAATGTTCAATATTTTATTCCAATCCCCACCAAGTTCAATAAATCTATTCTTAACTTTATCTTCATAACCATAATTTATATTTGGATATCTTATATAATCAAGTTGTATTCCATCAGCATCAAAATCATATATCAGTTCCTTAACAATATTTTTTATATAATTTAAATATTTGTCACTTTCTAAGGAAACTACTTTAAGTTCAGGGTCTCTGTATGGATTATTATTGTTCTTGTTAGGTGAAAGAAAAGTTGCCTCTTGTGGGTTATTTTTTAAGTAAAGGGGATCATAAGAAATTGGTATATAAAAATGGACATTGATTCCGTAATTTTTAAAAATTTTTACTATTCTTATTAATGTATCTTTATATTTTTTATATAGTAATTCCCCATCCACATATTTTGCAAGAAAAAAGACATTTTTTATATCTCTTTCAATAAAAAATTTCACCAAATCAATTACTTCTGAATCTGAAACATTCTGAAAAGTTTCTATATGAGCCCAGACACCATTTCCTATATCAGAATATGATTCTGAATTTAATACTTCTTTATCATATGAAACAAAAAAAATATTAAAGATTAGAATCAATAATAAAAATATTCTAAATAACTTTTTCAGCCTCATCTTTTAAAATTAATATGCTATTTTTTGCTGCATCTTTTTCTGCTTCCTTCTTACTTTTTCCAGTTCCTATACCAAAAAGTTTATTATTTATATAAACACCTACTTTAAAAATTTTATTATGTTCATCGCCTATAGTCTCTAAAATTTCATAAATTGGTAAAGACTTAAATTTTTCTTGAGTCATCTCTTGTAATAGAGTTTTTGAATCAAAAAAAGTTTCATAATGAAATTTATCTATTAATTTATTTATTAATTTTTTTGCATTTCTTATCCCTGAATCTAAAAATATTGCTGCAATAAGAGCCTCAAAAGTATCACATAATATATTACTTTTCTCTCTCCCACTATCTAACTCTTCACCTTTTCCTAACATAATAAATTGATCTATTTTTAATTCTTTAGCAAATCTTGATAAAATTTCCTTACTTATAAGGATAGATTTGTTTTTTGATAAAAAACCTTCCTTTTCATTTTTATATTTTCTAAAAAGTTTTTCAGAAACAATAAAATTAATAATTGAATCTCCAAGAAATTCGAGTCTTTCGAAATTATATGGAGGTTCAATTGTCTCTTTTGATGTATGCGTTAAAGCTTTTTCAATCAAATCTATATTTTTAATTTTTATATTGTAATCTTTCTCTAAAAGATAAATAAATTCTTTAATATTTCTCAATTTTAAGGTTGTTTAATAAATCAATTTCAACCAGTTTTGATGCAATTTTTATAGCATTTTTTACAGATTTTCTTTTCGATCTACCATGCCCTACAACAACAATACCATTCAGTCCAAGTATTGGGCTACCACCATATTCTTCATAGTCAAATTTTTTTAAATTATTTATCAACTCATTTTTTATAAATAGATATGATAGTTTAGTTAATGAATTTTTTTTAAAAATATTTTTTATTAGGTTTAAAAAAAATGTTGCTTCACCTTCAAGTGTTTTAAGAGCAACATTTCCAGTAAAACCATCTGTTACACATACATCGTAATCACCATACAAAAAATCCTTACCCTCCATATTTCCTTTAAATTCATCCTTAAATTTATCTTTTAATAATTTGTAAGACTCTTTTGTTAATTCAGATCCTTTTTCCTCTTCTTCTCCAATATTTAGAAGTCCAATTTTTATTTTTTCTTTTTTAGTAAATAATTTTATAAATATTTTAGCCATTGTTGCCCATTCAACTATATTATTGGGATTTGTATCTATATTTGCTCCAGAATCTACGAGCACCATTAAACCATTAAGTGTTGGAATAATTGCGGATTGTGTCGGTCGATTTATACCTGGAATTTTTTGTAAAATAAAATATGAAGCAGTTAAAATTGCCCCAGTATTTCCACAGGAAACAAATGCATCTCCTTTTTCTTGTTTTAACAAATTCAAAGAGATGTTTAAAGATGAATTTTTTTTTCTTCTAAAGGAAAGAATAGGTTTATCATACATTGTAACAACTTCATCAGCATTGACTATTTCAAAATCATTTACTCTTTTATTCAAATACTCTTTTATAATATTTTCTTTTCCAACTAAAATAATATCGATATTTAATTCATTTTTTGCTAATATAGCTCCTTCAATTATTTCTTGGGGAGCATAATCGCCCCCCATTGCATCTACTATTATTTTCACTCTTCTACTTCTTTAACAATTACTTCTTTACCTTTATAATATCCACAATAAGGACATACTCTATGGGGAACTATTAATTCATGACAATGAGGACATTCAATCAAATTAATTTTATCTGGTTTATAAAATCTACTTCTTCTCATTCTTGTTCTTGATTTACTCTTTTTCTTTTTTGGATTCGCCATTCAAAATACCTCCTATCGAATAAAATCAAAATATAAGAATATCATTTTAACATTTTTTTCAAGTAGAATCAAAATTTATAATTACAGTTTTTGTTTCATCAACCCATTCAACTTTTCCATTTAAAAATTCAGAAATAAATCTTACTGGTACAACTGTCCTACCATTATATGTATATGGTGCTACTTCAATTGAATGAAATACACCATTTAATCTAACATAGTTTTTATTTTGATCAACCCAGAGTTCAATAAAAATTTCATTGAATATTATTAAAACTTTATTCTCCTGAGCATACCATAATACTTGAGCGCCTCTTTGTTCAGCAATAAATCTTAAAGGTACCATAGTTCTTCCATTCTTGATGAAAGGTGGAAAAGGTAATAGAAAGGGTTCATTGTTTACATATGCAACTTGATTTCCAATTTGTAATATAATCCTAACAGAAGTTGGTTTTTCAAATTTAACCCTAACTTCATAATTTCCACCATTGCTCTCGATTGTTATTAAACCCTCATAATCAACAACTTTTTTTATAGCGACATAAACAGTGGTATTTCCTTCAAATGTATTTTTATCTATAGCTATCCAATCATCTTTGGTATAAATTGACCCCTTTAAAGTACCTTTACCTATATTTTTAATCCTTATTTCTAAGATTTGATCTAAGGTTCGAAAAGTTAAAAGGTTGGGTTCAACTGAAATCTTTGGTATATTTGTGGTTTGAGGATAAATTGTTAAATTTTTAGAAATAAAATCTATGTCTTTTAAGTTACTATCCTTTAATGAAACCTCTTTAAAATTAAAAAAGGTTTTGTTGTTTGTTTTTAACTTAAATTTTATAAATATCAAATTACCGTCGCCATTAACACCACTTATTTTGCTTTTTCTTGATGCTCCAATAATAATTTCCCTTCTCTCATTATCTACTTTGTATAAGAAAAAGGTCTCGTTTTTATCTTTTTTAAGAAAATCACCTTCATCAATTGATTCAATAGAAACAAATTCTGGTTCAAATTCAATATGAAAAGAAAAACCGTATAAATCTTTAACATTGCTAATAATAACAGGTACTGTTTTTAATTCATTTTGTACAACCTCTATAGAATCACTTCCAAAATTTAAATAAACACTCTGATATTTAAACGATAAGGTGAAAATAATTAATATAGGAAAAATCAATAAAATTTTTTTCATTTTTTCACTACAATATTTAATAACTTATTTTTTATATGAACTATTTTTTCGATCTCTTTATTTTCAATATATTTTTTTATTTTATCATCATTCAAAACAATTTCTTCAATTTTATTACTATCAAGGTCTCTTTCGATTGTAAATCTACCTCTAACTTTTCCATTTACCTCAACAATAAGTTCAATTTTATCTCTTTTTATTAGATTTTCATCATAATTTGGCCAGCTGTTAAACTGAACACTTGCTTTATTGCCAATCATTTCCCAGAGCTCTTCTGATAAAAAAGGAGCAAATGGAGAAAGAATTATAATAAAATTCTCAAGAATTTCACTTAAAACCTTGATATTTGGCTTCTCATTTTCATTCAAATAATCCTGAATATAATTTGTAAGTTCCATTAAAGATGCTATTGCAGTGTTAAACCTGAAATTATTTTCAATGCTTTCTGTTACTCTTTTAATGGTTTCATGAAGTTTAATTTTTAAATTTATATCTTCTTCATTTATTTCTTCATAATTAGAATTCTTGATTTTAGATATTTCAATATATTTATTAACTAATCTATAAACCCTATTAACATATCTACTCATACCTTCAATTCCTCTATCTGTCCATTCAGCATCTGAATCAGGAGGACCTATAAAAAGTATAAACAATCTTTCTGCATCAACTCCATATTTGTCAATAATTTCATCTGGTGATACAACATTACCTTTTGATTTTGACATAGCACTTCCGTTATAAAGAATCATACCTTGAGCAAAAAGATTCTTGAATGGCTCTTTAAATTTAATATAACCATTTTTATATAAAAATTTAGTGAAAAATCTTGAATATAATAGATGAAGAATTGCATGTTCAACTCCTCCAATATATTGATCAACAGGCATCCAATAATCAACATCATTTTTATTAAATGGGAAATCAGATGGATTATTCAGACTATTAGGCGCAGTATATCTTAAATAGTACCATGAAGAACAAACAAAAGTATCCATAGTTTCCGTTTCTCTTTTCGCTGGACCACCGCACTTTGGACATTTTGTGCTAACCCATGAATCGACTGTTTCAAGAGGATTTTTCCCCTCTATTTTAAAATTTACCTCTTTTGCATCTGGTAGTTTAACCGGTAAATCTTTATAAGGAACAGGTACAATTCCACATTTTTCACAATTTATAATTGGAATAGGTGCTCCCCAATATCTCTGTCTCGAGATTAACCAATCTCTCAATCTATATCTTACTATTCTCTTTCCTAAACCTTTTTCTTCCAAAAATTCTGATATTTTTATTTTGGCATCTTTAGATGGAATATTTGAAAATTGATTTGAATTAATTTCTATACCTTCTTCCTCAAAGGCTTTTTCCATATTTCCAGGATTTATATCTGAATCAAATGGTTTGATAACAACCTTAAGAGGGATATTCATTTTCTTAGCAAATTCGAAATCCCTCTGATCATGTGCTGGAACACCCATCACAGCTCCTTTACCATATTGATATACAATATAATTTGCTACATAGATAGGGAGTTTTTCATTAGTTATAGGATTTAAAGCATGACTCTTTAGAAATAGCCCCTTTTTTGGTATTTCAACAGAAACTCTTTCAATTTCACTTAATTTTAAAGATTCATCAATAAAATTTTTAACCTCTTCATAAATTCCGCTTCTCTTTGCAATTTCTAAAGTTAAAGGATGCTCTGGTGCAAGAGCAATATAAGTAACACCAAATATTGTATCTGGTCTTGTAGTAAAAACTTCTATTTTATCATTACTATCTAAAATAGGAAAAATTATATCAACACCTTCGCTCCTTCCAATCCAATTTTTTTGCATAATTTTGACTTTTTCTGGCCAATCAGTTAGAAGTTCAAGATCATCTAATAAATCTTGTGCAAAATCAGTAATTTTAAAAAACCACTGAGAAAGTTCTCTTTTTTCAACAATTGAATCACATCTCCAACATCTCCCTCCAATTACCTGCTCATTAGCAAGGACAGTCTTACACTTTGGACAATAATTAACAAGTGCTTTATCTTTATAAGCAAACCCTGAATCATATAACTTTAAAAAAAACCATTGTGTAAATTTATAATAATCTGGTTCACAGGTTACAATTTCTCTATCCCAATCATAAGAATATCCTTGATTTAAAAATTGATTTTTCATTATATATATATTTTCATAAGTCCAATCTTTTGGCGATAGATTATGTTGAATTGCTGCATTTTCAGCAGGTAATCCAAATGCATCCCATCCCATTGGATGCAGAACATTAAATCCTTTCATTCTTTTATATCTTGCAACTACATCTCCCAAAGTATATGTTCTCATATGGCCCATATGAAGTGGTCCAGATGGATAAGGAAACATTTCAAGAATATAATATTTTGCTTTATTATAATCATAATTTCCATATATATTTAATTCATTCCATATTTTTTTCCATTTTTTTTCAACCTTTTTAAAATCAAAGTTAATATCCACTAAAAAAACCTCCGAGAAAATTGGTGGAGCAGACGGGATTCGAACCCGCGACCTCCTCCATGCCATAGAGACGCTCTCCCAACTGAGCTACTGCCCCTGATATATCTTTTCTTATTATATTTTTTATTTGAAACTATGTCAAGTTTCATTTATAATTATTTTAGTATATTAATTCAATATTATTATAAGGAGGTGTAGAATAAATATTAAGAATTTTTGATTATTGAAAGGAGTATTAATGAAGTTCAGAAGTAATTTATTAAAATTATTATTAATTATATTTATAATTTTAAGTTTTACATCTCTCAAGTTCTCAAATGCTCAGGAAAGGAATATCGCACAAATTGGTGCTGTTGGTGTAATGCCAGATGATTATATCGGTAGTTTTACACTTCTATGGGCGAATACAGTTGAGAGTGATTTTGAATCAGAATTATCATTTCCGATGCAGGGTATGAAATTTAAAAATGGTTTCCTTTATGTATTGGATACATCATATGGAAAAGTTCATATCCTTGATAAAGATCTTAATCATATCAAAGTTATTGGTGAATTGGGATATGGTGATGGAAAATTACAATATCCATCAGATTTAGATATTGATGATTGTGGAAACATTTATGTTGCTGATTTCTTTAACAATTATGTTGTAAAGTTTTCAAGCGAAGGTGAAGTATTATTACAAATTGGAGAAGAAGGAATTGAAGAAGGAAAATTTAATGGTCCTTCTGGAATTGCAGTTTCAAAAGATGGTTTGATGTATGTTTCAGATCAATTAAACTCAAGAATCCAAGTTTTCGATAAAGATGGAAAATTTGTAAAATCGATTAAAAATAGCGATTTGCCAAATCCTGAAGGATTAACTTTTGATGAAGAAGATAACCTCTGGGTTGTAGAAGCTAAAAATTGTAAAATCTTTAAACTTGATAAAGAGGGAAATATAATCTCCTCATTTGGTGGAAAAGGTGGAGGAGACAATCAATTTGTTTATCCATTTGATGTAGAGGTAAAAGGAGATTTTGTATATGTTGTTGATAGAGGATTAGGAGCACCAATAAATCCCTGTATAAAAAAGTTTGATAAAGATGGTAATTTTATATTAAAAATAGGTGTAAGAGGAACTCAAGTTCCTTTAAAACCTGGTGAATTTTTAACACCTGCTGGAATAGCAGTCGATGATGAAGAAAATATATACACATTCGATGCTGGTTATTTTCATGGAACAGGAAATCCATTTGGATGGCCAATGACAACAAGTTTAACTGTTTTTGATAAGAATGGAAAATTCAAAAATAAAATTGACTATGATCCAAACGCTGATGGTAGATTAATCAATCCTATTTCAGTTTCTGTTGATTCATCTGGAAACATCTGGGTTGCACATTGGGCAACTTTTGGTGATTATGGTGAAATAGCTATATTCAACAGTGAAGGGAAATTTCTTAAAAAGATAACAGGAATATCTGAGGATAAACCTTTTGCAATTATGGGTGGTGTTCTTTGTGGCAAAAATGAAGTTTATGTTTCATCAGGAATTGATGAAGCACCAATTGCAGTCTTTGATTTACAGGGGAACTTTCTAAGGGTACTTGAAAATTGTAAAGATACAATTCTTCAACCTCAACAGATGGCGTTTGATAATCAAGGAAGATTATGGATAGTATCAGGAGTTCACATGATTTATGCGGTTTCATCAGTAGATGGTACTATTTATAAATATTTTAAGATAAATGGAGAGGCGAATGCAATTGCAATAGACGATAGTGGCAATATATATGTAGCAACATTTGATCATTACGTTGAAGTGTATGATTCAAACGGAAAACTCTTAAGGAAAATTGGTAAAGGTGGTGGAAGAGCATTAGAAAAATTCTGGTTCCCAACTGGAGTTGCTGTTGATAAAGA
>JGI11944J13513_1002656_pt1 | contig 12142 bp, 20 predicted proteins | sample TerdegcoTASludge_FD_13513 | JGI IMG/M metagenome (IMG submission 13513) | reverse complement strand
AGTGGAGGCGGAGGGAATTGAACCCTGCGAGAATCGTTGAATATCAATAGGTTGTTGGGATTGTGTAGCTCTCATGTAGCTATAATTTTTCAATATAACGGCGGGTCAACTCAAGATCGGTGTGCGTATAATCCTGAGTGGTGCGAGAGCTGCTGTGAGCCAATAGTTTCTGCCGGTCCATGTAATTCAGCCCCAATTCTAACAGACGCTGATTGAAAGTATGACGGAAGCTGTGCAGATTGCACTCGGGATTGATACCCAATTTGCGCGCCAAACGTTTCAGGCGCTTGCGCGCGGCGTCCTGCTTCGCTTCGGTATTGTAGTCCGGGAAAAGATACTCGGTTTTCAACTTGAAAATAAACTCAATTGCCGGGTGCACCGGAATCAGGGTGGGCACCGCTTCTTTCTGGGTCACAATTTGGATACATTTTCGCTTGCGATCCAAATTGCTCTGCCGAAGAGAACCAACATCCGAGCGGCGCAGCCCGGTATAATACAATACCTTGAAAAAGGGCACATCGGGTGAGCCGGAGTTGAAAATCAATTCCAATTCCTGGGTAGTGAATGGCGGAAAATGATTTTTCCTCCCGTTTTGGCAATATTCATTTTGCAACCGCCGAAAATCGATTGAACATTCGGCCAAGTAATTGTCCTGGACCGCCTCGGTCAAAAAACGGCGAATAATGCCCAATTCTTCCCGCATAGTTTTGGCGCTGGCGCCATTTTGCTGGCGGGTTAATATGAAATCCTTAATCAGGTTAAAATCGATTTCCTGGAGCGTTTTAGCGCGATTTTGGGCAAAATTCATGAAATTGGTTAGCATGACCAGAATCCGCGAACCCCAGGATGGGTTTTTGATGGCATCGATGACCCTACAATACTTCTGGAAATACTCTTGCAGGGTGATATTCTCGATATGGCGGAGATTCAGCTTGACGCGGATATATTTTTCATCGAGTTCCTGACGCAATTGCTGGGCGGTGCGCTTATTGGTCGTGTGGAGCGAATGGCAGATGCGCCGACCCTTGATACTCGTGCAGTACCAATATATCTTATTTCGGCGGTAGATGAAGCTCATTCGGGTTTTTCTGAAGACTGATCCTGAGAGTTCGTGATTTTCCGGATCAATTCCTTCGTTCGCTCATTTTCGGGGTCAGATGGCTTGAATTTCAATTCTTTTCGGCAATAGGGGCAGATGGAAGCTTCCCGGCTAATCTTTTTCCGACAATAAGGACATTGATAGCCGCTGAGCAGGAGCGTGAGGATGATTCCGACTGGGCCGAGCAAAAAGCCCAACAGCGCAAAACCGCACCCTTGGTTGCCTCTTTGAGAAGCAATCAATGCGGCAAGCAGGCCGCAAATCAGCCAGAATAATAAAATGCCCATGACTTATTCTTCATTTTAATTGTTTGTTTCAATATCAGCAATTCTTAGCCAATCCATGTTTTCAAAATCATCTGGCGTGACTTTTCTTACTGGTATTTTTTCACCTTTCCAAATGGCTATAATTGTACATCGGCAATCAATATGATAGGGGGGCCCATAGCCGCGCCTTATGGATTCGAGAGTAATAAATTTCCCATTCAGATTTGCACAATCCTTACAAGTTCGGTCATCTCCAACGCTCGAAATATAAAAACCAGAAATATTTTTCATAGTTTCTTCGTCATAGAATTCCAATTCTTTTGACATGCATTCTTTCAGGAATTCCCAGTGTTCAACGAATTTTGATGTATCGATTTTGTATTTTTGGTTGGTTAATTTCTTGACTTTCGACAGAGGAATTTTGAATCTATTGAGATAATTGACTTGCATATAATATCCTAATTCAAAATTATATCCGATAAACTCACCAATAGAAACAATCTGCATTTAGGGACGCGTCTCTGTCGCCTGGGATTTTAAGAGCTTTTCAAGTAAGGTGACAGAGACGCAATCTTTTCCTTTTTCCGATGTAAGAATTTCGATTATTTGTATAATCTGACCTTGTAGAAAATAGTCATTACTGATATTCATTATTTTTTCACAAAACCTCGGATCAAAACCTTTCAATGAATAATACCCAGGCTTTTTTTCACCTATCATAAAAGGATTGGTGTTAAGCATTTCACCTTCACCAGTAATCAGCCAATGGAAATTGATTTCATATTTTATGAGCTTGCTCAGTTGATATACGTCTGGGAACGATTCGCCATTTTCGAATTTAATATATGTTCTCTCGGTTACTTCGAACAATTGGGCCATGACTTTTTGAGTCAATTTTAATGTTTTTCGGACCTGCTTAAGACGAGAACCGAAAAATTTTTCTTCATCTGAAAAATTTTTCTTGACATTATACGAAAACATGATTATATTTGCACTGGACAGTATATTGGCATTGTAAAGTTGACATTGATGAAATTAACAAGGTACCTACAAAGAAAAAAAATGGCTCGCGAACTTCGGCGGGCCGGTATATCATATCGTGAAATTGCCCGCAGGGCCGGAAAATCGGCTACTGCGGTTTCTTTTTTCATGAGAGGCAAGATAAATAGCAGGTCAATTCTCAATGAAATTGAGAAAGCTATCCAAAATAAAAATCCCTGAATCTGGCGAGGGGTTGGGTTTTTGGAGTGATGTTCGTCAAAACCAAGTCCCAACCCCTGCCAGAAGTTTCCGCGGAGAGCCAATGTCTTGGCGGGCAGACTCTCCGCGATCTGACCCTCCCAATAAAACACAGGAGGTGCCAATTTGTTGAGTTTAGACATCCTAAATTCTATCCACGGTACTCATTATTCCATTTATTCCCCACATTTGAATTTGCCGGCTTTTCAATATAAGTGCTGGCGAAGCCTATATTTTGTTCTGTATAGATTATCTGGCGCTTGCAGGCAGACGCTATCCCGCTAAGGTATTTCCTAATCTGCCAGAATTCATCTACCGTTTTCATTCTCTTTTCAATTCTTCCATTGAACCAAATATAACAAACAAAGAAAGGGAATGCAATGGAAATTTCAAACGACAAAAACAATGTAAAGTTTGCAAAGTGCAACCATTCGGTTGACATGTATCTTGCAGGGGGCCACGAAAAAATCACTGACTACGGCGAGCTGATGCGCGCCATTGCACGGGAAGTTCGGCATTCGCCACTTTCGGTGGATTTCCTCGCTGAAGGAGCCGGAATCACCAACCGATTCGGCGAGCCATCGCCATATCGATTGTATAATTTCTGGTCGGCGCGGTCGTTCCCTATGCCCTGGGAATGGCGACGCATGATCCAGTATTTCGTCAGCACAGGCCTGAAAAAATGTGTCTATCTTATTCACAATTACTTTTTCGGATCCGTCGGCGACCTGCTACTGCATTCCGACACTCTCCAGACAGACGGCAGTTTCGACGACGACCTGCACAGCCTTACGGCTCGATTGGGTGACTGCGCACAGAGATATTTGGATGCCTGTGCGGACAAAAAAATCATGCCCAATGAAGCCCGCGAAATTGTAGCCTGCCTGGATGAACTAATCCAGCAGGCGCAGACCGCCAAAAAAGAGATTAATTCTATCGCAAAAAAGGAGGAGAATCTATGAAACAAGAGAAATACGCCCTACCGGTAGAAAAAATCAAAGCCGTAACAATTGCGCGAATTGAGGGGGTTAGTTATCATAGGATTTTTCGGGTCATCAAGGCGGGACATATGGGGGACTACTGGGAGAGGCCCTTGCGGGTCCGCAAGGACATGTATATCCAATGGCAAAACCAAAATCGAAAAAATTGAGCGATCAATGAAGTTCTATGATATACGCGGTCCTGAAAAAAAGAAAAAATCTGTTTCGGAAAATAAGAGAATACGCTGCTATAAATGCCTGAATTTGGTTGTCTGTAATCAATTGGTCTATTGCAGAAAGAACCAATTGCACAAAATCTACCTATATCAGCAACCGGAGATCTATTTTCTCGCCCGAAAAAATTGCCCCTACTATGACCCGTGGAATGGGGAAACATATCAACAGGAGGCACAGCCATGAAGTCACAAATCGGACCTGAAATACGCAATGAAAATTTTCAGCGCATCATAGAAAATGGCCATCTCTTGACTCAGGCCGAGATCGTACTGCAAACCTTTTTGAGACTCGGCTGGGCATCGGATGAGGACGTCTATTACGCCCTGTGCGCTAATACGGAATTCATGCGCCGCTTTCCTAAATTCGGTCGGCAGACCGTACCTGCACGTCGCAATGATCTATTCAATAGTCTCGATTTCATTGCCTCTTATACGGTCCAGGAGCGGCGCGGACCCAATGGGACTCAATTCCTAATCAGCCGCAAGGTGTCGGTGCGAATCGAGCCGCGCACCGGCCAGGCGGCGTTATGTTTTGGAGAAAAGGTTATGCGCAGATTAAAACGAAAACAAAAACCGACAACCTGTCAATTCCGGACGATTGCCTATTTGCGCAATTGCCTTGGAATCGACCAGGATATTCTACACGATTTTTGTTATCGACACCTAAAAAAGGAACGGTTGTCCGATCTCAATCGGCAAGAAGCGTCGATTTTGATCAAGCATTTGCTGATCCAACTTGGGCTGCCAACATCGCGGCCAGTTCGGCAGAGTATTAGAAAATACAGGTTGCAATGAAATACAGCAATCTCTTTATGGTTTCAATTAACCCCCTACCCCACAAATGCCGTATAGGTGGGGCGTTCCGGCCAAACCGAGCGCCCCACCCTCTCTCATGGAGGTGAAGAATGGCAAGACCTTACAAAACCGGACTGGATTATTTTTCCTTCGACGTCGATTTTTTCGAAGATGAAAAAATTACGGCCATATCCATCGAATTTGGTATCGCTGGCGAAATAATTGCCATTCGCCTGCTTTGCGCGATCTATCGCAATGGTTATTACGCAAAGTGGGATACACCACTTAAAATGAAGATCGCCAAAAGCTCCGGGATAAAACCTGAAGTAATTGATGAAGTGGTGCAAAAATTAGTTCAGTGGGGTTTTTTCGACGGATCCATGTTTGAAACTTATGGAATTTTAACCTCCGCGGGGATCCAAAAACGATATTTGGAAAGTACAAAACGCAGATTTGGAGTTATTCGGGATTATTGTATACAAAAATCGAATTTTTGTAATCATAATGTATACAATAATCCAATTAATGTATACAATAATCCTATTAATGATGACAATAATGCATATAAAGTAAATAAAAGTAAAGTAAATAAAATAAAAGAGAGAGAGTCAAGCTTAAGTTATAGATCTAGCTCTAATAATATAGCTAGCGCGCAAAATGAAAATTCTGGCCCGCCCGCGCATTTTTTACAAATTGAAATTTTTGAATCCGAATTCCCAACAATAGATCATGTCAAAGAATTTCAGAAATGCTATGACTATTATAATGCCCGAAATGTCCAGATTAATGATTGGAATTCAATATACCGCAATTGGTTACAGAAGGATTATCCCAAGACCCTAAAGCCTGTGCCTAAAAAGCCAATTGTATTTAGCATGCCAGAAGAGGAACCGGCAACGAAAGAGGAAATTCACGAAGAATTGGAGAAAGCACGAAAGTCATTACTTGAAAATGCAAAGAAAAATAAAAGCGAAAAAGAAGAGATGGTAACTGAAGAAAAAATAATGAGTTAAATAACAATACGAGGAGGTGAATATGCTATTTGGATTTTTCATTGGTTCCTTGGTTGGTGCGACAGCCATGCTGTTCGCTATTGCCATATGTCAAGCTGCGGGCCGCTGCCCTTACCAGGACGACGACGGCAGCTGCGTGAAAGAAAAAGGGAATAAATCTATCGAAGGAGACAAATATGCTGATAATAATTAGGGGTATGATCGGCTTATTGGCCATTATATGCTCTTTTATCTGGATGATTACCACAAAGACAAAAACGGATTATGGCAAATTAACTCTATTCTTTTACGGCCTTTATATCGCATTGATGATAATCGAATTAATATAGGGCAATAAAAAAAATGAAATTCAAAAGAATCAGCCGCTCTTTGGTAATCGCTACTTCCCGATGTATATTACGGAGAGGTCTTACTGGTTCTTCCTCTCCCATTTTTTCTGGAGGTAATAATGCCAAATACGAATGAAAATGACACGGTATCGGTTCATCCAGATGAGGAATTGGTTGAGTGGCTTAGCCAAATTATTTCTGGCGTGCGGGAGCACGGACAAATTTCTGTTTTGACCATATCGCCGATTTTTCCACAACTGGACGAGTTATGCCAATTATGTTTGAGTAGCAATTGGTATATCCCGTTAATATTGGATGAACAACTGAAACCCAATGAAGTTATCCTAAAAATAAGCCCAAAATGAAAGGGAAGGAAATGAAGGTGAAAAGTCTTATCAATCAAGTTGTGCGCGTGGCGCGTCGTGATGGCTGGGATTACCGGCAGACCGCCCAGTTCATTGCCGAAGTGCGGAGACGTCTGGGAATTCGGCCCGTCAAGCATCGGCGCTTACCGGTGATGCCCAATCAGGCCGAATGGAACCGGTTCTGTGAAAAAGCCCATGATGTTCGTACCTTTTTCACTACCAAGACCCGGTCGGAAATTGATGTTTTGAAAGCGCTACAAAAAGCGGCTTTCATCCATCTGCTCGAAGTTACTGGTCTGCGGGTCAGCGAGGCCGCCAATCTGAAGCGCTGCAATCTGGATTTGGATCAGCGGATTATTATCGTCCGGAATGGCAAGGGCGGCAAGGATAGGATCGTCCCCATTACGGTGAAAGTTGCAGATGAGTTGGCGGACATTATGGGCCGCGTCAAGACCGATTGGATTTTCGAGAATCCTGACGAAGGGAAACCCTACACAACGCGCTTTTGGGAAAGGCAAATCGAGCGCCTGCGCAAGATAGCACAGGTTGAGACGAAGATTACGCCGCACACTTTCAGACATCAGTTTTTGACTAGGATGGCGGCAATAAATCCGGCATATGCGCAGATACTTGCGGGCCACAGTCGGGCCGATACAACAATGCTTTATACCCACCTGAACATCCAGGAAATTCAGAAGCATTATGACCAGATCTTCAACTGAGCCCGGAAAACTCAATCCCCGGGATGAGTATCTGTTGAAAGAATTTGGGGTTGATCTCCAGGTCAAGCGCAACCTCAGCTTGAACACGGTCAAGACGTATTTGAATCAAATTCGAAAATTGCTTGTGAAAACCAAGAAAACGATCGAGACTCTTCAGCAGGATGATGTGAATCAGTATTATCTCTACCTGATGAACATCCCACTCGATCGGAACCATTTGGCGGTGGCTAATTTAGCCTTGCGAACATTCTGGCAATGGTACAGCGAAAAATACAATGCATCGAATCTGGCGGCGCATTTGACTCCACCGCGGCGGAAGGTCATTGACCCTTATGTGCCACCGGTTGAACATATCTGGTTGGCGGTGAATCATTGTGTTCGCCGCGCCGAGCGAGCCAGAACAGAGAAGGGCAAATTTGTCAATTTGGAAAATGCTGCCATTATTTGCTTTTTGCTGGACACTGGTTTGCGTGTCTCGGAAATGGTGGCATTGAACTTGAGTGACATTACAGTTCATCAGGATTTCTTCCACCTGAGAGTTTATTCTCCCAAGACGCGGCGAGTGAGGGAATTTGATTTTGGTGAATTATCTCAGCAATCCATGGTTGGGGAGGTGTTTGCGCTTTATTGGCAATATAGATGCACCAAGTTCGAGCACAACCTCAGCGATCCACTATTTCCATCGGTTTGTGACTTCCCCAACCTGGAGCATAGGCTCGGGTCTGAACATGTGTGGCGCAGGTTGGAAGTGATCTCCAGACATATTGGCCGGGTGACGAACAAGGCCAATTCAATTCATCCTCACTCTTTGCGCCACTTCAATGCCACATACCAGTATCTGAACGGGATGTCACTCCGAACGATCCAATATCGTTTGGGTCATGCGATGATCAGCACGACGGAGCGGTACATTCACGTGGCAGAGCAGCGGCGGGGCACAATTGGGAGCCAATTGGCTGGTGCCGGACTGCGAGCGCCGATTGGTATCACTGGATTTGCCAAGATTATCAAGAGCAGTTATGGGAAGTAGAGGCATGATTAGGCATATATCGTTACTTATGTTGAAGTTGAAAAGACTCGGAGTGGTCGTACCGGCTGGTTCGGACACACCCCTCCATGGCGTAGTACCCTGTAGAACTCAAGAAAAGCGGTCGCATTTTGCGGATATTGCGATCGAATCTTGGTTTTTTAGGGGTTTTAGGGTCGGAAACTGCTTTATTTCCGGCTGGTTGTCGCAATATTTTTCAGACTGCGACAGGGCCGTGGAAGGGGGTGGGGGCTTTGAGTCTTTCGAAAGTTGGTCTCAGCGCTCTCTCCCTGAAAAATCCACAGCACTTTGGGAAATAAAAAACAATCCGGAAAGTATCACATTTCGACTTCCCGGCTAAAAAAAGGAGGTAACATGAACGAATCAACAATCATCAATGCAACTCCGCACGAGGTGCGGGTAGTGGACGCGAATGGGAATCTTTTGGCTTCATTTCCGCCGCAGATTCTAATCCGCCTCAAGGCAGAAACGGTACGTGATGGGGAAATTAACGGTATACCTATATCCCGAACGGTTTTCGGTGAACCCGAGGGACTACCCCCTCAGCAACCTGGGGTATATTATATCGTTTCTCAACTGGTCAAGAATGCGATCAACCGGAGTGATCTACTGGTTCCGGCGGAGGTATTGAGGGATGAAAAGGGTAATATCATCGGCTGCCAAAGTTTGGGACTTTGATTCAGAAAAAATTCAACCCGGAAATGAATATGAAACACCCATGTGAAATTATGTATCAATTTTCCAACGGGAAAATATATGGCACCACCCGGGGAATATGCCGGATCACTGGCAAGCAGTCGATTGGTGTGCCTTTCGAGAAATGGGTCAAGGATACCTTCACGGATTTTAAACAACAATAAAAAGGAGGTTTAAAATGAAAGTAAACAGTCTTGAAGAGTTTGAAGTAGGAGTAAAATGCGAAAACTGTGCGACACAGGAGGAAATTATGACAAAAATTTGTAACGAGTGTAGTAGAGATGAATATGATGAATATGACGACTATGATGACAGTGAATGGACTGATGCGGACTGGGAATGCCCCTATTGTGGGGGTGGGAGAGCAGCTATAGGTATTGGCTGCTCAACACCTGGATGTCAGGGGAATTATGATAACGGGAGTGGGTTCTAAGGTAAGCTATCGCTGAAAGCGGGGCAGGCAAGAGTGGTGGGTTATGAGCCATAAATTAAAAATAGAATGAAAAGAAGAACAACAAAGTGTGTATATAAAAAGTAAAAAAAAGGAGGTTTAAAATGAATTACATCAAAAAAGAAAGCAATCGCCCAACCGAAGAATGGCACGAATTACGACGCAAAGGCATTGGCAGCTCCGATGCCGCCGTCATTTAGAACATGCCTTCATCTTCAGCCGGGAAATGCTGAATTAAACAAAGCGGCTGCGGTAGCGATACCGTGGCCGCTTTGTATTTTGAAATCATTATCAACCCCGAGCCGGCGGGCAATCCGGCAAGGAGGAAAAAATGAGCACGATAATTCTTGATATTGTGAAACTGGAAAAACCAATTATGGTTTCATTAAAGAATAAAAAGCAATACGATCCGGAAGACAGCCAATACAAAAGGCTGCTCGCCGAGAATGGTGAAAACGAAAGTGACCTTGAAGTTTGTCCCTATGCCATTCATCTGGCGGACGCGAGTGGCTGTACGATGTTCGATCCACATCCGACGCTGGAGAGTGCCATAGAATGGATTCGGGAAAATCTGTTCCAAGATCATGTCTATATTGACGGTAATTTCCGGGAAAACAAGTCCGAGCTCGAAGAGAGGCTCGGGTGCAAAATTCCCGATGAGAAAATCTACGGTTGGAAAGAACGGATTGCTCTGGAAAAAAGTGTAGAATCTTACCTGACCGTCTCCGAAGCCGCCAAGATGACCGGTTATACCACCGCCCGCATCCGGCAGCTATGCATTGCCGGAAAGATAATGGCGGTGAAGAAGAGTTTCGGCTGGCTGATTCCTGCCGCCGAACTGGAAAAATTAAAACGTAAAAAGTGAGACGCCCCACATACCACCCCCAAACCCCGCTCCAAGGCGGGGTTTTTCGTTTTTCCCGACGACAAATTAGGATCTAAGACGATCTATTGACAAGCATTAGTAATGCCCATAAATTGGGCTGTGATGTTCGTCAAAACCAAAAATTTCTTTTTCTATTGTCCGGCTTGCGATCAGCCGTACAAAAAAACGCCCCAGGAGATTGTCTTTCAGGACGAGGTGCCTCTATTTGTCTGCCCCAAATGTGGCAAGTTGACCAAAAGCATCTCGCCCCAAAGATATTCCGCCCTGATGGGCCGCGATAAAGCCACAGGTCCCAAAACGCCAGAAGGCAAAAAGCGTTCTGCCCTGAATAGCCGGCTGCCACGGAAACTTTCACCGGAATCGGCAGAACGCATCGGGGTCAATGCGTATAAGACCGGTCAATATGCCACCCGCCTACGTCCGCTCGCCCCCGCCAAATTCGATAAATATCCCAGCTGCACCAACTGCGAACCGGAAACTCGCGAACGGTGCGAGGCCAAGGAAATAAAATGGTGCCCGACGAACCATGAACCCCTATTAAAATTTCTTGCCGCTTACAAAGACGGCAAGCCCGAACTGCTCAAGGAACTTGCCGGCATGACCCAGGCACAAGTATATCAGGTCATCCAGATGAGCCTGAAGAACATTTTCGACCAGGGCGTCACGGTCGAAGAAAAGCGCCAAATCGGCAAAATGATCACCACGATCATCAAGTCCCATCCGCTAATCGAACGCCTGCCGGAGCTGATGAATTCGATTGGCTTCACCGCCGACCAGCAGATGATCACGCCCGCCAAGCAGGAAGCCCGCGATAATATCCGCGGCTTCCTTGATGACCAGAGCGACAAGATGAAAAAATCTACCGATGAATATCTGCTCCAGATGAACGATATGCTCGCCCAATTGCGTGATGAATTCCGCCAGAAAGCCAATGAAATGCGCCAGAAAGATCAGGCGCTCAATCAATATGAAACCGAAAAGGCGCTGGAAAAAGAGTCGAATGAGGTGAAAAATGAAAACCGGTGACATTCGGATCGCCAACCGCGCCGAAAAGGAAATCCTGAAGTATGCTCATAATACCCCGCTCTGGCTGAAGCATATCTGCAATTTCGAACTTCGCCCTATGCAGGCCATCTGGATGAATGAAATCGAACAACATCCCTACGTCCTGCTGATGGCGCCGCCCCGCATGGGCAAGACGCAATTGATCGAGCTGCTTTGTCTGAAAGACACCGCCACCCGACCATTCGAAGATGGCCGCACCTGGGCACCGAAGGAAGACCAAGCCAAGACCAGTCTGAAATATCAACTTTCGGCAATCGAAATTTCCGAACCGCTCAGCGCTTTCATCGCCATTCGTGACGGAAAACGCCAGAAATCGACAAGTGGCTATGCTTTCTGGAATATGTCGAATTGGAAATGCTTCGGCGAAAATTCCAACTTCGACGGTGAAAATGCGACCATCATCCGCTGTGAAGAATTCGACGATATGAACTGGAAAATCTACGTGGACCGGATTCTGCAACGCGGCGCCGCCCAGAACCGCAACGGCATGCCCACACGCGTGAGACTGACCGGAACGATTCAGGAAGGACGCGGCAATATCTTTCGCATCGTCAACGACGAAAAATACTATCAGTGCACGCCCTTCGATGTCTATGATGGCCTGGCGATCGGCATATACGATAAGCAGCTGGTCGAATTGGCCCGGCAAGAGAATACGGCCGAAGACTGGCTGCGTATCTACCTGCTGAAATTCACCGAAGCCCGCAATTACATTTGGGAGAGTTGGGTGCGCCAGGCGTTGATGGCGGGCAAGGCCGCCGACTATCGCGGCGTGCCCTTTGTGCCGGGTGGAAAATATAATCCTACCGGCAGGGTGACCTTGGCTGTCGATATGGGGCATTCCGGTGAATCTGCCGACGCCTCGGTCTATTCCATGCAGGTCTTCGAACACATCGGCTCGAAATCTATCTGGCTCAATGGCAAGCGCTGGGCAGCCACCACCGACACGAGC
>JGI11944J13513_1002653_pt1 | contig 12165 bp, 9 predicted proteins | sample TerdegcoTASludge_FD_13513 | JGI IMG/M metagenome (IMG submission 13513) | reverse complement strand
CAAATCCTGAATCAGACACGTCAGGCTCAAGGTCCCCTTCGAAATCCGGAAGATCCCCTGATTCGGTGACCGGCTGCTCATCCACGCCGGGTTCATCAAACGAGCCAAAGTCATCATCCTCAATTCCGGGAAGTGATGCCTCGCCTTCTTCATCTTCAGGGTATTCATCGCCGAAGAGATCTGCGGCCCCGCTCTCATCAAAGTCATCAGGTAAGGGAAGATCGCTGTCCCCTGCCGATACCGCTGCACCGGCCCCGGCAACTGCGGCTCCTGCAGCGACGGGCACATACCCCGTGGAAGAACCGGATGATGAACCAGCACCGGAGGAGGTTGAGGATCGGGATGGACGAAGTGGTTCGGGAACAGGTAAGCCTTCTTCCTTTCTCCGTTCGGCAACATATTCACGGATTCGGTCGCGGAGCGGGAGGTTTGACCGTGGTGACTGCACCGGTGTGGTTTTGACCGGTTCTGATCTCGTCCCTTTCTGATCCTTTTTCTTTGGCCTCCCTTTCAGATATGGATCAATAATGTAGAGCCACAGACCCATCACGGCAGTAACCCAGAGGGAGAAGTATACCGAACCGATCAGATCCTTGATTCCGGACTGAAACCCGGTGGTAAGATAAAATATGAGAAGAAGAACTACAAGCGCTCCAAGAAAGGTTATGATCATCAGCAGCTTCTTCTCGACTTTCATGAATGACCCCGTCTGAAGTGATATCACCGGACCCCTTTTCCGGTGAATAGTATACCAGAATATCTCAGTATTGGAATTTATGTTCTCTGGTTCCTCCTTAAGAAAATATCAGGATCTGATGATGACAAGCCGCTCCTCGGTCATCTCCCGGATGGCATAATAGGGGCCTTCTCTTCCGATTCCTGACTCTTTTACACCCCCATAGGGCATACTGTCTATCCGGAATGTCGGAATGTCGTTTATCAGTACCGCACCACACTGAATGGTCTTTGAAGCATGGATCGCCAGGCCAAGGTCTTTCGTAAATATTCCTGCCTGAAGGCCGAACCGTGAGTCGTTTACCATGGCAATCGCATCTTCAAATGATTCATATGGCGTTACCGTGAGAATCGGGGCAAATACTTCCTCGCAGTTCACGGCCATGTCAGGTGTGGTGTCTGCAATGATGGTTGGAAGCAGAAGGTGACCGGAAAGCCTGCCCCCGCATAAAACCCGTGCCCCCTGGCTGACCGCCTCTTCAATCCTCTGGAGGGCTTCTTTTGCCTTGTCTGGGGTTATCATCGGACCCACATCTGTTGCCGGATCTTCGGGATCACCGGTAACGAGGGCATTACAACGGGATACCAGTTCATAGATGAAGCGATATGCAATAGTCCGCTGTATAAAAACCCGCTGGACTGAAATACAGACCTGCCCGGTATGGGAATATGCGCCCTCAATGATCCGGCTTGCAGCAAGGGTCTGGTCCGCATCATCATGCACAATCACTGCAGCATTACCACCCAGTTCCAGCGTGACATGACGTGCAGGAGTAATGGATCGAAGATGCCAGCCGACAGACGGACTGCCGGTAAAGCTCAAACATGAGATCCGCTTGTCGGTTGCCAGCCTTTCAGCAATATCTGACCTGCAGGGGATGACACTGACGGCCTCTTTAGGAAACCCGGCACGAATCAGCAGTTCACCAAACTTTAATCCGGTGAGCGGGGTCGCAGACGGGGGTTTAATGATACAGGAATTTCCGGCTGCAAGGGCAGGTCCTGCTTTATGGCATATCTGGTTCAGCGGGAGGTTGAACGGAGTAATAGCTAATACAATTCCCACCGGCACCCGCATTATCATGGCAATTCTCCCTTCCCCTGCCGGGTATCCATCCATCGGAACCATCTGATCATGGATACGGACCGCTTCTTCTGCAGATATCCGGATCGTCCCGATTGCCCTGGCAACTTCAGCTGCGGCAAATTTCCTCACCTTCCCCCCTTCACGAACGATGATATCGGTGAGGATATCAGCTTCCTCCTCCATCAGTCGTACAAGGTGAAAGAGCAGTTCAGACCGTTTGTGGGCGGGGAGAGCCGCCATCCGAACTGCTCCCTGTTCAGCTATTCGTATGGCCTCTTCAATCTCATCAGGCCCGGCAGCACAGACCTCCGCAAAGGTCACCAGTGAGTATGGATTTGAAATCGGAATGACGGAAGGAGTGGAACGGTTTGTCCCTCCAAGAATTAGGGGATGGGGATCCATACTGTACCTGGACGGTCTGGTTTTTAAAACAAGGGGATAAGGGTACTGATCCAGTGAACAACAGTGCCGGCAATAAATCCAAGGAATACCGTATAGAGAGATATCTGTATCGCTGTCTTCAGTCCCTGTTCCCGATAGAGAACCGCAATCGTTGAGACACAGGGAATAAAGAGGGTGCTGACCAGGGCGAATATATAGAGCTGAATGCGGGTCATCACCTCGGTCAGATTTGCAGTCCCTGCAAGCACCACCAGAGTCTCAAAAGCCATCTCTTTTCTCAGAACACCAAAGAGGAGGGCAGTTGATGCAAACGGGGGAAGGCCAAGGATACCCTGAACAACCGGGGCTGTTGCTGTTTCAATGACATCCAGAACACCGTAAAACCCGAGAAGACCAAGGAAAATACTGCTCACAATCAGGAGAGGCATTGCAATAACGAGAAATTCCCTGATGTGAATCCATGCCCGTGTCAATACCATTAAAGGTGACGGAACCCGGAGTGGCGGGACTTCAAGAACCATCCCCAGTTGGGTCCCAGGTGTAATTTTGGAGAGAAAAAGCCCTGATAGCAGAATCAGGGAAAAGATTATCAGGTAAATTGAAAGGGCTGCATAAAGCCCCACAAAGACCGATACAATTCCTGCGATGATAACCGTCCGGGCAGAACAGGGGACCATGGTTATCAGAAATGCAGCAATATGTCGCTCACGTTTTGTCCCAATCTGCCGGATAGCCATGATAGCCGGTACATTACATCCAAGCCCCAGCACCATCGGGATAATTGCCTGGCCATGTAAACCAAACCGGTGCATGATCCGGTCTGCAAGAAATGCTATCCGACTCATGTACCCGGTATCTTCCACAACTGACATCAGGAGATAAAAGGTGAAAACAAAAGGGAATGCAATCCCAAGACCGGCCTGAATGGCGATAACAAAGGAGAAGATGAGTTCATACACGAGAGGGTCCAGAGAAGCACCGGCCAGGGGACCCAGGACCCAGATATCACATACCTCAACGATGAGTTCTTCAAAGAATGATCCGATGAAAAAGACAGCGAGAAGCATAGAGAGCAGGATCCCGGCCATAATCAGGACACCGGGAAACGGCGTCAACAGCCAGCTGTCAAGGCCGCGCATCTCTTTCCCGGTTTTTTGGTGGTGTATCTCTGACGCTGCATGGTGTCTGTTACCGGCAAGGAGGGATGAGACCGGCATCCGGTGCTCTTCTTCCAGTTCGCCGGCAATGGTTCGTGCTGCTTCCAGAAGGGAAGGGTCAGTCCCGATCCCCTGTAATGCAAGAAGTGACGCTACCCGTGATGACCCTGAATCAGATACCCGCATCAGAGTCCTGATCGCAGCCTCAATATGTCGGTCATATGCCACCTGATAGGTCCCGACCGAGGCTCTTGTCGTTGCAACAGGGATTATCTCTGCGATATTTTTCCCAAGTGTTGCGGAGGTCAGCAGGACCGGGACTCCGGTAATTTGTGAGAGGGCATGTGTATCGATCTGAATTTCCTGCTTTTCCGCCTCATCCGCCATGTTCAGGACGGCGATCATGGGGATACGGTGTTCAAGAACCTGCAAGAAAAGATAGAGGTTTCGTTCAAGATGAACCGCATCAAGGATGACAACCAGCACGTCAAAGCTATGGGAGAGGACCATATCCCTGACCAGCCGTTCCTCATCACCCTCACCATCCAGCGAATAGATACCAGGAAGGTCGATTATCTCAACCGGAAGACGATTGATACAGGATACTCCGGAGAGGATATCAACCGTTGTCCCCGGATAATTACTGACCTCCACCCCGATACCGGTCAGATGTGAAAATATGAGTGATTTACCAACGTTTGGATTCCCTATAAGCCCAATCTTCACTGGTCCACCTCAACCAGAACTGATCGGGCAATCTCCGGACTTATCGCGATATCACAGTCCTTCACCCTGATGAGAAGGGTATCTGCCATCCGCTGTTTCACCATCACCTTTTCTCCCGGAATAAGACCGAGATCTGCCAGTCGTCCGCCCCTGCCACATCCCCGGATGGCATCGATTTTAACTACGTCGCCATGAGCACAATCTGCCAGACTTTTAAACGAACATCGTCTGACATGACCATGACAAGTCACCGGGCAATCACGGTTACCCCGGAGAAATCCTCGAAGACGGTTGATGGTGTCGTCTGTTGTATGGTGCTCCATGGTACAGGCCTGTGCATGAGCCAGTTCATGTTCCATTCCGAGCATCTCCTGCAGAAAGGTCTCTAGAACACGGTGCCGTCTCATAATCGCCTCTGCAGCCCGAATCCCGGAAGGACTTAAGTGATACGCCCCGTCATTCTGGTAGGTGACCTCACCATTCATGACAAGTTTAGTGAGTACCTCCGTGACCTGTTCAATAGAGAGAGAGGTATGACCGGCAATATCTTCCGGCCTTCCCCCCTGTCCGGTCAACCGTGCCTGGCGCATCAAGGATAGAAGCGTATCCTCTCGTTCTGCAACATCCATCGCAGTATTCTGTTATCGTTTCAGGGGTTTATAGCCCACCCCGATCATACCATGCAGAGTTTACCTTTTATCTTTCGAAAACTCAACATCTCCCATATCATGAAGAGGCGAGCCAGTCCTTCTGATCCCGGCATATCCTGCACCATGAGAAGAACTAAAATAATCGCAACAATAGGACCAGCATCATCAAATCCTCGGATTATCAGGGAGATGATCCTTTCAGGGATGGATATTGCACGCCTGAACCTCTCTCATGGATCACCACCCTGGCATGAAGAAACGGTTCAGCAAATCAGAGCACTGGCAGATGAACTGAATCGGGAGATAGGTATCCTGGTTGACATTCCCGGTCCCAAACTCAGGGTTCTGATTCACTCCCCGCCCAGAGATGTGGTTCCCGGAGATACCATTCACATCGCCGCTGAGCATGAGCATGCGTCTGGTGCCATTCACGTACATCCCCCGGACTGCATCCCAAAAGTCTGCCCCGGAGACGTGGTTCTGGTAGGAGACGGGGCGGTCACATTACAGGTCTTAAAACCCGGCCCCCCGATGCTCACAACCGTCATATCAGGCGGAACCATCCGGGAGGGGATGGGGGTGGTGATTCCGGGAAGAAGGCCGGATGTTCCCTATGCAGGTGCCCGGTTTATCGACTATATCAGGCAGGGAGCAGCACTCAGGCCTGACTACATTGCCCTTTCCTTTGTCGGGTCGGCAGAGGATATCAGGGATGCACGAACCCTCCTCACCCGTGAAGGAATGGGAAATATCCCGCTTATTGCAAAGATAGAATGTCGGCGGGCGGTTGAAGGACTTGATGACATCATCCGGCATGCTGACGCAGTTATGGTCGCACGGGGAGATCTTGGTGTCGAACTTCCCCTTGAAGAAGTCCCGTACATTCAAAAACTTATTATTACCACGTGCAGCCAGCAGGGAATCCCGGTGATCACCGCAACCGAGATGCTGGAATCAATGGTGAGCAGGGGTAGACCGACACGGGCGGAAGTAACCGATGTTGCCAATGCAATCGTAGACGGAACCGATGCAACCATGCTCTCCGCCGAGACCTCTGTCGGAAGATACCCGGGTCAGGCAGTAGTCATGATGGCCCGGATAGCGATCGAGATTGAACAACACCTTCCCTACCTTCGTATCCTCAATGAACGATCCGACTGGCATGAGAAGAATGTAGAAGGTATCATCAGTTACCGGGCCTGTTACATTGCTGAAGAGCTGGAAAGTCCTGCAATCGTTGCATTTACAAGATCAGGTCTGACTGCTGAACGTGTATCACGGTGCCGACCACGATCTCCGGTCCTTGCTCTGACCCCTGACCCGGCTGTTGCCAGAAGACTTCTCCTCCGGTGGGGAATCCAGCCGGTCGTTTTTGATCCTATCCAGTCGGCAGATGAACTCTTCAGGGCTGCGGTAAAAATTGCAAAGGTTACCGGTATTGCCACATCCAAGGATCAGCTGGTAATAATCGCGGGTAATTTTTCCGGAAAGGAAGGTCGGACAAATATGATAAAAGTTGAAGAGATGCCATAGCTCCGTTAATCAAAGAGCAGAGTCCGGTACTTCCCTGAGCCTGATGATATATCTGTTCCGGGTCTTACCGGTTTCTCATGGTCAGATGCTCTTTTTCTGAGAAGGTCCGGAAGCATTGCAAAACTGCAGCAGGCAAAAACTTCAGACCAGACGGCACATCGTTCCTCTATACAGGGTTCTTTATCAAAGGGACAACGAAGATTTGTTTTTGTCATACTATGGTTTCTCACACAGATGGATGAGTATGTTCATTTCTTTCTTTCCGTCTGTCCTTCACATATATCCAGGAGATTACCAGGAGAAGTGAACTGATGATGATCACCACCAGAAAGACCTGGTAATAAGTTCCGGTTTTAGGGATCTCCCATATCTCTCCCAAATACATCGTGCTAACCTGGGAGGTTGCAAGGATAATTCCTGTAACGATAGGACCGATCATCCCCCCAAGTGTCTGCATACTCTGGATTATTCCGGTCGCTTCAGCAGTCCGCTCCTCCCCGATAAACTCCAGCACTCCGATGAGATCAGCGGTAGCGAGCATGGACATTCCGAATGAGAAGACCATCCAGGCAATCACCAGGACAGGAAGCGTTACCGGAAAGAGAAAGAGCAGACATCCCGCACTGAGGAGGAGAAGAGAGCCGGTAATGCAGGGAAGCCGGCACCCGATAACCGGGATCATCCGTCCGGTCAGCGGCCCTGCAGCCATATCACATAATGTCCCTGGAATCAGGATTAATCCGACCATTTCGGCTGACAGGGCAAGTCCGGTAGGAAGCCGGATGATATAGGGCATCATCTGAAGCAGTACGAAAAAGGTGAATACGGTCAGAAACCCGATCACCATGAACACCGCAACCGGGCGTCTTTTCATCAGTTGAATATCTGCCAGGGGATGAGACGCCCGCCTCTCGATCCGGATAAAAAGCCCAAATACGAGGACGGCAGACACAAGTAAGAGCAGCCCGAAAAATCCGATCTGGTCTTCTGTCGGGAGGGAGAAAAAAACCAGGGAGAGGAGCAGGAAGAGGAGCAGAGAGAAGAATCCTGCAAAATCGAGTGAACCATGCCCGTTTACCGGTTCATCATCTCCGATATACTTCCAGATGCAAAGAAGCAGGATACAGGTAGCCGGGATTAAAACCATGTAGGTCACCCGCCATGAGAAAAGACCGGTTATGAACGACCCGGTTATCACCCCGATGAATGTTCCCGCACCATACATGGCACTGATAATACCAATACCGGTATCTGCCCCAGTCTCACAAAGCCGTTGCCTGATGATCGCATACCCCAGGGGAAAGGCAGCTATTCCTGCCCCCTGCATGGCACGACCAAAGAGGAGGACCCAGATATCAGGGGCCACAAGTCCGCTGATAAGACCGACAGAGTATATCACAAGACAGATGATAAGAAGACGCTTATGGCCGAACCGATCCCCTGCGGTTCCTACAAAGGGTGAAGCTGCCGCTCCGACGAGCAGGACAATCGGGAGAATCCATGACTCATAGATACCTGGAACGGAGAATTCATGTTCAATCTCCGGCAGAGCGGCAGTGAGCATGGACTCCCCGGCCATGACCAGCATCACAGTCAGGGAAAGGAGCAGCAACAGGAGGAAGTGATCTTTTAAATACACGGGTTTCAACCAATGAATCCTTCTTTGTGTACCTCACGGATCAATAAAACTATACCCCGCCTCTTATTATACATCACAGGAAATCTGATAATCAACATGTTCTGTCCGGGGGGACCATGGAAAATAAAGTACATATAGTGGGGATGATGTTTCGGGCAAAGGCTGACGCTGCTTTGTCCATAACCTATGCAGACGAGGGGGCGAGGGATGTGTGCGGGTATACTCCTGCTGAACTGGTGGACACCGGTCTTATCTCTCTGCCCGATCTCATTCATCCGGAGGAGCGCGATGCGGTCAGAAAGACTATCCAGACTGGTTTGAATGAGAAGAGATCCTTTGTTATCTTTACCAGACTGCAGGTAAAGGACCGGTCCCCCGCAGAGGGAATCCTGATCGGATCCGGATCTTTTAAAGGTCCGCTCGCACTCTCCGGACTGGAAGGATATATCATCAGAATACTCAGTCAAGCGGTTCCAGACACCACAAACGGCCTCTTATCTCCGGAGACATACCTGCAGCTTCTCTCGCATACCGAGGAACTCATCGCGTTACTCAGTCCTGATGGACAGATATCATATGTAACCCCGTCAGTCTCTCATATCATGGGGTATGATCAGGGGGCGGTCACCGGTCTTCTTTTTACCCATCTCCTCCCTGCAGAGGAACATAAGCGTTTTGATGAGTTTAAAACCCAGGTTCTCGCGGGTGGGGGGAGTAGTGCCCGGTTTCATGTAAACCTTCCGGATGGTCAGATCCGTTCTATCCTTGTCAGACTATTCAAACCCTCTGGTATGGCAGGCATGATCCTGAGTGCGTCACGGACTGATGAACTGCAGGATATCTCTCTCAGCCGGGACAGCCTGTACCATGATCTCTTCTCACGAAACCCGGTCCCCGCAATTATCACCACCGCGTCCGATCTCCGAATCCAGGAGATGAACCATGCTGCATTGGCCTATGCCTCATCATACTCACCTCTCGGACAGACCGGAGTAGATCTTCGTGAGAGCGGTCTCATCAGCAGGGATGTCATCGAACAGATCAGGGAAGGCCTCTCCATCGCAGACCAGGTCGACCTGCCTGATACCAGGGCGGGATGGCAACAGGTCAGGATAGTTGCCAGGGAAATTCAGAGCGGTGATCGGGACCTTATCATCTGGACCATCAGTCCGGAGTCACGGGATGATGCTGAACCAGGTACCGAAACCGGTTCTGAATCAAGAGAGGTCCGGCACACCTATATTACCCTCCTGCAGATCGTCAGAAATGTCCTCAGCCAGAAATTCCTGTCCATAGCCGCTGAACCTGAACATGATATGCGGTATGGCAAGATCCTCCTTGAAGCTATCCTGCAGCTCTACGAAGCGGGCGGGGGAAGGGGAGCCGGAGTTCATCTCTGTAAATATATCCGGCTTATCATCGGGTGTATTACAGAAGATTTCGCTGAGGAGATGCAAGACATTGAGATTGTCATCTCCTGTGCTATTGACGATGCCATTGGTGAGAAACATGCTGCCATTCTGGGAATTATCACGGGGGAGGTTATCCTGAACGCGATACGTCATGCTTTCACCCCCGGCCAACCAGGGCGGATTGAGCTCTCTTTGCGGCGTGAAGAAGACTGGTATATCTATCAGGTTCAGGACAGCGGCAGGGGCTTTCCAGAGTCAATTATCCGAACCGGAAGCGCAACCTCCGGATTTACTATCATCGAAAACCTTGCACTGGAACTATCCGGGACCATGACCCTTGCCAATGATGGTGGTGCGGTGGTCAGGGTTATCTTCCCTGCAGCGATGAGCAACGAGACATAAAACCCGAACCTTTTTATGATACCAGAGAAACTCAAGTACCATGACTGCACTGACTCCTGAGATAAAGACTGCCTTGGAAGCTATTAAAGTGTTTCCTCTCGCAACGGCATCAAAGTCGGGAATTCCGAATGTTGCACCCATGGCTTCAGTATTTTTAGTTGATGATGAGACGATCTGGATAGGAGATAATTTCATGCAGAAAACTCTTGCAAATGTTCTCGAAAATCCAAAAGCTGCATTATATGTATATGGTGCCGGCGCAAAGGGATGTTACCAGATAAAAGCTGATGTCACGGTGAAGACCAGTGGTGAGGAACATGCGAAGATGAAAGCTATGATCCATGAGAAGAAACCGAACCTGCCGGCAAAATCACTTCTCATATTGAAAATCACCGAAGTGTATGAGTGTATGCCGGGAGCTGAAGCAGGGAAGCGGATCCTTTAAACCATTCCGAAAAGGAATTCAGGCGCAATAAATCAAAAAGGTACAGTACAATATGCTTCACATAGAAGATCTTCATGCAGAGATTGGTGGAAAGGAGATTTTGCATGGAATCACCCTTCACATCGAACCGGGTGAGACTCATGTTCTGATGGGCCCGAACGGGTCCGGGAAATCAACCTTACTCATGTGCATCATGGGTATTGATGCATATACTATTACAAAGGGGTCCATTACATTTAACGGGGTCGATGTAACGCATTTGCCAATCCATGAGAGGGCACGACTTGGAATGGGTATCATGTTCCAGCGTCCTCCTTCTATCCCTGGTCTGAAACTTGGCAAGATGCTGAATGTCATAAGCCCGAATAAAAAGCCGGAGGATGTATCTGAAGCGGTTTCAAGGATGAACATGGAGGAGTTTATGGGCAGGGATATCAACCTCGGATTTTCAGGTGGTGAGATCAAGCGAAGCGAAATATTACAGATGATGATCCAGGATCCCCATTTTATCATGCTTGATGAACCGGAGAGCGGAGTTGATCTTGAAAATATTCACCTCATGGGAGAGTCCATCGCCCGGTTGCTTCAGAAGAACCAGCGGTTTGTAAACCGGAAGAACAGTGGTCTTGTCATCACCCACACCGGGTATATTCTTGATTACCTTGATGTGGATAAAGGGCATGTCATGATTAACGGTGAGTTTAAGTGCCATGGCAATCCCCGGGAGATTCTTAAACTTATCAAGGAAAAGGGATACCACGAGTGCCTGAAGTGCGCTAAAATCCCCTGATTTTTTTGACCGATACATATTCTCTCGGTGCACGGATGCTCCTTGGGATTGCCCTTGGTGATGCCTGCGGAGCTTCATTTGAAAATCTCTCATTTCAGGATGCAACGAAAAAATTAGAGGCTGAGGGTATTATACCGGGCCGCTACACTGATGATACCCAGCAGGCCCTGGCAATAGCAGAAATTATGGCATTCGGAGATGAGATAACTCCATTTAATCTTGCAAAATCTTTTCTCACCGCTTATGCGCGAGATCCACGGCAAGGGTATTCAAGACAGACTCTCCGGATGCTTCTTTCACCAGACCCTCAGTCATTCCTCAAAAGTATCTCTGATCATGAAAGGAGTGAGCGGAAAACGGATGGTGCTGCTATGCGAGCCCCACCACTTGGGTTTTTCCCTGACCGGAAGACGGTTATCAAATCGGCTGTGCTGAGTGCGTCAATCACCCATGGTCATCCCGATGCTATTGCTGCAACCGTGGCTATCGCACTGTTTGCCCATGAACGAATATACCATGACACTCCCTTTCCAGAATTGTGGGATGTCATCCGAGAGGAGATCCGTGAGATGAGCCCGGAGGTCATATCCTGGTGCGACCGGTGTTCAGGACTTGTCATCCCTGACCGGGAGATTCTGCTTGGTGAGTATGCACCCTACGGGGTTCCCTATACCGAATCACGCATGTTTCTTGGAGTCGTGATCTTTCTTCTGGCCAAATATGGGAATGATCCCTGCACTTTGCTGAAAGAAGCGATACAGGTAGGGGGAGATACTGATACCGTTGCGGCGGTTGTTCTGGGTATTGCCCTTGTCAGGGGCGGGGAGGACAGCAGGATTTGGGATCTGGTTGAAGGGATCGAAGACGGGCCGTATGGGAGAGCATATGTGATATCGATTGGGAATAGTCTTTCTGAGAAGTTTTATCAATATCTTTAAATAGTACAATACGGTGATGAAATTATGAGATGTAAGAAAATATCGAATTTTTTAAAAGAATCTTAAAAGTCACCTCCACATAAAAAAGATTATTTTTCAATCATTGCATCAGATCGTATATAAGATGAGATATATAAGAAATCACCATGTAAGACAGCTTTGTAGATTAATCCAGATCTTGAGGCATAATTTTTCAATAATTCTTATTACACTGTATGTCTTATCATGAAGATAGAGATACTTCTCTGA
>JGI11944J13513_1002649_pt1 | contig 12191 bp, 8 predicted proteins | sample TerdegcoTASludge_FD_13513 | JGI IMG/M metagenome (IMG submission 13513) | reverse complement strand
GGGGACAGCTGGGCCGCCGCAACTATGGCGGGGTCTGTGATCTGCACATGGTGGTGCAGCTCGTAGCGTTCTTTAAGGCCGCGCAGTATGGCGATGGTGTCCTCCACCGAGGGCTCCTCCACCAGCACTTTCTGGAAGCGGCGCTCCAGGGCGGCGTCTTTCTCCACGTACTGGCGATATTCGTCGAGGGTGGTGGCACCGACGCAGTGCAGCTCACCGCGCGCCAGGGCCGGTTTGAGCATGTTGCCCGCGTCCATGGCCCCCTCGCCCTTGCCGGCGCCGACCATGGTGTGCAGCTCGTCCACGAAGAGGATGACATTGCCCTCCTCCTTGGCGAGATCGCTCAGCACCGCCTTGAGCCGCTCCTCGAACTCGCCGCGATACTTGGCACCGGCCACCAGGGCCCCCATGTCGAGGGACAACACCCGCTTGTTCTTGAGCCCCTCCGGCACTTCACCGTTGATGATGCGCTGGGCCAACCCCTCGACGATGGCGGTCTTGCCCACACCGGGGGCACCGATCAGCACGGGGTTGTTCTTGGTACGGCGCTGCAGCACCTGTATGGTGCGGCGGATCTCTTCATCCCGGCCGATCACGGGGTCAAGTTTGCCGAGTTCGGCCCGCTCGGTGAGGTCTATGGTGTACTTCTCCAGCGCCTGGCGGTTCTCCTCGGCGTTGGCATCATCGATCTTCTTGCCGCCACGCACCTTGTCGATGGCGGCTTCGAGTTTTTCCTTGGTCAGGCCCTGGGCGCGCAGCAGCTCCCCCAGGTTACCCTTCTCGTCGAGGGCCGCCAGCACGAACAGCTCGGACGAGATGAACTGATCCTTGCGCTGCTGGGCAAGCTTGTCGCAGACGTTGAGCAGACGACCGAGGCCGTTGGAAAGTTGCACATCCCCTTCGACGCCGCTCACCTTGGGCAGGCGGTCGAGCTCCTCGCCGAGACGGGAGCGCAGGGCGTTGATGTCCATCCCGGTCAGGGTCAGCAGCGGGCGGATGGAGCCGCCATCCTGATTGAGCAGGGCTGTCATCAGGTGGACGGGTTCGATGAATTGGTGGTCACGACCCAGTGCGAGAGACTGGGCATCGGAAATAGCGACTTGGAATTTGCTGGTCAGGCGATCGAGGCGCATTGCACTCCCCCTTTGAAACAGACACGCCGCTTGCGCGGCAAACAACATGATCTTCTGACAAGGTAGATGAGGCCCGTACGGGTTATTTCAAGGGTTGGGGCTGGTTATTTTTTCTGCAAAACGGGGAGGAGGCCGGATCCCCGCCCCTTCCACGCGGATTTGATCGTGAGAGGAGCGGGGCGGGTGCTTGACCGGCGCTTAGCGGGCCAGCCAGATCAGCGATGCCATCCGGCCAGTCTGGCCGTCGCGGCGATAAGAGTAGAACTGATCGCCGTCGCTGAAGGTGCAGAATTCGCCGCCATAGACGGCGCTCACGCCCGCTCTCGCCAGTCGCAGCCGGGCCAGCAGGTAGATATCCGCCAGCCATTTCCCTTCATTGGACGAAGTGACGAAAGCAGCAGCAGCCTCGGCCTGCTCCGCCATAAAGGCCTCGCGCACCTCGCCTCCCACTTCGAACGCCGTGGGACCTATGGCCGGGCCGAGCCAGGCCAGGATCTCCCCCGGCTCGCAGCCCATGGCGGCGATACTCGCCTCCAATACACCCTCCTTCAGCCCACGCCAACCGGCGTGAGCGGCTGCCACCACTGTGCCGGCCCGGTCGCAGAACAGCACCGGCAGGCAGTCGGCTGTCATCACTATGCAGGCCTGCCCGGCTTGCTGGGTGCAGGCCGCATCGGCATCCGGTGCCCCGTCGTATTCGTTGCTGACGGGGTGGACGGCGATGCCGTGCACCTGGTTGAGCCAGTTGAGGGGCCCGGGGATCTGCGCCGCCTGTTGCAGGCGGGCACGGTTGGCCTCGACCAGTGCCGGCTCGTCCCCCACGTGGGCCCCCAGGTTGAGACCGGCGAAGACCCCTTCGCTCAGGCCACCATCCCGGGTGGTCGACAGGGCCCGGACATTGCCAGGAGCGGGCCAGTCGGGTTCAATCCAGTTCATCTGTGACTCCTTCCATTCACGGATATAAAAACGGGGCTCCTGAAAGGGAACCCCGTTTGGCATCTCTTGGGGCCGGACGGCGGCAGAAACCGACGCAGGCCCTATTGCATCAGCTCCAGACCAAATCGTCCGGATTGGCGAGCGTATCAGCCCGCAGCACTTCCATCAGATCCAGCATGTCTTGCGGTGTGGCAGAGTGCCACTCCATGACTTCGCCGGTGATGGGGTGAGCCAGCTTCAGCATGGTGGCGTGCAGCGCCTGGCGGTTGAAGTTGCGCAGGGCCAGGGTCAGCTCCGGAGTCGCATTTCGCAGCAGGCGCAGACGGCCACCGTAAGCGGGATCCCCCACCAGCGGATGCTTGATGTGAGCCATGTGGACACGGATCTGGTGAGTACGACCGGTCTCCAGACGCAGACGCAGACGGGTGTGGCCACGGAACTTCTCGTGCACCCGGTAGTGGGTCACGGAAGGACGGCCATTGGGCACCACAGCCATGTGGGTACGCTGGGTCGGGTGGCGACCGATAGGGGCATCCACGGTACCGCCTGCGGTCATGTGACCTATGGCGACGGCTTCGTACTCACGGGTGATCTGACGCGCCTGCAGCGCCTCCACCAGATGGGTCTGGGCCGGGATCGTCTTGGCAACCACCATCAAACCCGTGGTGTCTTTATCCAGACGGTGCACTATGCCGGCACGGGGTACCTCGGCGATGCCGGGGTAACGGTGCAGCAGGGCGTTGAGTATGGTGCCATCCGGCGTGCCGGCGCCCGGGTGAACCACCAGGCCGGCCGGCTTGTCGATCACCAGAATGTGTTCATCTTCATAGACGATGTTGAGGTCGATGTTCTGGGCATCCCAGCGGGTGTCATCTTCCAACTCGACATCTACATGTACCTGCTGCCCGGCCACCACTTTCTCGCGCGGGGTATTGGCAACCTGACCGTCCAGGGTCACTCTGTCCTGTAAAATCCACTCCTTGATGCGGGTTCTGGAGTAGTCTGGAAACAATTCGGCCAGGGCCTGGTCGAGTCGCTGCCCGAATTGGTGATCCTGAAATTCGCCTGTCAGTTCAATATGCTGGCTCATGTATGGTCTCTTGAGCGGGGGTATCAATTCGAAATAATCCGGGTATTCTAGCTTTTCTTTTAGCCAAGCATAACGGATACTTTGCCAATTTCGTGGAAATGGACCGGATGTTGTTGATGGGAAAGAAGTCTCGCCTGCTGATGTCGCTCGCCTTGGTCGCTACGCTGATCACTGGCTGTTCCAGCACCAAACCCAAGGTTCCCGACGAACCGCCGGAAGTTCTGTACCAGAAAGCCCGTCTCAAACTGGACACAGGCAACTACCTGAATGCCATCGAGTTGCTGGAAGCGCTGGACTCTCGTTACCCGTTCGGCGCCTACTCCAACCAGGTGCAGCTCGATCTCATCTACGCCTACTACAAGCAGGATGATACCGCCCAGGCGATCGCCAATATCGACCGCTTCATCCGCCTCAATCCGGCGCACAAGAACATCGATTACGTGTTCTACATGCGCGGTCTGACCAACATGGCGGCGGATTACAACTTCTTCCAGGACTTCCTGGGCATAGATCGGGACGACAAGGACCCCTCCTACGCCCGTCAGGCCTTCCAGGACTTCAAGACCCTGCTGCAGAGCTACCCCAACAGCAGCTACGCGGCCGATGCCCGTGCCCGCATGGTCGGTCTGAAGACCCGCCTCGCCCGCTACGATCTGGGGGTGGCCGAGTATTACGTGAAGCGTGATGCCCTGATCGCCGCCGCCAACCGCGCCAAGCTGGTGGTCGAAACCTATCCCGACACCGTCGAGACAGAGAAGGCACTGGAGATCATGGTCAACGCCTACGATACCCTGAAGATGCCGACCCTGGCCCGCCACGCCCGCGAAGTGCTGGCCAAGAACTACCCGGACAATCGCCTCGGCCGCGGCTGAGCAAGACGGGAACAAAAAAACCGATGCCAAGGCATCGGTTTTTTTATGGCTGCAATCTCCGCGCAGAGTGCGCCTCCCATGACGGCACCCTGCATGCGCCGTCATCTTCATTCAGCTACTTGGCCACGTTGCCCGCCACGTTGAGCACATCCCAGGTGCGGGAGAAGGGCGGTGCATAGGCGAAGTCCAGCATGCCGAGCTGATCCGTGGTCACCCCCATGGTGATGGCCACCGCCAGGGCGTCGATGCGGTGCACCGCCCCCTTGCGACCCAGGATCTGGCCCCCCAGCAGCCGCTTGCTGCCCGCCTCATAGACCAGCTTGACGTGGATGTCTGACTGGCCCGGGCAATAGTTGGTGTGACACTTGTCCTTGATCACCACTGTGCTGTAGTCGATGCCCAATTGTTGGGCCTCTTTCTCAGAAAGCCCGGTGCGACCCGCCTCCAGCCCCAGCACCTTGAGCGCCGCAGAGCCCAGCGTGCCCGGAAACTCCTGGCCGGCGCCGGCCAGGTTCTCCCCCACCATGCGCCCCAGCTTGTTGGCTATGGTGGCGAGCGGCACATAGACCTGCTGCTGCTTGACGCTGTGCCAGACGCTGGCGCAGTCCCCCGCCGACCAGACATTGGTCAGCGAGCTGCGGCCCTGACGGTCGACCTTGATGGCGCCATTGCCGAGCCGCTCTATGCCGGTGTCGGCCAGGAACTCGGTATTGGGCCTGACCCCGGTGCAGACCACCACCATATCGGCCTGGTACTCACCCAGGTCGGTATGCACGCCGCTGACCCGGCCCTCCCCCAACAAGGCTTGGACGCGCTCACCCAGATGCAGAGAGACCCCCTGCTCGCGCAGCTCGGTCTCGATGTGCTGGGTGATCTCCGAGTCGAAGGCATCGGGGATGACCCTGTCCGCCAGCTCGATGAGGCGCACCTCCTTGCCCTGATGGACCAGGGCCTCGACCACCTCCAGCCCGATAAAGCCGGAGCCGATCACCACCGCCTTCTTGTTGCGCGGATCCTGCACCGCTGCCTTCAGTGCCAGCCCATCGCTCATGCGGCGCAGACCGAACACCCCTTGCTGCTGCAAGCCGGGGATGGGGGGCATCTGTTCTCGGGCACCTGTGGCTATCATCAGCCGATCGTAGCTATCGGTGAAGCTGTCCCCCTTGTGCTCCACCTGCAGGGTCTGGGCAGCCGCATCCAGGCTCAGCACCCTGTGGCCAATCTTCACCTCTATCCCCTTGGCGGCGAACTGCTCGGGGGTGAACTCGGCCATGTAGCCCGGCTCCTGGAAGTCGTCCCCCACGAAGTAGGGCAGACCGCAGGCCCCGAAAGAGATCACCTCTGAGGCCTCATACACCACAATCTCGGCATCCTTGGCCAGGCGGCGTGCCTTGGCCGCCGCACTCATGCCGGCGGCCTCGCCACCGATGATCACAATACGCATTGTTTAACTCCAGTCACGACAGGGGAGGCCTCGCCTCCCCTTTTCATAAACAAATCAGAAGATAAGATCCGGTCAGACCGCGGACTCTTCCCCGTCCAGGCTTACCTCGGCATCGCCGTTGAAGACCGCCATGTCGGTCTGCCCCATCAGCCGGCTGGTGAGGGTGCCGGCCGTGATGGAGCCGGAGACGTTGAGAGCGGTACGGCCCATGTCGATGAGGGGCTCGATGGAGATGAGCAGGCCAGCCAGGGCCACCGGGAAGTCCAGGGCGGAGAGCACGATCAGCGCCGCGAAGGTAGCGCCGCCCCCCACACCGGCCACCCCGAAGGAGCTGACGGTGATGATGGCGATGAGCGTCATGATGAAGCCGGGATCCAGGGGATTGACCCCCACGGTCGGCGCTATCATCACCGCCAGCATGGCCGGGTAGATACCGGCACAGCCGTTCTGGCCTATGGTGGCGCCGAAGGAGGCAGCGAAGTTGGCTATGCCCGCCGGAATGCCGAGGGCCCGGGTCTGGGTCTGCACGTTCATCGGGATGGATCCCGCACTGGTGCGCGAGGTGAAGGCGAAGGCAAGCACCGGCATGATCTTCTTGAGGAAGCGCAGCGGGTTGATGCCCACCAGGCTCACCAGCAGCAGTTGCACCAGGAACATGATGGCGATGGCACCGTAAGAGGCCAGCACGAAGTTCAGCAGGTTGATGATGTCCGCGTAGTTGGAGCCGGACACCACCTTGGCCATCAGCGCCAACACGCCATAGGGGGTGAGGCGCAGCACCAGGGTCACCATCCGCATGACGATGGCGTGGGCGACCTGCATGAAGCGCTCGAAGCTGGCGAAGATCTCGGGCTGCTTGCGGGCGATGCCGGTGGCGGACAGGCCGATGAAGATGGAGAAGATCACCACGGCTATGGTGGAGGTCTTGCGTGCCCCCGTCATGTCGAGGAAGGGGTTGGCCGGGATGAACTCCAGCACCATCTTGGGGAGGGACATGCTCTCGACGCTGCCGAGGCTGGTCTGCAGGGCCGCGCCACGGGCCGTCTCGGCGGCGCCGGCAACCAGCCCCTCGGCACTCAGGCCGAACAGGTTGGACATCAGTATGCCCGCCCCGGCGGCGATCATGGTGGTGAAGATCAGCACCCCTATGGTCAGGGCGCTGATCTTGCCGAGCGCCGTGCCGCCGCTCAGCTTGAGGATGGCGCCTATGATGGAGACCATGATGAGCGGGATGATGATCATCTGCAGCAGCTTCACGTAGCCGCTGCCGACCAGATCCAGGTAGTCGCCGGTCTGGACCAGCACCTCGGAGCCGACGCCGTACAGCAGTTGCAAGGCCCAGCCGAACAGGACCCCGAGCCCCAGCCCCGAGAAGACGCGGCGGGTGAAGCTGACGTGGGTCTGCTGCAAGCGGTAGAGAAACAGCAGCAACATGACCAGGATGGCCAGATTACCGATAACGCTAAGAGTCATGATATTCCCCAAAAATAAACGGGCGAGGCCCGAGATGGATGGACGGGCACACCCTGCGCCTCGCCCCGAAACTGGCCGCATCGTGGCGGCACGCCCCCCGTTCGGGGTGACGTCAATCTCTGCAAAAACCGGGGGCGGCCAGTGCCGCCCCCCTCATCAGCCAGCCTTGCCTTGTTGCTTGGCCCGCATGATGTTGATGATCTCTATGTCGGTGTCCAGCATCCCCTGTTTCGAGAGGCGGCCCAGGTTCGCTATGGTCTGGTCCACGTCGTCGGAGACTATGCCCTCGCTCTGGGGCACGTGCAGGTTGTTGATGGCCATCAGCGACGACTTGACCGCCGCCGAGGTGGAGGTGGACACCTTCATGGAGCAGGCGCTGCCGGCACCGTCGCAGATGATGCCGGAGACGTCGCCAATCATGTTGTTGATGCAGTGGCTGATCTGCTCGAACTGGCCACCCAGCAGCCAGGTGATGGCGGCGCCCGAGCCCATGGCGGCAGTACTGGCAGCGCACAGGGCCGACAGCTTGTTCTGGTAGGCCTTGATGTAGATGGCCACCAGGTGGCTCATCACCAGTGCCCGGGTCAGCTGCTCGTCATCGGCCTTGAGGAAGCGGGCGGCGGCGACCACCGGCATGGTGGCGGCTATGCCCTGGTTGCCCGAGCCCGAGTTGGACATGGCGGGCAGCATGGCGCCGTCCATCCGCGCGTCCGACGCGGCAGAAGAGAGGCGCATGGCCAAGGTCATCAGATCGTCCGAGAGCAGCTTGCGCTCCACCTGCTCGGTGAGGATCTTGCCGATGCGCAGGCCATAGCCCTGCAGCCCCTCATCCGCCAGCGCCTGGTTCATGGTGGCGGCCTCGCGGATGAAGTCGAGCTCGGCCAGTGGCGCCTCCAGGGCGAAGGCCACTATCTCCCGCAGCGTCATGGCGGGCTTGTCGGATTTCGCGGGCTGGATCTGCACACCGGGGGCACTGTCCTGCTCCATCAGCACCTCGCCATCCTTCTCCAGCAGCACTATGCGGGTGTGATCCGTGCAGATCACCACACGGGCGCTGTGACCGTCGGCCTCGGCAAGCACCTCGGCGTAGAGCACATCAGGCACATCCTTCACGTCCACCTTGATGATGGGCAGCAGCGCCTTGGCGGCGTCCACCTGCTCCGGGGTCAGGGTCTTGAGCACCTCCAGCCCCGCATCCGGGTTGCCCCCCGTGATGCCGACGGCGGCGGCGACCGGCAGACCTATCATGCCGGTGCCGGGTACCCCGACCCCCATGCCATTCTTGAACAGGTTGCCGCTGACCCAGACGCTGATGCGGGTCGGATCCTGCCCCAGCAGCTTGCGGCAGTTGGCGGCGGCCAGCGCCACCGACATGGGTTCGGTGCAGCCCAGGGCCGGCACCACTTCACGCTTGAGCAGAGTAATAAAGTCGGTCCATTGTGCTTTCATCTGTGGTTTCTCTGGTTCACTGTGCCGCAGGCATCGTATGAGGATAAGGGTGCTATCTGGAGGGCCACCCCGTCCATGTCACTTAATTTGATTCTAGTGGCGCGAGTCTCAAATAAAATTGAGCCCCCTCGCTTTTTGCCGCCATTATGCCTTCCAGCGAGGGCAACGTCACCGGATTGCTGACCTGCCACGGGCAATGGATCTCCCCTCCCGGCCAGGGCCCTTTGCCATCAATGTCTTGCCCGCGCCTCGTGAAAAGCGGGCAATAAAAAAGGAGGCCGAAGCCTCCTCTTGTCTCATCCCATCGACGCTTAGAGCGCCTTCAGGATGGCCTCGACGCTGGCCTTGGCATCGCCAAACAGCATCTGGGTGTTCTCCTTGAAGAACAGCGGGTTCTGGACACCGGCGTAACCAGTGTTCATGGAGCGCTTGAAGCCGATGACGTTCTGCGCCTTCCACACTTCCAGCACCGGCATGCCGGCGATGGGGCTGCCCGGATCTTCCATGGCGGCCGGGTTGACGGTGTCGTTCGCACCAATCACCAGCACCACGTCGGTATCGCTGAAGTCCTCGTTGATCTCGTCCATTTCCAGAACTATGTCATACGGGACCTTGGCTTCCGCCAGCAGCACGTTCATGTGACCAGGCAGACGACCGGCAACCGGGTGGATACCGAAGCGCACCTTGACGCCGCGCTCGCGCAGCTTGTGGGTGATCTCGGCAACCGGGTACTGGGCCTGCGCCACCGCCATGCCGTAGCCCGGGGTGATGATGACGGAGCTGGCATTCTTCAGCATGTCGGCCACGTCTTCGGCGTTGGTCTCGCGGTATTCGCCCATCTCCTGATCGGCCGTGGAGGCCACACCGTCGGAGCCGAAGCCACCGGCGATGACGGAGATGAAGGAGCGGTTCATCGCTTTACACATGATGTAAGAGAGGATGGCACCGGAGGAACCCACCAGGGCACCCACCACGATCAGCAGGTCGTTGGAGAGCATGAAGCCCGCCGCCGCCGCCGCCCAACCGGAGTAGGAGTTCAGCATGGAGACCACCACCGGCATATCGGCGCCGCCAATGGAGGCCACCAGGTGCCAGCCGAAGGCGAAGGCGATCAGGGTCATCACCAGCAGGGCGAAGGTGGAGCCACCGGCGTTGACGAAGTGGATCATCAGCGCCAGGGAGACCACCACGGCCAGCAGGTTCAGCTTGTGACGATGGGGCAGTTGCAGCGGCTTGGAAGAGATCAGGCCACGCAGCTTGCCGAACGCCACCACTGAACCGGTGAAGGTCACGGCACCGATGAAGACGCCCAGGAAGACTTCCACCAGGTGGATGTTCAGCATGGCGCCGGAGAGGTGCTCGACCTGGGCGACGCTGGCCGCCTGCTCGAACGCCGCCCGGGCAGCAGCCAGGGTCGCATCCAGGTTGGAGCCGACGGAGACGACCACCTCAGCGGGTGCGGAGGGGTGCAAGTCGATGAAGCTGTTGAAGCCCACCAGCACCGCCGCCATGCCCACGAAGCTGTGCAGCACGGCCACCAGCTCGGGCATCTCTGTCATCTCGACCTTGAGCGCCAGGCGCACGCCGATGGCGCCGCCGATGACCATGGCCAGGACTATCCAGTGCACGCCACTGGTTTCCGGGTTGAATACGGTGGCGAGCAGCGCTATGGCCATCCCCGCGATACCGAACAGGTTGCCATGCTTGGCCGTTTCTTGCTTCGACAGTCCCGCGAGACTGAGGATGAAGAGCACGGCGGCAACGATATAGGATGCTGTTACCAGTCCTTGAGACACGTTAAACCCCCTTAATCCTTACGGAACATCTTCAGCATGCGCTGAGTGACGGTGAAGCCACCGAAGATGTTGATACTGGCAATCAGCACGGCGATAAAGGCCAATACGGTGACCAGGGTCGACCCTTGCCCAATCTGCAGCAGGGCACCGACCACGATAATGCCGGAGATGGCATTGGTGACCGACATCAGCGGCGTGTGCAGGGCGTGAGAGACGTTCCACACCACGTAGTAACCGACCACGCAGGCCAGGATGAAGACGGTGAAGTGGGAGAGGAAGGCGGCAGGTGCCACCGCAGCCACCCAACCGAAGGCGGCGATGCCGAGGGCACCGAACACGAACTTCTTGTTGGACGGTTTCTTCTCTTCGGCCTTCTTCGGCGCAACCTTGGCGGCCGGCTTTTGCGGCGCGGCAGAGACTGAGATGGCGGGGGGCGGGAAGGTCACTTCACCGGCCTGGATCACCGTCATGTTGCGCTGAACCACGTCTTCGAAGTCGATGGCGACGTTGCCGTCCTTCTCCTTGCACATCAGCTTCATCAGGTTGACCAGGTTGGTACCGTAGAGCTGGGAGGATTGGGCGGGCAGACGACCCGGCAGATCGGTGTAACCTATCACCTTGACGCCGTTCGGGGTGACGAACAGTTCGGTCGGCACAGTGTATTCACAGTTGCCACCGGTGGCGGCAGCCAGATCCACGATGACGGAACCCGGCTTCATGCTGTCGACCATCTCCTTGGTGATCAGCTTGGGTGCCGGACGACCGGGGATCAGGGCGGTGGTGATGATGATGTCCACTTCCTTGGCCTGCTGGGCAAACAGCTCCATCTCGGCCTTGATGAACTCATCGGACATGACCTTGGCATAACCGTCGCTGGAGGCACCGTCCTCGCTACCGAAGTCCAGCTTGAGGAATTCCCCACCCATGGACTCGATCTGCTCGGCGACTTCCAGACGGGTGTCGAATGCACGCACTATGGCGCCGAGGGAACCGGCGGTCCCGATGGCAGCCAGACCGGCCACACCGGCACCTATCACCAATACCTTGGCGGGCGGTACCTTGCCGGCGGCGGTGATCTGACCGGTGAAGAAGCGACCGAACTGGTGGGCGGCTTCGACCACGGCGCGATAGCCACCTATGTTGGCCATGGAGGAGAGGGCATCGAGGGACTGGGCACGGGAGATCCGCGGCACCATGTCCATCGCCATCACATTGATGTTGCGCTCGGACAGCTTCTTGACCAGCTCGGGGTTCTGGGCAGGCCAGATGAAGCTCACCAGGGTGGCACCATCCTTAATTTGTGCGATCTCGGCATCGGTCGGCGCGTTGACCTTGAAGATAAGGTCGGCTTGCCAGACGCTCGGCACCACGCTGGCACCGGCAGCCTCGAAGGCGGCATCATCGAAGCTGGCCAGCTGGCCGGCACCGGCCTCGATGGCGACCTCGAAGCCGAGCTTTTTCAGCTGCTCGACGGTGGCCGGGGTCGCTGCGACCCGGGTCTCACCGGCGAGACTCTCTCTCGGTATTCCAATCTGCATGACTATTCCCTGATGGTTAATAAACAATCATTGCCCAGTCTCTCATGTCTGAGGGGACAAGGCATGATCAAAGTGCAGGTCACGGGCCCTTTGTTATGAAAATCAGCAGGCTTTACCTCAACCTCCTGTCATGGTCAGGCCCCCGCTTTTCAGGCGCGAAGGTGATTAGTATCAAATTTTGGAGTTTTATTACAACCACGACCCCGAGCGGGCGGGTACAGAATTCAGCCCATCCCGGACCATGATTAAAAAAAACAAACCAAATTAGGGGCTTATACCAGCAAAATGCGCTGAAAAAAGTGATCCAACCAGTCAAAAAAAATGTTTTGCCGAGCCTCTACCTTAGCGTTTTTTGTTCTTATGAAATCTGCCGTTGGCTCATCTGATGAGATGAAAGGGGAAAAAGTAACCGTTTTGTAACGACTCGGGGGCCGCGCCGCCGCCATAAGGCGGAAGCGGG
>JGI11944J13513_1002648_pt1 | contig 12191 bp, 11 predicted proteins | sample TerdegcoTASludge_FD_13513 | JGI IMG/M metagenome (IMG submission 13513) | reverse complement strand
TTAATTTCTAAAAACTAATTTTTTTAAAAAGTCCTTTAACATATACTTTAGCCCAAATATAAGCTATCAAACTTCCAAGAATGTTTCCAACGACAAGCCCCCACCAAGCACCATTAAGGCCCATCTTAAAGAATATCGCAAATAAATAGGAAAAAGGTACTGTCAAAATAAGTGTTCTAAATAATGTTACAATCAAAGAGTTAACACCTTTCCCGGTACCCTGAAACATCGCTGAAGAAAACATGCCAAATGCAACAAATGGGTAAAAAAAGGCTGTTATCCTAAGAAAACTTGTTAAATCTTTAAGGATTCTTATTCCTTCTGCAGATTGAGTAAATACAGAAGCAATCTGCGGAGCAAAAATAAAAACTATCGAGGAAACAAATACTTCCATTAATAGTCCTAATTTAACAGAGTACATATATGCTGTATCAAGTTTTTTTATGTCCTTTCCACCATATGCTGCACCGGTCACAGCAGTTACGGCAGTGGCCATTCCAATTAATGGTAATGTGCCGAACATTACAATCCTCCAACCAGAAGTATAGATTGCTATCCCATCAGTTCCAGCTACTGAAACTACAATCAAATTCAATCCAAGAGTGGAAAATGACATTAAAAGCTGAGATAAAGAAAATGGAACTCCGACTCTTAAAATATCGAATAGTATAAATTTATGAAATCTGAAATTTGAAAGATTTATTGATACGTAGCTACTCCTTTTTACAAATAACCAGTAAAACAGAATCACTGCGGATACACCCATTGATAATACAGAAGCCCATGCTGCCCCAGCTACACCCATTTTCAATATATAAATAAATATTGGATCAAGAATTATATTAAGAATTGACCCAAAAGACATTGCATACATTGACCTTTTTGCATCCCCTTCGCCCCTTAGAATTGAGTTTGCAACGTTGGCAAAGAAAATAAGTAAAGTGCCACCAAACATTATCTGTGCATAAATTGTTGCATCTTCTAGTACATTTCCTGCGCCCATGGCTTCAAATATAGGTCGGGACAGTAAAACAAAAGGTATTGTAAAAATTATACCGAGTATAAACATTAAGACAATTGTATGACCTGCAACGTTATCTGCATCTTCTTTTTTATGTGAACCGATAAATCTTGATATTGCAGCACTCCCCCCCATTCCTATACCCGAAGCTACGGATATTATCATAAAAAAGAATGGAAAGAAAAATCCTACTGCGGATAAAGCATCGGGACCCAAAAAAGAAACCCATAGGGCGTCGGCAAAGTTATACAGAGTTTGGACCAGCATAGCTATTATCATTGGTGTGGAGAGTTTTAGTATAGCTTTCTTTGGATCGCCTAGGAGAGCCTTTATACCATCAGTATGCGCCTTAGGATTTTGACCATCTAAATCTTGCATATATGACACTTCGATAAGTAATAGACTTAAGGAAATAGATTCAAGTTAAAAAGCTTTCTTATATAATGCAATAATTTTATTAATTCGTATCCTACACAATATAAATTAATCAAAAGATTTTAAAACTTTCAATATAATTATATTATGGTAACATATGGAAATCGTAAAAATACCAAAAATGAAAAAATCAGAATATGACAAACTTATCTCAAAACAGTATCTTTGTAGAGTCGCCTTCCGAGGGGATAAATACCCATATATTGCACCTTTATTGTATATATTTGATGGCAAACACATGTATTTTTTATCTACTAATTATGGTAAGAAAATATCTTATTTTAGGGAGTACCCCTACGTTCTAGTAGAGATAGAAGATTATGAAAAAGATTTTTCCGATTTCAGTTTTATGATACTTTCTGGGAAAATAATCGAGATCACAGATGAAAAAGAAGATAAAAAAATAAGGAAAGATTTTGTAGAGATGTTACTAACTAGAAATCTATCAAAAAACATCATGATTGCTTTAGGCCATTCTCCAAACGAATCGTTCGAAGCATTAATTAACGAAAAAAGAAGCATAGTCTGGAAATTAATTGATGTTGAAGAGATAAAAGCGTTCAAAAAATAATGGACTATTCCCAGTAATCTCTAACATCACACGCATTGATATCTTCAAGAGACAATAATCCGTCAGGATAAGGTTGAAAGAAACTCTGATTTTCAAGATATTTTTCATCGAATCTTAATACCCATGCCTTCAAAATATTTGTAGGTACGCTCAAAGGTACTTGACCCTTTCTATATTTATCAATAGATTGAAAGAAAAACTCTTTTTCATTTTTATTCAAGTTATCTGATATATAACCAAACATATGAAACAGTATATTGACGTTTGGGCCGCATTTAGGGGGTTTGGATAATAATGAGTACAGATGGAACTCATAATTTGCGATAACTTTTTCTATTGCCATTTTTTCAATATTTCCGACAATTCTTCCCAACTCTTTAGCCTCTTTTTGATTATAGGCACTAAATAGTAGTTTATTATAGGTCTGGTATTCTATCAATTCAGTTATTGAATTAGACTTTTTTACTTCATTAAATTTTCTTAATGCATAGATCTTAGTTAAGAAATGTTGCTTTATTCTTGAATTAGTTAATCTATTTTCGTCCTCTATTGCAATATTTGAATATTTATTTAAAACTGCCTTCCCAAAAAATCCTGAACTTTTTGGCGATTCAGGTTGAGGTCCCTTTACTGTATATATTTTTACATCTCTAACTCCACAAGAAGGAGATTTTGATTTAAGGATAAATCCTTCGATTTCAGGAAGTCCATTTAAGAATGAATTTGAAAACTCTACCATTTTATCTGTAACGTCTTTCTCAGTGCTTGGTTGGAATAACTTTAGATTCCCATCATATGAAATAACTCGAATAGGGTCCCTTGGTACACCAAGACCAATTTCATACTCGGGACATACTGGAATAAATTCTACAAAAGATTTTAACAGCTTTACAAAATCACTAGATATCATTTGTGCATTGTACCTGCAACTGTCGAACTCAATACATTTGCTTACTACAATTCTTGGTTTTAAAAATTCTTTCAAAATATCACTTCAATCTAATTTATTCGCCATTTCTAACATATAAGATAAATCTTTATCAGATGCGTATCCTATTCCTTTAAATTTAATTATGCCTTCTTTATCCAACAGAAAAACGTATCCAATATTTATATTATCAATTAAAAGATAACGAATGTACTCCTTATAGTTGCCATAGTAGGTTAAAACTTTCATATGCTTCTCCATAGGAATACCGGCTCTCATTCCTCCATCGATAGAGCCCCTAAATAACTTCCAAATACCATCTATCATAGGAACTTCATAATAGGCATAATTAATGTTCCCAGAAAACTTTTTCTCAAAAGGCATTGCCCATGAATCAATCATTTCTTGTGCTTCTCGTACAAAAGCTACTGCAATTAGAGCGATCTTACCTTTGACCATATCTGGAAGTTTAACTTCAGTTTTAGCAAGAGAATATGCAGATATTTTTGGGAACACTTTACCTATAACTTCATTTTCACTCATACTTATATTTTAGAAACATAATCATTTATCTTTTTCGCATAAGCATCTGGGTCAAATTTTCTTTTTAGACCTTTATCATTCATATACCGTATATTGCCAAATATTTTTCTTTCAGACCAAGGACGATCGTGCTTTCCAAAACACCAAGCCACACCAGTATAACCATTTGCATCACGACCGTCTAACTCATATTTATCATTTAGATATAATAGTATCTCATAAGCCTCTTTTGGCGATTTTGTCCATTCAATTATTTTTTTCCCCCAATACATTCTCATGTAGCCATGCATCTTGCCATAATATACCATTTCGTTTTGGGCTGCATTCCAGTAAGGGTCATGGGTCTTTGCCATCTCAAAATCTTTTTTAGAATAAGTATAATCCCTCGTATCTTTTTCATGAATTTCTAATGTCCTTTTGCACCATTCAGGAAGTCCTTCAAAAGAATCATATTTAGGATTGTAATAAGTATAATTCATAGAAAGTTCCCGCCTTACAATCAGCTCTTCTAAATAAGGCCCCTTGCCGGGACTATCTATCTCAAGAATCTTCAAAGCAATGAAAATAGGGGATATCTGACCAAAGTGAAGGTAAGGTCCCATGTTTGATAAGTAGTCAAGACTGGGATTGTTTCTTAATTCGTCATATCTGTCAAGTTTTTTCTTTATAAATGTTTCAAGATGACTCATTGCTTCCGAGGTACCACCAAATAAATGTGGAGAAGATGGTACAGTTGTATCTATTTTTAGAGATTTAATTAATTCCTCCATATTATCTAAATTAAGTGTATCATAAGGTAGGGACAAAGAACTCTTGATAGGAATGTTTTGTTTCAAAGGTAAAAGATAGACATTGAGAAGTTTATTTATTTTTGGCCGTATAGTTGCTGCTGAATACTCCTCTTTCTTTGAAACTTCTTCAATAGGAACAACTGTGTTCGATTCAATTTCAATTAAAGGGCAATCTATATTAATTGCAACATAATTTCTCCAGCTACGTTCATTTCTGAGATATCCCTTGTCTGTAACCACGATTGATGCATTATTCGATAGCTGAGTAGCCCCGACTTCAGGAGATGTTTTTAATAAAATGAATTTAATTTTTCTTTCTTCTAAAGACTTCTGGACTTCATGCAATCCTTCAAGCATGAATGAGAAGTTTCTAAGATTCCCATTAGGAAATTTTTCATTTAAACCAAAAAAAACGAGAACTGGCTTATTCAAAGAATTCGCTTTAATAATTGAATATTCTAGTGCATGATTAAAATTTGTTCTTTGGGAAGATTGCATCCAATAAAGAACATAATCTCCATTTTTTTGTGGTTTGTTGTTTAGAACTCTAATTCTCTCGTTCTGAATCAATTCTACACCAGTTAGCTATTACTAGTTATAGTATAGATAATTTTCGGTTAAAAAAATAATAAAAAAATTAAATTTTCTTATCAATTTCTATCATGACACCTGCATACATTGAGAAACTAATGATCCCAGTTATAAAGGAGGCGATTGCAGTTCCAATGACGGGGAAATTTGACAGAATTCCAACTAAAGCTAAATTTAATACTACTGCCAGTAACCAAGCTATAATGTAATCACTTTTTAGTATGTATTTCTTTATTTCTTGGAAATTAAAGCCCTCTGAAAAGTTATCTGTTTTGATGTAGTTTAATGTTGCAACAGGTGCGATATAGGAAGCAATCAAAAGCAAGAATACGGCGATTACTATTAAAGGTAAAGATGCGAGTATATATGGCATAAATATTGGAAATAGTTCCCCCGGATTCATCCTCTCAACTCTTTGAGGCCCTAACAAGGTAAGTTTACCTATTGCTGGTACGATAGCTATAAAGAAAGCAATCATTCCTATGATTAGAGCAGGTATAGCGTAGATTATATCTATTATGAATCCTAGAAGTCCTTTTGTAAAGTATTTTCCTAAGTCGTCCCATTCTTCCATATTCTCTGTCTGTACTCCTTTCTTGATATCAGAACTTTCAAGGATATACCCATAGGATATCAAGTTAACAATAGGGATTATATTAACGACTATCCCTATAAGGAGTTTTCTAAAGTCAGAAAATGGTTTTTTAAAAGATAGATTATAGTTTATCATCAGTTAAGAGATAAACGGTTCGTTTATATGTTTTTTCGATAATGGCATCGATAAGACTTAAGAATACCTATATAAAATTAAATATATGAAAAAGCACAGAATTGCTATTCTAGGATTTTTTTTATTATTATTTTTATCATCGATAGCTAGCGTATTTTGTGAAGAAAGTAACAGCATCTATATCAAAGTCTACGATGATGGAAGTGCATTATGGATTCTTGAAAAAAGATTTGAATTAGTTTCCCAAGAGGATATAGATTTTTTTAAGGAGTATACAAAGGTATTGGAAGAAGATAAAGAGTTTATTATACAAGAAAAGAAAGAGTCACTACAGAATATAATCAATTCTGTCGCATATTCTTCAGGTAGAGAAATGAAAATAGAAAATGTTTCATTAAATTATCAAATTATTGATTCTATAAACAAAAAATACGGCATTGTAGAAATGAAATTCTTATGGAAAAATTTTAGTATTTTAGAAAAAGATACACTAAGAATTGGTGATGCTTTTGTAAACGGGAATTATATTAAAGAAGGTGAAGTTCTCGTAATAGAATATCCCGAAAATTATTCTATTACCAGCGTTATTCCGGTACCAAATGAAAAAAGAGCACGGTCTCTATTTTGGTATGGGCCAAAAATATTTTTGGAAAACGAGCCAAAAGCTGTTCTGAAAAAGAACTCTATTACTAATTTATCAAATATACTAATCTTTGGTGTAGCGGGTATAATTATTATTTTATTAGCAATTATTTTACTCAAGAGGAAACAAAGAAATAAGTCACCAATATTAATCTCTGACCAAGATAAAATTATCCAGATAATTAAATCAACTGGAGGCAAATGTTTTCAGAATGACATAGTTTCTCAATCAGGTCTGTCTAAATCTAAAATAAGTCAGATTATAACACAGCTGGAAAAGAAGAATCTAATCATTAAAGANAAATACGGAAAAAACAATTTGATAATACTAAAGTAGAGATCGCATATTTGAATTTGATTTAAGATTCTTTAAGATAATCGCAATAACTTATAGTATAAACTAGAAAAGATTAAAAAGACCCATACCAAATTTTAATAGAGTCCATGGAAGATTTAATACAGTTAATCACATCTAATGAAGAATGGTTAATGTATAGGATTCTTCAGTATGCAAAAGCTAGAGAGTATACTAAATATACTTCAACATTAGTTGAAGCTTGGAGATTATCCATATCTGGATTATCTGAGAGTTTTATAATTGGATTGAAAAAATATAAAGGAATCCCAGAACTCACCCCAGATGAAGATTATTCAAAAGACCCTGTTGCGGCATTTGGTATACTAGAAGCCCAGAGACATAGGAGTAGAGGTATCACTCTCTCAATGTTCTTAGGGCTAATGAAGTATTATCGTCAAAGTTATATCGATTTAGTATCTAGCTCAAAGTTTGACGAAGGTAAAAAAGACCTATATATAAAATACCTTAATCTATTCTTTGATAGGCTAGAGATAGGATTTTCAAGTGAGTGGTGCAATATATCCGAAAACAAGATTATTGAAGATTTGCAATCAATGAATAGAACCATGACAAATGAAAAAAACAAGTATTTGACGATATTTGACAGTATGAATACTCCCATATTCTTTTTGAATCTACACAATAAAATTGAAAATCTTAATCATGCAACATCTGAATATTTTGACTTCTGCAAAACATCGGGCGAGAAATATTACGAAACGGTAAAAAAAGATACCGAATTATATTTCTTAAAGGATGAGGTAAAAGAGTTTATCGAGTCCAATAAAGAAAAAATAGAATTTGAAAAATATATTCTTACTAAGAAGGGAAATGTTTATTTTCAAGTTAAAATGAAAAGAATGCTTGATGTCAGTGGCAAATTCTTTGGAACAGTTGTAATTCTAAATGATTTAACTGAATTAAGAAATACTTCAGAATCACTAAAACAGAGTGAGCAGAGATACAAAAATATTGTAAAAGATCAGACTGAATTTATAACTAGATTTACATCAGATGGTACACATACTTTTGTTAATGATGCATATTGCAATTATATGGGAATGAAAAGAGAAGAATTAATTGGAAAAAGTTTCTTCTCATTCTTACCTAAAGAAGACCGTAAAAAATTAAAATCGATATTAGATTCTCTTACCATTACCAATCCAATAAAAGAAATTGAGCATAGATATATCCTAGATGGAAAAATTCGATGGTTACACTGGATAAATCGAGCAATATTTGATGATGATGGAAATTTATTTGAGTATCAAGCTGTAGGCAGGGACATTACAGATAAAAAGAGAATAGAAGAGGAGTTGAAGGAGAGTGAAGAGAAATACCGAGAACTAGTTGAAAATGCGAATAGTATTATCTTAAAATTCGATAACGAAGGAAGAATATTGTCAATGAATGAATTTGGACTAAAATACTTTGGCTATTCTGAAAAAGAATTGATTGGAAAAAATGGAATAGGTACAATTATTCCAAAAATAGACTCATCTGGAAAAGATCTTAAGAAACTTATTAATAATATGATTAATTTTGAATCTGAATATCAGTCTAATATCAATGAAAATATAAAGAAAAATGGACAAAGAGTTTGGGTCCATTGGACAAATAAACCACTAAAGGATGACCAAGGTAATATCCATGGTATTCTTTGTGTTGGTACAGACATCACTGAAAGAAAAAAGGCTGAAGATAAAATAAAGGAACTAAATGAAACTTTAAGGATCCTTAATAAAATACTAAGACATGATATCTTGAATGACCTTACCATAGTATTAACTGTTTGTGATTTGATGGGAGATGTTAATCCCAAATTAAAAGAGAAAGCTTCAAGGGCACTTGAGAAGAGCATTAATTTAATTGAACGAATTAGGGAGTTAGAGCAAGCTATTATTTCAGGAGAAAATGTACAAAAAGTTGAAATCAATAAAGTAATCCTAGAAGTTATTAAGAATTATCCTGAAATAGATTTCAAAGTAACTGGTCAATGTGAAATATGTACAGATGAAGCAATATTTTCTGTCTTAGATAACATAATAAGAAATGCAATTATTCATGGAAAAACTAAAAAAATAGACATAGATATAATAAGGACAGAAAAAATGTGTAAAGTTAGAATAGCAGATTATGGTATTGGTATTCCAGATAATATTAAACACCGAATATTTGAAGAGGGATTTAGCTATGGCAATCACAAAAGTACAGGTTTAGGATTATATATAGTTAAGAAAATAGTTGAAAGATATGGCGGGGCAATTAAAGTTGAGGATAATACTCCAAAAGGTGCAATTTTTACTATTATTTATCCTACTTTAGAATCAAAAAATATTGTCTGTTAAAATAATAATTAATTGCAAATATATTTAAAAATATATATTGAAGGGAACTATTATGAAAAGAATTCTATTCACGTCAATTTTTCTTTTTATAGTTTTATTGTTTTCATTCAGTTTTATAAATTTATATGGTTATAATTCTTTATGGAGTTATCAGACAGACAAAATAGTATATGCGGTAGATTTATCATATGATGGATCTTTAATTGCCGCTAGTTCTTTAGACAATAATTTTTATGTTTTATCAAAAGAGGGAAATCTTTTATGGAAGTATCCATCTAAAGATAGAGCATTATCCATTGATATGACCCCTGATGGAAAATTTATTGCGGGAGGATCCAGAGACAAAAATATCTACTTCTTTTCTCAAAATGGGGAATTACTTTGGTCTTTCCAAACAGGAGACACTGTAGAATCAGTAGCAGTTTCTTTTGATGGAACTAAAATAATAGCAGGTTCCGACGATGGGACAGCATATTTTTTATCAAAAGAAGGCGAACTTCTCTGGAAACTTGAAACTAAATACCCTGTTATAACAGTGGCCATTACACCTGATGGAAAGTATGCTGTAGTTGGGTCAAATGACCAGAATATTTACCTTATTGACGATAAAGGTATAATCCTTTGGAGAGTAAAAACAGTTGGTGAACTTAACTCAGTCGATATCGACTACAATTCATCATATATCGCTGCAGGAACTAAGAATGGATGGATATATATTATCTCGAAATCAGGCGAAGTGTTGTGTAAATCAAAAAGAAATGAAGGAGTAATTAATGTCAAAATAAATCCAGATGGTAAATCAATAATAGCCGGTTCTAGAGAAGGTGGGGCCTATCTAATCTCAAATAGCGGACAACAGGTATGGAAATCTCTTGATGACAAAGGGATATACTCTGTTTCTATAAATCCAGATGGCACACTTATTGCTGCTGGGTCTATGGATAGAATATATATTTTATCTAACAAAGGAAAAGAAATATGGAGTTATCAGACATACAATGATAAAGATTATATGTATTCAATCAATTCTTTGGCGATAGCTATTGATAGCTCAACTTTAGTTTCAACTTCTAGAAACAGCGTATTTTTATTTAGTTTAGGGGATAAAAAAACATTTGATTATAGTAATTATCTAGTAACTAAAGAGATTGAGGATAAGGATACCCAGCAAAAAGAAGATCTGCCGGAAAACAAAGAAAATCCTGTAAAAGAAACAAAAGGCATATTGGAGATAATATTCAGTATTTTAGGGATAAAATAAATGTAATTATTGGATCTTCTGACAATTGGGGCAATAGTATGAAGAGGATCCTAAAACATTTTCTTTAGTATCTAAAAGCTTAAACTGTACTGCCCACTTTTTGTTTCTTACTATTATTGCATTAAATTTTGTAGATACATTCTTTTCAGAGGCTATCTCGGGAGTAATTTCTACAGAATAGTTTACATTATTCTTAAAATGTAAAAATGTATCGTACATGTATTTGTCTACCCAGATATGTGAAAAAATTGATACAGCTCCAACTAAAGTTATAATCGATACATATGTGGCGTTATTGTACCATGAATTTAACAAAAAGAAAAGAATCAAACATGCTATTAAACTGAATTTAATAGTATGGGGAAATTTCCTATGATTATAACTATCTTCAGCATACTTACTATGAATAATTAGCATCCCTATCGCAAATAAGATCCCCAATATATTTACTGGATTAAAAGAAAATAAAAAAGAAATCCCTGATGCAACTATGATAATTATCATGGATAAATAAAAAACTCCACTTATTCTTGATCTAGGGTGATCGATGTCAGGCAGTAAACTAAATATTCCAAATACAATTAAGATAGGAAAGAGAATGCCCATTTGAAAAATATTGGCCCCCACTAAAAATAGAGTTCCTAAGAAGAGTATATTGAGTACTCCACTAACAAATAGATGTCCTTCTGCATTCAATTTATCAAATAATATTATAGTTTTTAATATATAAGAATATGGAAAAAAATGGCTGTGGGACATATTTAACCTGCGTTCAGGTTCAAAAGGTTGTGCCAGAGCACGATGCAGGAGACAGTACAGTTTATCCTACCAGTTAACTTCTGCTCTATCTTCCAGCCAAAGCGCCTCTTGTCTGCTGAGAAAGCAGCTTCAGAACTTTCTCGTCTATGGTACTCGTGAAGATAGCCTTCCGTATCTCTCATAAATTCTTTCAAAGTGCTCTTCCATTTCTGTGAGCCTTTGATGGTGCAGTTGTCCTTTGGTATTATGTAGACCATGGCATCTTTGAATCTATCAACGTATGTGGGATGGCTATAGTACTTGTCGAGTCTTACGCTTTTTATAGTCACGTCAAGAGTTTTTAGCATCTCCATTGCTCTGTCGAAGGCCTCTTTCTCGCTTTTCAGGCTTGTTCCGTATGCAATGTACATGAAGGTTTTTAGATCAAGAAGTGCAAACTTAAATACAAACTCCCTTCGAAGCTGATTTTCCCCGTATTTAATTTCTTTTGCCCCATCACGCCTTTTCTGGACCACCGAGGAATAGTGTTTATTTATGGTGAGCATGTAGCCTGTCCCGTCTCCCGAGGTATCTGCATTGTCCACACCCTTCTTTTGTAGCATCAAAAAATGCAGATTATGAATGGCTAGCGCCACCTCTGGATCTGAGTAAAGCCTTTCTATTGTCTTGTAGCTGACATCTATTTCATTTAGCATCGAGAAAATAACGAGCATGTTGGCCATCATCCTGTTGCTGTGGCCTACTAGCTCTTTTATCAGAAGAAGTGTCACCCTTTGTTTAAGAGAGAGTTTTCGGATAGGGCCTCTGCCTTTGACAGTTTTTATGCATCCTGTGGCCTCATCAATCAAAGGCGAGAGTTCTCTAAATGCTGTTCGAATACTTTGAGACAGCTCTTTTTCATACTCTGGCCAATTGCGACCGCCCGACTTGATGCTGCAATCAGAGTAGACGCCGGCTTTNATCTCTTTTAGGCGCTTTCTGACCTGTTCTGTCGTCAGCATGTGGTACTAATAACCCAAAGCTTTATAAGTCTTTCTATGTATGGACCAAACATGTCACGTAAAGTAGAGGCTATAGTGAATGGTCCGCTTAATCTTAGCGAAGAAGTGGTAGAAATATACGAGCGAAAAGTTAGTGCATATGGCAATGGGGCGAAGGTAGATGCACAGAAGAAGTACATAGGATATCGAGCCTATGTGATTATTGTAAAAGA
>JGI11944J13513_1002647_pt1 | contig 12193 bp, 9 predicted proteins | sample TerdegcoTASludge_FD_13513 | JGI IMG/M metagenome (IMG submission 13513) | reverse complement strand
CTGAAAGATTGAAAGTTTGATTAGTTTGAGCCTTAATGAATATTTGATTTGATGAAATAAGTAGTATGATAATCAATATGAAGGTCAAACTCAAAAAGGTTTTAGACTTTTTAAAGTTCAAACATCCCATTTAACACCTCCTTATCCTCCCTAATTTTCTATTCTGTCAAATTTTATTTCGACTTAATAAAAAAATTTAGAAAGTATTTATAAAATTAATTATATATTTTATAAGATAAAAAATAAATAAAAATGTTTCATTTTTTATAAATTATTCTCCTGGATAAGTAACCTTAACTTCTCTTAGGTCAGGATTCCAGTCAACTTTACATCCTAAGTTCTCAGCTATGAATCTTATAGGTAACATAGTTCTACCAGGAGGAATTACTATTGGTTTTACATTCGGGTTAGTTGGATCTATTAGTTTATATTCACCATTTACAGTTGCAAGATTTTTACCAATCCATAGTTCTATTACTGTATCTTTAAATCTTATTGTTACTTTTTGTTCTTTATCATTCCATTCAACAACTGCACCCAATGCTTCAGCTACATATCTAATTGGAAGAAGAGTTCTTCCTTCTAAGATAATTGGAGCAACATCCATTGTTTTCATCTCATCATTTAAATAGTAGGTTGTATTGTTGATATAGAATTTTAGAATGATTGTTTCAATATCCTTTAAGGTTTTAACTTTAACTTCATTTGAATAATCTGACTCACCATAAGAATTAAAAGATTTTATTCTGTAATAATATACCTTATCTGACAAAAGATTATTATCACTATATTTATTTGTATCTTTTTGAATTGTTGTTATAGGAGAATATGCTCCACCTTCTTCTTTTCTTTCTAAGATAAATCCATCTTCATTATCTGAGTTATCTTTCCACGAAAGAGTTATTTCAGATTTTGAAATTGCTTCTCCAAAAAGATTTGTTGGGGCATTTGGTTTTGTTCCACAAGGAGGGACCTCTAAAATAAATTCATTTGACATAGAAGAGCTACCAAAAGTGTTGAAGGCATAAACTCTATAATAATATTTTGTATTTGGGGAAACACTATTATCTGTAAAGTTTGTTGTATTTTTAGAAAGAGTTTTAATTACAGAATATGAACCACCTTCAATTTTTCTCTCTATCTTAAAACCGTCTTCATTATCTGAATTATCCTCGAATGTTATGACAGCTTCATTACATGAAGAAGCAGAAGCAATTAAATCTATCGGAGCATTTGGAGGAGTTCCAGCTTGTGGAGTTGTTTCGTTTGCTTCATTTGAATAAGGAGAAAAACCATAACTATTGAATGCTCTAACCCTATAATAGTATGTAGTATTTGGATTCACATTGTCTATAAATTCAATAATATTTGCTGATAAAGTTTTAATCTCTGTATAAACTCCACCTAACTCTTTTCTTTCAATTTTAAAACCATCTTCATTATCTGAATTATCTGTAAATTTTACTTTTATTTCATCAGAAGATAATACTTCAAGAGTCAAATCACTCGGGGCATCTGGTATAGTTCCACAAGGTGGAGTTGTTACTGTTTTTTCATTTGAAGAACTTTCTCCATATTCATTAAATCCAAAAACTTTATAAGTATATGTTTTATTCTCTTCAACTGTTGTATCTGAATAAGAATTAGAATCTATTCCAACTGTAGCTATTACTTCAAAACTTCCACTTCCCTCTTTTCTTTCGATTCTAAACCCATTTTCATCATCTGAATTATCATTCCATGTGAGATTCACTTCACTACAGGAAGATGCTGATGCATTTAAATTTGAAGGAGCATTTGGCGCAGTACCAAGAGGGAAAGTTGTCGCATTTTTCTCATTTGAATAACCTGAGTGACCAAAAGAATTAAATGCTCTTACTCTATAGTAATATTTTGTATCTGGAGTAAGTCCAGTATCATTGAATGTATTTATGTTAGGACCGAGTTCTTGTATTTGAGAATATGTTCCACCTTCAATTTTTCTCTCTATCTTAAAACCATCCTCATTATCTGAATTGTCCTGCCAATTAAGATTTATCTGTTCTGATGAAATAACAGTTAATTCTAAATTTGAAGGAGCATCTGGTGCAGTACCACACAACGGAGTTGTTTTATTGATTTCATTTGAATAGCCAGAATCACCATAAGAATTTTTTGCTTTAACTTTATAGTAATATTTTGTATTTGGTGATACTGTTGTATCAGAATAAATTGTTGTATTCGAAGGTAATGTTGCTTTTACTGAAAAACAACATTCACCTTCTTTTTTTCTTTCAACAATAAAGTTTGTTTCATCATCAGAATTATCCTGCCAAGTTAAATCTATTTGATTACAATTAATAACTGTTCCTTGTAGATTTGAAGGAGAAGATGGTGGAGAACCAATAGGTAGAGTTTTTGTAGAAGCAACATTTGAAGAACTTGATTCATTTAAATCTCTTTTTGCTTTAATGATATACCAATATTTTGTATCTGGTGAACAAGATGAATCAGTATAACTTGTATTTGTTGCACTTATCGATGTAAGGCCTGTGTAAACAATACCATTTAAACTTCTCGAAATTACAATATTTGTAGCATTTGAATCAACAGGATCCCAGTTCAATCTTATAGAGTTAGATGAAAGAGATGTTGCTGTAAGATTTGTTGGTGTTTTTAATGCATAAACAGTTAAAACTGAATTATCAAAACTATCACCAGCACTGTTGTAGGTTCTAACTTGGTAATTATGCAAACCATAAGAAACTCCTGTTATAGTTTTTGAATGTGCTGTATTAGGTAATGTATCGATTAAATTTGATATGATAATCGGTGTTGGTGGTAAGGGTGGTGATGGTATAAGTTTAACAAGTTCATAAATTTTAAAACCAGAAATAGTTGTTCCAGATGGATTGTCTGTATAACTCCAAGCAAGGTTAACATTGTTCCCGTGAGCACTACCAGAAAGGGAATCCACCCCTTTTGGATAGGTTTTTAAAGACACTTCTGATGTCCAACCTGAAAGATCATCATGTATTGCTGTGTCGTCAAATCGCCTTAATGTTAAAGAGTATTTATATGTTGTATTAGGTAAAACCCCTGTATCTGTATAAGTTATTGCTGTTTTGTCTAATGTTGCAATTTTAGTTGGAAAATCTGGTCCTGGAACTGTATTTCTCCAAACTTCAATTTTACTTGCATATGCATCAACTGTGTCCCAACTAAGTTTCAAATGATATTTATTAGAAATATGTTCTACCTTAAGACCTGTGGGAATTTTTAAAACATAACTATATAGATTAGTAGTAAAATCACTATAGACAGGAAAAATGAATTTTTCTTTTGCTCTGATTTTATAAATATGTTGACCAAGTGATTGACCTGCAAATGTTTTTTTAACAGCTGGATATTTAGTTGTATCATCTTTTAAAACCCAACTTGAGCCATTCCACTCATAAATTTCAAAATAAACAGTTCCTAAACCAGAATAAGAATATTCCCATTGAAGGAAAATAGATGTACCCGAAGAAAAAGCACAGGGATTTTTAGGTTTATCAAGATTTGTTATTCCAAAAGTCACATTCAGATTGGATAAAGAGAGTAACAAAATTAAAATTAATAAGGAAGTTAGAGTTAAAATTTTTTTAGTCTTTTTAAAGTTCAAACATATCATTAAACACCTCCATTTCCTCCCTAATTTCCTATTTTGTCTAATTTTATTTCGACTTAATAAAAAATTTAGAAAGTATTTATAAAATAATTATATACTTTCTTGGATAAAAAAAATAAAGATGTCCAAATTTTTTTTATATTTTATTTGTAAATTTAGTAATAATAAAATAGAATTGAATTATGAAAAAATTGATTTCTGCTGGTGGAGTAATTATTAATCAAAATAAAGTTCTTCTTTTAAAAAGAGAAAAAAGTTGGGTTTTCCCAAAAGGCAAGGTTAAAAATGGAGAAAGTTTGATTCAAACTGCAATAAGAGAAATCTTTGAAGAAACAGGAATTAAAGTGAATGATAAAGGTATTGAAATTGGTAATACAAATTATAAATATATGACAAACGATGAACAATTTGAAAAAAGGGTTTATTATTATCTTTTTATTGTTGATGATGTGTCAGTTAATATCGAAAAAACTTTTTTGGGGTATGGATGGTTTTATTTTGACGAGGCATTGAGAAATGTCACATATAAAAATGATAAAAAGATATTAAAAAATGCAATAAAAAAATTAAGGGAGGTTTAAAAAACCTCCCAGTAAAATCTTTTAAATCTTTAACTTTTTTAGTTAGTTTAAAAGATAAATTTCACATTAACTGTAACTTGAACAGATTGAGTTCCTGTAAAAATTGGAGTTACCATTTCCGATGTAATATTTTTTAAATCTCTATAGACAGGATAAGAAACATCTGAAATATTAATTTCTGCAACTCCTTTTATTTTTTCATCAACAACTTCTAATGCAACATCTGCTTTTTTCTTAGCATCTTCCATTGCAATCTTAATTGCCTCAAGTTTTAACTCATCTTTATTTGAAATATCAAAGCTTAATCCTGAAATTACATTTGCACCATTTGAAGTAGCAGTATCAAGAACTTCACTCAAAAATCCTGTATCAAGTTCACCATTGTTGAGTTTTTTTGTTATTTTAATACTTAAGTTGTTTCTTACCATATAACCAACTAAAACTGGTGCTTCTTTTTCTGGATAGTTATAAATTGGTTGAATTGAATAATCTACTGTAGTCAAATCGTCTTGTTTAACTCCCAATTTTAATAATGCTGAAACTATTTGGTTCATTATTTTTGCATTCTCTTCAGAAGCCTCTTTTGCTGTTAACCTTTGAATTTCAACTCCAACATTTACATACCCAACATCTGGCTTCGCATAAACAATTCCTTGACCAGATACAGTTATTGAATTTTCTGATGTAACATCCGTTACTTCATTTACATCAGTTTTAGCAAAACTTATTCCCATAAGGGAAACGACCAAAATTAATACTGAAACCAAAAAAAGTGTTAAAACTTTTTTCATAGTTTCACCTCCTAATGATATAAACAAAAATAGAGAAAAAAAGTTTCAAATTTTTGAGAATTATTTTTATAATGGATATTCGAAATAGATTATTTTGTTTATTTCTGAATCAATTAAAAACATCCAATAATTATTATTTTCACTAACTGAAACTAATATCAAACTTTCATCAATATTAATTAAATCTTTTATTGTGTCTTTATTAACAAAATCAAATCTTTCATCGTTCTTAAAAATTTCTAAAACTTTATCAATATTATTTGAACTGATTGTTAAGGATTTTAAATCTTCTTTTTTAATCAAATCTACTAAATCTTTTGAATCTATATTATGTTCTTCTAAATTTTCTTCACCTGAAATTATTCTTTCAAAATTACCATCTTTTTCATATACTTTTACACCACTTTTATAAATTTTTACCAATTCATCATTCTCCATTTTTTCTTCTAATAACATATCATTTTCTAATATCTTTAATATTTTCTCCTCATATTGACTTTTGATATTTCTTAATAAATATCCATTTTCATCAGTGGGAGACTTTATAGATATTTTATTTAAAATAAATAAAGTAGGAATAATTATCAACAAAATAACAAATGAATATGATAAACTCCTTAATAAAACTTTTCTTTTCTTTAATGCTTTCCTTTTTTCATAAAGAACGAATAGTTTATCTTTGAGTTCTTTTTTGAACTCTTCATCTTCAATTTCTGGTTTTTTTATATCTTCTAAAAATTCATCAAATTTTTCCATCATATTTATAAACTAAAATCTTTTAAAAAAGTTTCATCTTTTTCGAGCTCTTTTTTTAGTTTTTCAGTCCCTCTTTTTAAAATTGTTTTAACCGTATTTTCATTTAAATTTAAGATTTCACCTATCTCTTTAATTTTTTTCTTTTCAAATATTTTTAATGTAAGAATATTTTGATAATTTAGTGGTAATTTTAAAAGTGCTTTTTGAATATAAAAAAACTTTTTCTCTTCGATATCTAATAAATCCTCTTTATATTCAATTTCAATATCATCTTTTAGAATAAATTTACTATTTTTTTTTATAAAATTATTAACGAGATTTGTTGCTATTTTTATCAGATAATTTGAATAAGGAATGCCCCTGTCTTTATAACTATCGATTGAAAGAAGTGCTTTTGTAAATACCTCTTCTGTTAAATCCTTTGCTTCTTCTTTTAAACCTATTCTTCCAAATATATAATTTAAAATTAGGGAAAAATATTCTTCAAAAATTATACCAAAAGCCTCTTTATCCTCTTTTGCCTTCTCTAATAAATTTTTTTCAACTTCCCTGTCAAGCATTAAAATATTTTTAATAATAGATTTATTTAAAGAGGATTTTTTCTTTATAGAAATTTAAAATGTCTATTAACCTTTAAGATATTTCAGTTTTTCTACTTCTTCTTCGTCAACAATATACTCAGATTCAAATTTTTTCTCTTCAACAACTTTCTTTCTTATTTCCTCTTCATTAAGAGCTCTAATTGAGAGACGCATTTTTCTATCTGAAGGTTTCAGTTCAACAACTTTTGCTTCAACTTCCTGACCTATTTGAAGAGCTTCTTCTGGTTTTTTAATCTTCTTTAGTGTTATCTGTGATATATGTATTAGTCCTGTAATACCTTCTTCTATTTCTACAACTGCACCAAAAGGTAAAAATCTTATAACTTTTCCTTTAACAATAGATCCAACAGGATACTTCTCTTCAATATTTTCCCATGGATGTGGTTTTGTTTGTCTTAAAGAAAGGGATACCCTTTCTTCCTCTGGATTGACATTTAAAATTTTTACTTTAACTTTTTGTTTCTTTCTAACAATCTCTCTTGCTGGTTTTCTTGGTCCCCAAGTTAACTCAGAAAGATGAATTAATCCTTCAATTCCTTTACCAAGATCTACAAAAACTCCAAATTCAACTATTCCTACAACAGTACCAACAACTGTTTCCCCTTCTTTTTTCTTTAATTCATAAAAGTATTCTTTTCTCTCTTTTTCTTTCTCTTCCTCAAGGATAACCCTTCTTGAACAGATAATCTTTCTTATCTCTCTATCAAATTCAATTATTTTTACCTTTAGTGTTTTGTTGAGATAATTATTAAGTTCTTTTCTTCTTACAACATTTAATTCTATTTGGGTTCTTGGTAAAAATGCAGGGAGTCCTAAATCAATAAGTAATCCACCTTTAACAACTCTCGTAACAGTTCCTTCTATATCTTTCTTGTTATCAAAAGCCTCTTTTAAATCTCTCCAAGCTGATTCATAATCAGCTCTTCTTTTTGAAAGTACAAGTTCACCCGTTGGACCTTCTGGTCTAACAACATAAACATTTATCTCTTCTCCTTCTTTTACTATATCCCTCGCAGAAACATTTTTCTCTTTTGTCAACTCTTTTAAAGGAATATAATTTTCAAATTTTCTACCAACACTGACAAGAGCACCATCATCCTCAACTTTAACAACTACTGCGGGTATAATTTCCCCTTTTTTGAATTTTCTCGGAAGATAATCTTCTGTAATTTTTCTTACTTCGTCTAATTCCTCTTTTACTTCTTCTTCGACTTCCTCTTTTGTTTCTTCTTCCATTTCAGAAATAATATTTCTGATCTCTTCTTCTCCTAACTTTTCATCTTCAGAACTTTCCTCTTCTTTTGTTTCTTCTTCCTCTTCTTTTGATTCTAACTCTTCGAAGTTTTCTTCATCTTTNTTAGAAAACTCCTCATCCTTTTCTACCATATTAAACCTCCTTTGTTAAAATTTCTTTTGCCTGATTAACAATATAAGAAAAACTTTCTTTATCATTAATTGCTAATTCTGAAAGCATTTTTCTGTTAATCAAGATTGAACCCTTTTTAAGCCCATGGATAAATCTTGAGTAAGATATTCCAAATTCTTTAAGAGCTGCATTAATCCTTGTAATCCACAAGCTTCTCATATCTCTCTTTTTTAATCTTCTTCCAACATAAGAATAATGTAATGAGTGTTCTACTGATTCTCTTGCGACACGATATCTAATTGATGCTGCGCCTTTGAAACCTTTAGCGAGTCTTAATGTCTTTTTTCTTCTTCTCCTTGTATATGGGCCACCTTTAATCCTTGCCATAAATTACCTCCTTAAGCCTATTATCTTTCTAACATTTTTTTCATCTTCTTTAGAAACCTCTTTATATCTTAACTGTTTAACTTTTTTATTTGACTTTTTCTTCTCAAGGTGATGAGAATGTCCTGTTCTTCTTCTAATTATCTTTCCACTTCCAGTTACCTTAAACCTCTTCTTTGCTGTTTTCGAGATTTTTAATTTGGGCATCCTTGTTTCCTCCTTTTTTTATTGGACCTATTAAGCATTCAATCCTTTTGCCCTGGAAAAAGGGCTCTCTTTCGACAATGCCTACATCATTAAGTTGATTAATAACACTTCTTAATAACTCAAAACCTTTTTCTTTATTCACTAATTCTCTACCTCTAAAATAAATTGATATTCTTACTTTATCTCCATTGATTAGCCATTCCTTTGCATTTTTTACTTTATATTGTAAATCTCCTTTTCCTATAAAAGGTCTCAATTCAAGATTTTTTACATCAAAAGTAACCTGTTTCTTTTTTGCTTCTTTTTTTTTCTTAGTTAATTCATACTTAAATTTTCCATAATCTACAATTTTACAAACAGGGGGATTTATATTTGCATTTATTTCAACAAGATCTAAATTTTTTTCTTCTGCAAGAGAAAGTGCTTGTTCTATCGGAAAGACTCCCAATTGTTTTCCATCATTATCAATAACTCTAACCTCCTTTGCCTTAATCGCCTTATTAACTCTTAAAGTATCCTCTTTAATTGAAGATCACCCCCATTGAATCATCGCTCACTTCTTGTTCTCGACCTCCTTTTTAAGGTTTTCAATTATATCATCTATAGAAAAATTACCAAGATTTCCTTGATTCTTTTTTCTCACTGCAACCTCCTTTTTTTCTTTTTCTTTTTTTCCAATCACAAATAAATAGGGAACTTTTTCTATTTCCCCATTTTTTATCTTTTCTTGCAAGGCATCATTTGAAAAATCAGATTCAACTCTAAAACCAGCTTCAAAAAGTTTATTATATACCTCTTTTGCATAATCTTCAACATCTTGAGTAACTGTTAAAATTTTTATCTGTACAGGAGATAACCATAATGGAAAATTACCTGCATAATTTTCAATAAGAGCACCAAAGAACCTTTCGATCGAACCAAGAACAACCCTATGTATCATAACAGGCGTATGTTCTTTGCCATCATTACCCATATATGTAAGATTGAATCTCTGTGGTAAATTAAAATCCACCTGAATAGTTGGTCCCTGCCATAATCTATCAAGAGAATCTTTGAGTTTAATATCAATTTTTGGTCCATAGAAAACACCTTCACCCGGATCTATCTTATAATCAATTTTTTCCATTTCAAGAGCTTTAATTAAAGCATTAGTTGCTTTTTCCCATAATTCTATAGAACCAACAAATTTTTCAGGCCTTGTTGATAGATATATTTCATAATTTTCAAAACCAAAGGTTTTCATCATAAAAATAGCAAAATTTAAAACTCCAATTATTTCATTTTCAAGTTGATCTTCAGTACAAAAAATATGAGCATCATCTTGAGTAAAACCTCTAACTCTTAATAATCCATGCAAAACTCCTGATCTCTCATATCTATAAACTGTCCCAAGTTCAAAAAATCTTAAAGGAAGTTCTTTATAACTCCTTGTTCTTGATTTATAAATCAATATATGTCCTGGACAATTCATTGGTTTAACAAGATATGGAACATCATCAACTTCTATTTGAGAATACATATTATCTTTATAATATGAAAGGTGACCAGAAATTTCCCAGAGTTTTGCTTTTGCAATATGTGGAGTATAAACAAATTGATAACCTCTTTTAAGGTGTTCTTCTCTTTCGAAATCTTCTATTATTTTTCTTATCATTCCACCTTTTGGGTGGAAAAAGATAAAGCCAGGACCAGCTTCTTCTGGATGAATACTGAAAAGATCAAGTTCTTTTCCAAGCCTTCTATGATCTCTTTTCTCAATTTCTTTTAACCTCTCAAGATAACTATTTAATGAATTCTCATCAAAAAATGAAGTCCCATATATTCTTTGAAGAATTTCTCTATTTTCGTCTCCTCTCCAATAACTTGATGAAGATGATAAAATTTTAAAGTTTTTTATCAAAGTGGTATCTTTAAGATGAGGCCCTCTACAAAGATCAACAAATTCACCAACTTTATAAATAGAAACAGTATCACCCTCAATATCATCTATAAGTTCGAGTTTAAATTTTTCTTCTTTGAACAATTCTTTTGCTTCGTTCTTATTCATTTCAAATCTCTCAAATTTAAGGATATTTTTTAATATCTCTTTCATCTTGTTTTCAATTTCAACTAAATCTTCTGGCGTAAATGTTTTGTTAATATAAAAGTCATAATAAAAACCATTTTTAATTGATGGTCCAATTGCAAGTTTAGCTTCAGGATAAAGTTTTTTTACCGCATATGCCATTATATGAGAAGTTGAGTGGTTTAGAATTGTCAGCGATTCTTCATCCTCTATTTTCAGAAACTTAATTTTATCTCCCTCTTTTGGCTTATAATAAAAATCTACAATCAAATTGTTGTTTATTTTAGCACCAACAATTTCATCTACATTATCGAGATTATTTAAAAGAGAAAATAAATTATCTCCTTCATTAATAAAAAAATTATTATTTAGATTTTCTAAGAAAATCTCTACTTTCATATATCTCCTTAATTTTAAAATTTTTAAAAATAAAAAATGGTGGGCGATAGTGGACTCGAACCACTGACCTCTTCGGTGTCAACGAAGCGTTCTTCCTCTGAACTAACCGCCCTTTCCCAATTTATATTATAATAATTTGACTAATTGTCAAGAATGTGTGTAAGTTCAAATATCAATATACCATACCATTAGATACTACTGAAATAATATGATTTGTGATTGTTAGGTAGCTATTTTTAATCATTTTTAAAATTTTTTTCAGTGATATAATTAAAAAAATAAAAATATAAAAAATGAAAGGAGATTTTATGAAAAAATTTTTCTCTTTAGCCTTGATTATCATACTATTAATGAGTTTTAAAATTGTTTTTAGTAGTGAAATTATGTGGAATACATATCGTGGAAATACACAAAGATGGGGTTATTCTGATTCTCTTTTTTCACCTCCATTAATGGAAGCATTTAGATATACCGGTAATGCAAATTTTTGTTCACCAATTTTTTCAAACGGAAAAATCTTTGTTGGATCTGGAGATAAAAATTTATATTGCTTTGATTCTGAAACTGGTGATGTATTATGGACTTATGAAACAGATGGAGCAATAATAGGTGCTCCAACTTATGATAATGGAAAAATTTATTTTGGATGTGTTGATGGCTATTTTTTCTGTTTAGATGAAAATAACCCTCAAAAATATTTTTGGAGATATATTACATATTCAAAAATATATGTTGCACCTCTTATTGTAGGAAATATTGTATATTTTGGCGCTGATAATGGACTTGTTTATGCTTTTGATAAAATAACAGGCAAAGAAGTATGGAACACTCCATTTTCAACAAATAATAAAATAAATTCTGCTATTTCTGGTGATGATACATCAATATTTTTCATCTCCCAGGATGGATATCTCTATACTGTTCATCCACTAACAGGTGCTCTTTTATGGAAAAAAATAGTCGGTCCTAATGTTAAATCAACACCAATTATAAAGGGAAATTATGTTTATGTTTTAAATAGTTCTGGACAACTACTCGCAATAAATAGAACAACTAAAAATCAGGACTGGTATTATTCATTAAGTCAGGATACTACTACAACTCCTGCAATTTCTGGTGATTTAGCAATAATTCTCGGAAGGAATGGAAAACTTGCCTGCGTTGATTTAAGAACTGGTAAAGCAAGATGGGAAAGAAATTTACCAGGGCAATTTGATACTTCTCCTGTCGTAACTGATAAATATATATTTATAGGAGATAATGCATCAACTTTATATATGCTTTCAATTGATAAAAATGCCTCAACATCTTGGTATGAAAAGTTTGAAAAAGGATTTTTTAACGATTTCCTAATTCAAGATAACAAACTTTTTACTGTTGGATTAGATTCTTC
>JGI11944J13513_1002639_pt1 | contig 12226 bp, 18 predicted proteins | sample TerdegcoTASludge_FD_13513 | JGI IMG/M metagenome (IMG submission 13513) | reverse complement strand
AGCGGCGGCCCCTCGAAGGTTCGAGCTTACCCCCCGGGGGACGTAAGGAGTGATGACATGACAGGTATAACTATTGGAGGCCTTCTGAAGAAGATTCAAGCCGAGATCGTGGCGATTCAAAAGTTGGACCCTCTCTCGATGGACCCTCAGCTTTTCAAGTGCTACATGGATAAAGCCCGGGTAATGGGTTATCTATGCGCTACGGCCGGGCAATTGATAGAGAAGCACGACCTAGAGAAGAGGCTCGAGGCAATTGAGAGGGACCTGGAGCAACTTAACGAAAGGAGAGGGGCCGCGTGAAGAGCTTGAGAAAGGTCGAAAGCCTGATCGAGAAGATTAAGCCCCTGGACCCTCCCGAGAGATTCGAGAAGAGGTCCGGGGAGATCTACGGCCTCAAACATGGAGAGTGGAAGAAATACACGATCGAAGAACTGACCGCCCTTAAAGACGCGATCAAGAGCCGGTATGAGGCGGCACTTAAGCGGTTCGACCCGATGGACATTGACGTAAAGCTTATTGATGACCCCTCCGATGAGCCGGAGTCTCTTCATAAGTGGTCCGACGGTTGGACCCTCGAAGAGAACGGAATCATCATCAACAACATCACGATCGACATCATTGAGAAGGAGTGATAATTATGAAATGCCCGAACTGTGGAAAAGAAATACCCGACGTTCCATCTACACCGACCCCCAGACCTAAGAGAGTAACCGTGGTATGCCCGAATTGCGGTTATGCGGTCCAGGCGTAAGGAGTGAGAGTATGGCGATCAATGACAGATTAAAGCCCGTGGCGGAGCTTCTCGAGACTAACCGGCAAAAGATCGACTTGATGATCTCTCACGGCATGGCTTCAGATCTCGCAATCCAGAAGCGAAAGAAAGAGCTTTATGATGAAGTGATGGCGGCAAAAGAAAAGGCCTTCAAAGACGAGCTGGCGGACCTGGAGGGTGAGATTAGAAAGATCGAGGACTCATACCGCGAGCCGAAAAAGGACCCGACAACGAAGCTTCTCGAGTTTGAGCAGATCAAGGCCAAAATCAGATCGACACCTTCAAAGGAATTGAAAGAACTGACACACAAATTCCAGAACACGGGCGCAATTCCGGGGATTCCCTGGGAGCGGCCGGACCACGTTGATGTTTTGGTGGCCGAACTCCGTAACAGGGGCCTCGACGAAGAAGCTGACTTAACCTGGGATTACGCGTACAACAAGTTGAAAGTTGACCGGCCCTGGGAAAACAACCCTTTGTACAAACAATTGAAGTCTCAACACAACAAAGTATCAGTGCTGGCGGGCTTCAAGGATATGCTCAAGTATCTCGACGGCACCAACAACGCGGTTTACATAAGCGAAACTCTCAAATACAAAGAGGAATAGCGCGCCCTTCCTTTACATAAAGCTCAGTTTTCCATGCGTACCTCTCCCCCGGTTAGCCTTCCTGCCGGGGGCCTTTTTACCTAACAAAACCTAACATTGATAGAACATTCTACCTGCAAAAACCACAAAATCCCACAAATTTTGAAGCCTCTTCAAGAGTGGGGATAATGAGTATAATGCGCTTCAATAGCGAGAAAACAGACCTCGATAAATCGATTCTAAGCGACTTTCTCAATGGGTAGAGTGTGATTTACTACCCGGGAGTGAGAAAACGCAGCAGAGGGCAATATAACGAGAGCGGTAATCGGCTTATATAGAAGCGCATAGCAATCAAGGTAAAAAAAGATCAAAAAAATCTATCTATCAAATTCTCGAACTTAACTATGGTGGCGCATTACCGTGGATTCACCGCGTCAACGATCGGAGATTTTATTACCTGGAGCGATCGAGACTCCCCGTTAAATGTCCCAGGTTGCAAGATCTCTCCCCGAACTAATAAAGATATACCCGGCCCGGAGAAGTCGCCCCCTGGACCCCCTGACGCTAGAATCTGGCGTATCTGGTAACGATTACCAGATGGAAGAGGGCCGCGGGATCTTGGGAAATCCCAAGATCTATCTGGCGGAATTAGCCAGATACAAGAACGTAACTTTGAACGCAACGGCGAAACAGAAGAGGCTTTCCAGTGAAGAAATACAGAAGATCCAGGAACTCAAAGAAGAGGGCAAGACTCAGAGAGAGATTGCTGAAGAGATAGGGGTTAACCAAAACGCTGTTCAACACCATTTGAACAAAAAGGAAAACTTTCCAATTTGTTCAGATCCCGACTCCCCCTCCCCCACCACCCTCGAACCCGACGACGCTGACGAGGCTCTCCCTATCTCGAGAAAACGACAAATGTCAGATTCTCGACCCCACCCCCGAACATTCGGAACTTTTAGAGGCCCTAAAAAGGCAGCCTCCCGGTCCGGGTACCATTACATACGTTACATACCGTTACAGCCCGGGAGAATTTGACGGAGAGATCCGCTTTATTTGGCTTCAGTTGTGCTATCTTATATTTACTGGAAAAAGGGAGACTGGACGTGAAAAACTACGCTTTCATCGACGGAAACAACCTATATCTCGGTCTGAACTGGAGAATCGATTACGCTAGATTCTATGAATATCTCAAGCGAAAATACGGCGTAGTCAAGGGCTACTATTTCATAGGGTACATTCAAGACAACGAGCCTCTGTATCAAGACTTAAAGCGGGCTGGCTTTGACCTTGTTTTCAAAACCGTTGTAAAGCAAAACGGAGTATTCAAAGGCAATTGCGACGCCGAACTTGTTTTGCAAGCGATGATCGACCTTACCAACTATGACAGGGCGGTATTAGTAACGAGCGATGGAGACTTTGCTTGTTTGGCAAAACACCTGGACGGGTTAAATAAGTTGGAGGCCGTGCTATCTCCAAGTAATAGATGCTCTTACCTCTTGAGAAAAGAAGTTCCCGGCAAAATCGCTTTTATGAGCAACTTGCGAGCAAAACTCGAGTACAAATAAAAAGGAAAACGTCCCATAAGGAGTGACCTTTCAGGGGCGTTTTCCATCGTAATTCTACTATTATGATAGCACCAATGTTTGATTGTTGTCAATCAAACGGGACCCTCTCGAGCAATAGCCTCACTATCTCTTTCTGAAAAGCGACGAAAAGGCCGCCTTCAAGTGAAACCAGAAGCCCCCGGCCTCTCTTTCCTGTTTCTCGAATCTCTCGGAAAGCTTCAGGATATCCCGGCGCAGCTTCGAGATCTGATCGACGCTCTCAGGAAGAGCCGGGAGCTGTTGGAGCTTGTTTAATTCCACCTGGAGAAGTTGCGAGAGACCGGCGACGTTGCCCGAGAGTTCGTTGAGTTTCCTTTCGATCTCTTCGAGCTTGTTCTTCTCTTCGAGATCCCCGCCCTTCAGTCTCTCGATCCCTTCCTTGAGAGGTACGCCGTCGCTTGATAACCTCGAGAGCCTGGCGATCAACGAAGCGGCTTCATCCGGGAATACCCGGGCCCCCTCTTCGACCTTCGACTTGAAGAAGCCCGCCTCTTCCAGGAGAACTAGATATTTCCTTGTTGAAGAGTACGGGAGACCTGTTTTCTTCGAGATCTCATTGATATTCAACTGAATTCCCCCCTTGATTGTAGTTTTGAACGTGTTGCCTTCCTGGAGATCCTTCTGGCCGGACCTCCCTGGAGGCTCGAGAACCGAAAGCCTTTATCATCCGGCGGCACTATGCGTGATAGCATATGAGCACGCCGGGGATCATATTATTGCTATGAGGCTCTTGAATATAGTAATCATATGAGATGATATTTGCAGATCCGACCTTCAAAGACCGAAAGCTTGTTGTGTTTCGTTGTGTGTGTATATTATTATAGACCTACATAGAGACTATCACAAAGAATTGCTAGCACAGTCTCCCTGCGATAACCTTAACTAACCTCTTCTTTAATGCGATTTATACCCTCTTAAATGATGGTACGATCAATAAACGCACGTCTCAGGGCATCCTAAGAAGAATCGTCTATGTCTCTCTTCATTGGCACAACACAATGTGTATTTATAAAGTTGTGACTTTATGAATAGATATAACCGACTTTTGTTGACTTTACCTCATCAATTATGATAAGATATAGTTATCAGAGGTTATGGAGGGTGAGGAAATGAAAGAGTTTCTCGAATATCTAAGAGTTATCAAGAAGAGAACGCCCGGCACCCTGGCACAGTACAAGTCTATACTCAAAGAGTTTGCAAAGTTTGAGCCGGTATCCCACGCTAGCTTCTCCAGGTATGCCGAGAAGATCACGACAAATGCGCCGAAAACTCAGAAAAACAAGTTGATGGTAGTTAAGGAATATCTCAACTGGAAAGCTGACAACGGGAAGATTCCCGCCGGTGATCGTTACTGGAATCAAGCCGACTCCCCCCGCTTCAAGAGGCTACCAAAGGCCTTAGACATTGAAGAGCTTCAAAAGATCATCAGGGTAATAGATGATCCCTACTGGAAGGCCTTCTTTTCATTCATTGCAAACACCGGCGCGCGGATCTCGGAGGTCCTAACCTTCGACCCTGATAAACAGGCCTCTTTTGTCGGAGACTATGCAATGATTAGCTTCATTGGAAAGGGCAACAAAGAGCGGACCCTTAGACTCTCCCGGGCGGTCCTGGATAATGCCATTGAGGCCGGAGTGTTCGGGAGAAGAGTAACCACGGCCGGGGCGGGCCTCGCCTTGAAGAGATACGCAAAGAGGGCGGGTATTACGAAGAATGTTAGCCCTCATACTCTCAGGCATACCTTTGCCGTTGCTCAAGTCACAAATGGTATGCCCTTGAATCAATTGCAGGCTATTTTAGGCCATGCTTCAGTTGCAACGACTGGAGTCTATCTCGAAGTATTAGCGGACCGCGTGACGGTCCCGACATTGGTGTGAAAGGAGGTAAGTGATGGAGTTTTCGGATCTAAAGGTTATTCTTTCGAGTTTTGGCTTATGGGTGAAGGTGAGCGCGGCCTATAACCCTGATGGAAGCGTGAAAGACTTCAAGATGTTGGAGAAGCTAACCGAGAAGCTGGCACGTTCGGAGAGGGACGTTGTTCAGGCCATGATAGGGATCTACCACAACCGAAAGACGGTAACGCTCACAGAGCTTTACAACGCCCTGGACCGGACCAACACAGATAAGTTTATCTATTGGTGGTCGAAGAACTTCGAGACTGAAGGAGAGTGAGAAGAATTGACGGTTAAGGAAAGAATCATCTTAAGTGAAATCATTGAAGAGATCCGGCGAGATCCCGATAATCGGGAGGACCATTTACAGCGACTCGAAAGGCTGGCTAACTTCGAGAATGGATCTTACAGGGCGAAGGCGAACCATATTGTTGAAGCGGCCATAACGACGGCCGGAGTACAAAAGGCGATAGATATCGCGCGGCACGGAGGCTTTTTGCCAATAATGCAAGAGATCTTAATTGAAGCCCTTGACCTCATACAGAAGAATATGCCCCTATATCGTGAGATGTTTGTGAGAAACATTTCTGTGGAGGCAAAAGAAGGAGGGAAAGAATGAGTGATGCCGAGAAAGTAAGAGTAAGGGAATTGCTAGAAGATTTGTCTGGCAATATTGGAACGGCCGACGGGCTACTTTACCTCTATGACACCAATCAAGGCCTCTGCAAAGAAGATGACGACTTGAGGGACTTCACAAAGGAGTTCAAGGTTGTACTCGAGGGAGCCTTCAACGCCCTTGAAATCGCCCAAAAAAGGATTGAGGCCTTCCTCAACGATCTCACCGGGGAGGTTGCACAATGAGTATTTTGGATCAGCTAACAGAAGCCGAGAGGGAGCTATTCAACAATAGCGAGTATTGCGACTATTTCCGAGACTCGGGCGGATCTCTCGAGGACCTCAAGATTCTCACCTACCGTGACGGGAGAAGGTTTATCGGTTGGAGGTCGCCTCTCGCAAAGAAGTGGACCTCGGACGGGTACGAAGTATTGGAAGAAATCTCCAGGGCTCCGGCAAATGAAGATGCGCCTATACACTTGACCCCCGAATTGAGCCCTTCTGTGTATTTCTGGCACGATGACGGCTCGGAGACGTGCCTTAGAGTCGATCCCGAGGGGAACTTCACCACGTGGCGAACCAAAATAGCAGAGCCGCCAAGTGCTCATAACACTTAACGGCTCTTATCACGGTACATAGACTAATCTATTTTATCACAGGCTGCCCTTCGGGGCGGCCTTCCCGGGAGTGTTGCTATGAACAAAGAAGAGTTGTTTGTGTACGACAAAGACGGCAATAGAATAGGTAAGATCGTTCCCATTGAAGAGGACCTATTGACTCGACAAGATGTTATGCGCATCTTGAATGTTAGCTATCCAACCGTCGTAAGAATGGACCGGAAAGGGATAATACATCGCGTAAACCCCCCTGGAACTCGAACGGCGTTGTATCGGCGCACCGACATTGAAGAGCTTCTTGAACAAAAGAATGGAGATGATAAGAAGTGACAGACAAAAAGAATGAGACCGCCCCGAACGGCGGCCCCATACAGAACGAAACTCACAACAAAGATCTTAACACACCTGATGTTACCCTTGATACGGTCCTTTCTTCTCTATCTGAAGTGAAGAAAGTAAAAGGCGGTTACACGGCTTTGTGTCCTTTCCACGATGACCATAACCCCTCTTTGATGGTATTCGAGAACGGCGGTTTTTATTGCCGGGCGTGTCAGGAGAAAGGAACGCTTTATTATCTGGCTAGACACCTGGGGATTGCGGACGCATCAGACAAAGCCCAAAAACATTCATTAAATGCCTTCAGAGAGTATCTAAGTAAGCGATTAGGCATTGACCCTCAAGACGTTGAGAAAGTTGCACCACGGCTCAATATTCGGGCAAAAAACAACGCGCTGGCCTTTTCTATTGTCTCGCCTTCAGGTGGGTTTATAGCTTATGTTACCCACAAACCCGGCGAAAAGTATCGTTCTCCTGAAGGCGTGAACCTGAAGGGTAATCTTTACGGCCTAGATCTCGCCTTGAACGCGATTAAGATTAACTACCTTGAAGAAAGCATCAAAGGTATAAAGGGCAATATATTGCTTTGCGAGGGTTACTTTGACGCGTTAGGTTGTCTGGCCCACGGCATACCGGCAGCGGCCACAATGGGCGGGCTAAACGGCTCTGAAGAAGCGATCAGGAAGATATATAGCAACCTTTTGGAGGCGGGTATCTCGCGCGTTGTGTTGTGCTTTGATAGCGACAGCTCGGGGCATAAGTTTACCCTGGATTATATGAAATACTTTCTATCTCGCCCGGGAATATGGACCGACGTAATCTTACTTCCTGAAGAGTATAAGGACATTAACGAAGGCCTCCAACAAGAGGGACAGGCTTACTTTACAAAGCTAGAACTTTATAAACTGGAACCCGTTCACGCCTTTATCGAACTCGAACGCCTCGAAGAAGAGATCGAGAAGGGCGGCTTTGAAAGACATATCGCGCTTATGAAAGTTGCCCGCTTCTTCTCGGAGATGCACCCGGTCCATCGGGAGAAGATAAACGAAAATGCCTTGATAGAACGACTCGGGACCTCAGAGAACGAATGGAACGCCCTGTTTGAAGAGTTACCAATCGAGAGGGAGAAAGAGAGAATCAAGAACGAGCTGGCCCGTGAGGGGCGGATCTTCCTGGAAAAGGTAGAAGATGATCCCGTCGGGGCCTTCCAGAGATTGAAGGACCGGGGGGAGCTGTCAGTTAGAAGCCTCGAGAAAAGAAAGCCTGTAAGCGTTGCTGAAGAACTCCCGGAGATCCTGAAAGAGATTCAACACGAAGGCGACGGACACAGGCTACACGACGCGTCGGGCATTGACAACATCGTTATACAGCCGGTTGATTTAGTTACCATCGCGGCCGGTACCGGCGTTGGTAAAACGACCTTTGCCCTGAATGTTGCCGATTACTTCTTACGAGACAAGAAGCGCGTTCTATTCGTGAGCTATGAGATCAACCGGGGGAGGCTTTTTGCTCAATTGCTGGCATTGAGAAGCAAGGCAAATAAGAGAGACGTTTATCGTAATCTCAAGAAAGACAAAACCTCCGTGGAGATTTCTCCCGATTACGAGAACCTGTCAATCATTGCCGATCCGGCTTTCACGGTCGAAGAGCTCACCCGGCTTGTCGGTAAGTATCAGGAAGAAAGGCCTCTCGATCTGATAATCGTTGACTACGACCAACTAGCACAGACAGAGGGGCGATTCGACAACGAAGAACGACGGGTAAGCTTCATCTCCCAGACCCTCAAGGGAATCACCCTCGATTATGGAGTTCCGGTGATCCTTCTTTCCCAGATCTCGAAGGAAGGGCTTCTTAGATTCTCCAGACAGAAGGAGTTCGACTCTTCGATAGTTCTCAAGCTCGAGCCGCCCTTGAAGAAGGACAGTAAGGGCAAAAAAAGGGAGATGACAGATGAAGAACTCAAGGAATACTACGAAGAATCCAAACGAGAGGTTATCGTTTTAGTTGACAAATACAGAGATGGACAGGCAAAGAGAGAGTACAGTATTATGATTGACTTTGAGACGGGGCGAATCCCATCAAAGAGCGAATATGACCCGATAAGCAACCCGGACCCGAGAGAACCTGATAACAAACGATGGCGGTGATGCTATGAGAAGAACGAGAGGAAAGATCTTAAACCTAAAAAGCTTGTTAGAAGATTTCAGGAGTGGGGAGAACATTCTTTTAGAGTCTAAGGATGTTGTCGTTGCTTTGAGCCACGGCGCAGCGTGGATCTTCACAGAGAACGAAAGATACGTGATAACAGGACCCGGAGGCGATGATAGCGGTATATTATCGCTTCTCTCCAAAGGATCAGCAAACGATGATTACTCGGTCATCGTTGAAATGATCCGGCCTCTCAGCAAGCTTTACCCTTACGAGAAGATCGAGGGGGAACTTAAAGCCGACATACTCAAGAGGGGAATCAACAAGATCTTTAACCAGGTTAGATTAAACGATCTCGAAAACTCAATTGTAATCGGGGCAATATTTGAGGCCTTCACGGGAGAAACTCTCAAGGGCGAGCTTGGTAATACCGTTAAGATGGCCCTCGCTTCTCCCGGGACACCTTACGAGAAAGCTTTTTATAACCCTCCAAAGGAACTATTAACGAAGAACTTGGAAGTAAGAACGGTTACTATTCGAGAAGCAATTGAACACGAAAAGAAGAGCATTGATCCTTTAACTCGGGGCTTTCCTGAAGCTCTTCTCTTCTGGAATGAATGGCCTAATCCCGTAAGGGTAAGTCAAAACCTTTTTGAGAAGATCGACGACAATAACCGCCCTGAAGAAAGGCTATTGGCGATCCCTGTTTCTAAGAAGTTTGCGCCTTACGGAATTGCCGAAACCAGTTTAAATAGCGATGTTGTAAAGCTTTCTACCTTTCATAAAACCGCTGTATTTGCGGTGCTGGCTAGACTTTACCGAATGATCCCGAGTAATAACTTTTGGGTAATTAAAGGCAAGGCAACTAAAGAAATAACTTCTTTGGCAGAGGAAAATAACGCATATATCATCGACACCGAGACCATCAGGCAACTAACTAACATCAAAAACGAAGATCAACTTAAAGCAATCAAGGCGGCTCTTTGGGATCTCCCCTTCATTGATTTATGGATAAGGTTTAATGAAGGGGGGTTATTGGAAAAATTCAAATCACAGATCGTTTTCAGGCAGGAACTATACTTAAAGGATCATTCGAGAATATTAGCTATCACTCTTCCAAAGTCTCTTTGGGGAGATGATAGGTTTGTCTTAATTGAGCCGTGGGCATATCCTAGTTTGCACGCTTTACCAGGCAACAAGCAAAAACCGGCTTCTCGGCTCATCGACTTTCTTATGACCAAAAATTCAAGAGAGAACGGGAAACGGACCTCATATATAAGTCTCAAAGTGGCAGCGGATTGTATAGGTTACGGCTCGAGGCTCAACGCGAGGCATAAGAACGACACAATCAATACGATAAATGAATATATGAACGATCTATGCGCTGTGGGAGCAATTGAAGCCTGGGAGCTTCAAGAGAATGGGGCATATAAGGTAATTATTGGAGTCTAAAACAACTTCTCATGCCACAACGAAGGGGTTTTACCAACTTTGTGTGCCACAACGCAAAAGCCGCCACCAATAAGAAAGACAGCGAACGCAAACGCTGTCTTTCTCTTTTAATAGGGCTTTCCGGTTGCGGAACGAGATGTCGCAAAAGTTGGCAGGTTGCGGAACGAGATGTCGCAGGTTGCGGAACGAGATGTCGCACCCCTGTTTTGAAGAGTGGCTCTAAGAGCCTCTTATATGGCAAAAAAAACGTCTATAAAAGGGTTATATAAAAGGGTTCTTATAAAACCCTTTTATATAAAACTGGCGGCATTTGAAAAAGCCGCCGTTTTATATATCAAGAGCAAGCGAAAGGAGAAAAGAAAAGATTTATTCTTTCCCCTCTTTTGGCTTGATTATCTAAGCCCTGAGATCCCAAGATTGCCCCCTGGTTTATCTGCTTATGATACAAAATTATTCCTTAATATTCCTAACAAAGGCCTCCGAGCTCGCATCATCTCTAAAAACCCTACCAATAGTGGGATGTATTTGGAAAGAAACCATCTATTGTAGTATAATAATGATAGAGAAATACAACAAATATATACCATTGAAAACAGCAAAGAAAAACGACTTGATAAAGTTATTACTTTATTTATCGGAGGCGATAATCATGACTATAAGCGACATTGCGAAAAGTTACCGGGTACGCCCTCAAGTGGTTTACATGATCGTAAGGGATTTTGAATCGATGGGATCTCTGAAGATCGACCGCGCCGGACGTTCTCTCATCCTTAATGAAAAGGCGATCGAGACAATAAAGAGAGAACTCGAAAGACGCGGTTACGAGGCGAGATCATGAGAACGAAGTATTTTGACAGGGAGGCACACCCTCTCGAGAAGCTACTGGATCAGCTGGCGATTACCCGCGCGGATCTCCACGCGATAGCGGGGCGGCGGGCGGTGATAGATTGTCTCTCGACTCCAGGGGCTCCCCCGGCCCCGAAACTGGCCGAGTGGCTCGAGAGCGTCGGAGTCAACCTCGAGAGATTCAACGTACAACTGGAGAGATACTGGGGCCGGATGAAGCATCGCAACGAGGCACTTTGATGCTTTTCACCGGCTCTTTCTTTGAATTGAAGTGTTACCTCAAGTATTTGAAACGGACCCGGGGAATAAGAGTAAGGCGAATCGACAGGATAGGGGAGAACGTTTTCAGACTCGAGACCAAAGGAGCGGGCACGATGAAAGAGATAGACAAGAACACGATGGAGAAGATCAGGATCGAACGGACCAATTACAAAGGCTATGACCTGGTTAGCTTGAGAGTTTACTACCAGGATAAAGCCGGGGAGTGGAAGCCCTCACCAAAGGGGATCACGTTCAAGGTTGAACTACTGGAAGATATCATCGAAGCCCTGGAAAGCGAGCGAGAGCGGCGGCCCCTCGAAGGTTCGAGCTTACCCCCCGGGGGACGTAAGGAGTGATGACATGACAGGTATAACTATTGGAGGCCTTCTGAAGAAGATTCAAGCCGAGATCGTGGCGATTCAAAAGTTGGACCCTCTCTCGATGGACCCTCAGCTTTTCAAGTGCTACATGGATAAAGCCCGGGTAATGGGTTATCTATGCGCTACGGCCGGGCAATTGATAGAGAAGCACGACCTAGAGAAGAGGCTCGAGGCAATTGAGAGGGACCTGGAGCAACTTAACGAAAGGAGAGGGGCCGCGTGAAGAGCTTGAGAAAGGTCGAAAGCCTGATCGAGAAGATTAAGCCCCTGGACCCTCCCGAGAGATTCGAGAAGAGGTCCGGGGAGATCTACGGCCTCAAACATGGAGAGTGGAAGAAATACACGATCGAAGAACTGACCGCCCTTAAAGACGCGATCAAGAGCCGGTATGAGGCGGCACTTAAGCGGTTCGACCCGATGGACATTGACGTAAAGCTTATTGATGACCCCTCCGATGAGCCGGAGTCTCTTCATAAGTGGTCCGACGGTTGGACCCTCGAAGAGAACGGAATCATCATCAACAACATCACGATCGACATCATTGAGAAGGAGTGATAATTATGAAATGCCCGAACTGTGGAAAAGAAATACCCGACGTTCCATCTACACCGACCCCCAGACCTAAGAGAGTAACCGTGGTATGCCCGAATTGCGGTTATGCGGTCCAGGCGTAAGGAGTGAGAGTATGGCGATCAATGACAGATTAAAGCCCG
>JGI11944J13513_1002636_pt1 | contig 12227 bp, 8 predicted proteins | sample TerdegcoTASludge_FD_13513 | JGI IMG/M metagenome (IMG submission 13513) | reverse complement strand
CGCACTGAACAACAATCAAACCCTGCAAGCCCTACCATAGGGAGTGAAAACATGAAAAATGAGGCTGTAGCCAGGGAGTCATGGGTTATGCAAAGGTCTTGATATATTGATATAATGGGATAGCATGAAAAAGCGTGCAGGAAGAAGACAATTCCAATTTTCCTTTGCAAGGTCTTTTACGCCGTAGTATTCTGACAATATATATACATAGGTAATCTAATATTTGATAAGAGGGGATACGTTTGGAAAAGATAAAACACATGGAACGGATTCACTATGGTTGGTATATCGTAGCCGCTACATTTATGATCCTTTGTTTTAATGCCGGCGCACGATATGCCTTCGGGGTTATGTTTAAACCCATCATTAAAGAGTTTGGCTGGGGTCGCGGCGATGTGTCACTGGTTTTTTTTGTAAATATGGTTGTTTTTGCAGCGTCTTTGCTCATTGTTGGCAAACTCTACGACAGATATGGTCCCAAATGGGTAGTTATAATATCGACTATTTTTATATCCACAGGTTTTGTGCTCACTGCCTTTATTCATTCAATAGGTCAGTTTTTTTTCTCCTATGGAATCCTTGCAGCTTTTGGAATAGCAGGAACTGCGGTGCCTCTCATGGCAACGTTGACGAGCAAATGGTTTGACAAGTGGCGGGGTTTTGCCGTTAGTCTTTCTGTATCAGGAAACTCTGTTGGTCAGTTCGCACTTGTCCCCTTATTCAGTTTTTTTGCTCTAAATTATGGGTGGAGATATTCCTATTTGTATATAGGTATCATTATGTTTGTAGTAAATATCCTACTCGCCCTTTTGGTTATCAAAGGTGATCCAAGGCACTTTGGAATGAAACCTTTTGGTTTTGTTTCCAGAGAGGAAGGGAATAATGAACGGCAGCAGATGGTTTCATCCACAGGGAGTTCGGATGATTTGAGTCTTAAGCAGGCCATGGCCACCTCTTCCTTCTGGTTTTTCACTATTGTCATGTTTATCTGTGGGGGAGGGGATTACTTCGCTACTGTTCACCTAATTCCACTTGCCACAGACTACGGGATTCCGCCTATGACTGCGGGTAACATGCTTGCATGGTATGGGCTTATGAGCCTTGCCGGTGTTTTAATAGTTGGACCTGCTGCAGACCTGATGGGGAGTAAGATACCAATTATTCTCACCTTTGTTCTAAGGGTAGTGCTGTTTATTATGCTCATTCAATATAAAAATGAGGTGTCTTTTTTTGTATTTGCTTTTGCCTTTGGATTCACCCATCTCATCACAGCGCCACTTACTCCTATCCTCATCGGAAAGTTGTACGGTTTTACTCATCTTGGGATTCTTACGGGGTTTATTAACACGGTGCATTTTCTTGGTGCAGGATTTTGGCCTTATATAGGAGGGGTAATATTCGACAAAACGGGCAGCTATCAGTTGGCATTCATACTATCGGCAATTCTGGCCGGTATTGCAGTATTAGCAATGCTGTTTGTTAAGGAGTGCCGGCATTTTTATAAGAAAACGGTAAGGGTCTGAGGAAAGCCATATGTTGACGCCAAATTTTATATGGCATTCCCACATTTAGAATAATGATGTAAAACAAACCTTACACGTTGAATCCTGCCACAGCCTTCTCAAGGCTTACGGATAATTTTGAAAGCTCAAGTGATGCTTTGGTAATATCTTCAGAATTTCCAGAAGTTTCTTTTGAAACTGCTGCTATCGTTTCTATGTCCTTGCTTATTTGTTCTGAGGTTGAAGCCATTTCTTCGGAGGCTGAAGCAATTTGCTGAACCATGATGTGGAGCTGATCGACACTTCCTACTATGTTCCGCAACATATCACCTGCTTGGGTCGAGAGCTCAACGCCTGCAGTTACTTCTCGTGTTATGGTTTCCATAGAAGCAACAACTTCATGAACTTCTTTCTGTATTGACGTTATCATGGAACTGATTTCAGAGGTAGAATTACTGGTTCTTACAGCGAGTTTTTTAACTTCATCTGCTACAACAGCAAAGCCCCTTCCAGCTTCTCCCGCTCTTGCGGCTTCTATTGCCGCATTGAGAGCGAGCAGATTAGTCTGATCTGCAATTTCATTAATCACGCTTATTATCTGGCCTATCTGATTAGAACGATCACCGAGAGATTTGATTAATTTCGCCGAAGCCTCAATCGTTTGTGATATGGCTTTCACCTTATGCACCGAGTTATCAACTATTTTTTCACCATTTCGTGCAAGTTTTGCCGTTTCTGTTGAAGACAATTCAATACTTGAAGTATTTCGTGCGACATCGAGAATGGTCTGCGACATCTCCTCTGATGCACTCGCCACCTGCAACGCTCTATTTGCCTGTTCACTCGCACCTTTCGACATAAGCTCGGAATTAGCATTTAACTGATGGCTTGCTGATGCGACATTTGAAGCTGCGGCCTTGACTTCCCTGATAATACGTTGAAGATTTTCCACCATGTTTTTCATTGCCTTAAGGAGTTGTCCTGTCTCATCAGCACTCAAGTTTTCGATATGAGCAGTCAGGTCACCTTCTGCAATCCGATGTGCAATGGACGCGCCGTAGCTAAGTGGTTTTGTAATACTTCTTGCAAGACCTGTTATAAGAAACACAGCAAAAGCAAGAACAACGATTCCAATTATCAAGAGAAGTAAGCGAGCTCTTGCATATGTCGCCTGAGCATCCTTTGCGCCCAGTGCTGTTTGATCCTGCTGGTATCGTACCAGATCATTACATGCATTACTTAAGATGTTGCTTATTTGTAGTGTTCCTGTTATGGTTGTAATTGCGCTTTGCGTATTGCCTGAGGCTGCAGTTTCGAGCGCCCGATCGTTTGCATTTTTTGATATTTCTGCATTTTGCTTTAGTTCCTGAATGATTTCCTTACCTTTTGTCGTAGTTTCCAATTTTTCGAGGGTTGTCATCGATGCCTGATAGGTTGTTCGTGCAACCTCTATCTTTTGTCGTTCTGTTTTGGTTGTTGCCTCATCATTGGTTAAAACAATCGTGAGGACACTCTTGTCGATTGCGCTAATTGCAGACTGTATAGTGTATGCATGTTCTATTTTTGCGTTATTGACCTTGATGATTTGTTCAATTTTGCTATTCATTCCACTCAAACTCCAGATGCCGGTTGCGGTAAGAATGATCATCAGGGCAAGAATGACGCCAAATCCAACTGCAAGCCGTTTACTAATTGTAAGATTTGAAATTCTTCCGATTGATTTCGCTGAACCAATTACATTGAATCTCATGATCACTCCTTGTTGGGATTCTGGTCTCGGAATCCAATATGTATTTTGTTTGTGTATTTTATCGCGAGATGATTTGCTTTTCTTAAAACATCTCTTACCATGAAGAAAAAAAGAATAACATCATGAAGATTTTTCTTACATAGTATTCAAAAGTCCTTGTGAGTATGAATGAAAAATTCTGAAAATTTTTGCCGAAAAATTTATTTGCTGTTTATTGAGAGGGTCCAGTTTGGCATCAACCGAAAGGCATGCCGTGAAAAATCAACACGAAAAAAGTTATGGATGGACTGGAAAGTTATAGAATTTCTCTGCTTTGCACAGTGATTGCATGAACGGTCTGTGGCGTACCATGAAGCCATTCCCAGACGGCATCAAATTTCTTCAGATAGATCTGCGTTTCTGGTGGGATTTTCAAGCTCCATTTATCGCCGTGTTTCTCAAAAGCCCCTTTTGTCCTACCTGATCCACAATTATAGGCAGACGCGAGAAGTCTGCCTATTTCATAAGGGGTATAGGCTGTTAACTGTCCTGATCTTCCATTATTCATAATACGTATGTCAGCATCAAAAAGAAGTAAAGATGCTTTTGCAGCGTTTTTATGATCCTCCATCCCTCTGGTGAAATCCTTATAAAGTCCGGCCTGTGGGTAGAGGTCAACGATTCGCTTATAAGTCTTAGGAATAAATTGAAAAAGACCTCGTGCTCCAGCCGTGGAGGTCGAAAAGCGATAAGCTTTTTCTTTGTTCGTTCCAAGAATTACGAGCGTTTCGTTAATCAGTTTTTCGGCCGAATACTTTCCACTATCAAACCTAAGAGGATCAATGTGTTCGATAATTGCCAACGCAATAGATATATTATCAGCAAAAGATGTTTCGCATGATGGGAAAACTCCTTTTTTCATGAGGTCATCTTTTGCAGCTTTCAAAACATTTCTGAGGTATTCTAATCCCGCTTCTCTAACTACTTGGATATCAATATCTTCAGAGTAGGGGGTATAGATTACCTCCTTGAAAGACATTCCGTGGCGCACCGGTCTTTTTATTGCCAGCACAATGTTATGTTCAGGGTATGTCACTTTGAATTTTGTATTCACACCATTTGATTTCCCAGGTTCAACGACAAGATCTCCCAATGAACCACCCCGTTTTGGATGAACTCTAACAACACGAATCTCTCGAGTTCTGATATCCTCAATTGCACAAAGGATTGTAAACTCGCCTAATTCAAATTTCTTTCTTTTTTTTGATTTAACAGTTTGGAACCCGCATTTCCATTTCTCGAGAAGGTCCCTCGCCCGAGCGATATCTTCAAAAATATTAAAATTGATAACATTGTGGGATTCAACTGTTGGAGTAAATTCTATTGATTCTTCGATATTGACTTCTTCGAAATTATTTTCCATGGAACCAGTGGTAACGACAGGAGAAAAGAAAAAGGATAACGCACCATCGGTGGTAAAAAAAATAACTACCAGGATGGTTACTAAAGATATGAATCCTTTATACTTTATCATGCCCCCCCCGATGGCAATTATTCTACCCTTCAAAGTAAATTTTTACCGAATTTATATAAAGTGAACCCGACGGATTGTCGATTCATAGAATTTATATCGAAGATACCATGTTTTTGTCAATACGAAAATAATATCAGAGCTGATAGTATCCATTCACTGTCTCTGAATATCCAAACTGGTATGTCATCGAGTCCAGCAATAAACGATAAATCCGGATTTATGAATTTAAGGATTGATTATAGAATCAATTTTGCCTTATGCTATTTATTAAGGAGATATTGTGACATTAAAAGAAGTCAAAGATATACTTGATGCTGAAGTTTTTGTTGGGCATGATCAGTTGGAAATGGAAGTGAGCACGGCTTTTGGCGCTGATTTAATGAGTGATGTATTAGCTTTTGCCAAATCGGGGAGCCTCTTGCTTACCGGCCTGACGAATCCTCAGATAGTCCGTACATCTGATGTTCTTGATATTGCTGCTATAATCATAGTTCGAGGAAAACGTCCGCAACCAGAAACGATCCAACTTGCTGAAGAATTACGAATCCCTCTCCTCTCAACAAAATATATTCTTTTTGAAACAGCTGGCAGGCTTTACTCAAAAGGAATCGTTGGCTGTGTGGAAAAGGTCAGCGAAAAACGTGACTTCTTGTGAAGCATTAAGATTCGAGAAGTCTTTTCGCGTTCAAGGAAAGTCGTTTGAAAATGCAGGACACATTTCCGGCAGGGTTAAAGCCTTGCTTCAAAGAATGAATCTTTCCAGCGATGTGGTGAGGCGAGCTTCTGTTGTAACTTATGAGGCAGAAATAAATATCTGTTCATATGCTGAGCGTGGACGTATTTTACTCCGAGTGAGGCCCAAATTTTTGACCATTGAAGCCATTGATGAAGGTCAAGGGATAGCGGATATTGAATTGGCTATGAAGGAAGGTTATTCCACGGCAACAGATAAAATTCGTCAAATGGGTTTTGGTGCCGGTATGGGTTTATCTAATATCAAACGATTTTCGGACACGTTTCGTATTTTTTCTGAGACTGGCAAGGGCACTCATTTGAAAATGATTATACGTATTGATTGACAGCAGGGATTGAGGAGCGACAACTCTCAAGAAACTATACTTAAGGCATCAACCATTAATGGCCTTTATTTTTTCCGAAATCTAACCACAAGACACTTTTCTCAATTCCCCACCTGTTCCCCTTAAAGATCCACTGAGCGTGTCCTTCAGGCATAGGCAAGAAGATGTATTCACCTTGAGATCGATCTATGACGGTATCGTGTACCACGTTAGTGTTATGTTCCAATGGTTCACGACTGGGTATTCCCTTCACGTTTTTACTTGAATTGATAATCAATACTTGACCGTCTGATACATAATAAAAGACCCTCAGCGATTTAAAAGTGTCCGGATCGAGGAGGCACTGAATGACAGTATTTTCATCTCTATGGATAGCCGCCAAATCCTGTATTTGGTCGAGGCACAATTTAAAATCACCCATCCATATTGGGTGGCGTTCGACAAGGGAGACCCTTTCATCGTCCGATAATGTTTTGATATACGAGTACTTTCTCACAGCAATTGTCTCTTTCAGTTTACACAATTCTTCATTTTTTTTGTCTACCCATTTCTGAAGTTCATTTATATCTTTTTGTGAAAGGTTTTTGTTTTTCTGCAAATAATCAATCTTTTTAAGAAGCTCCGGAATCTGATCTGCTAACCTTTCTGCCATGGCTTCTGTTATCTCTCCAAATACCTCAGGTATATCCGATGTATCACTTTTTGACAACGACTCTTGAGTTTTAAAACTAATATTTTTAAAACCAATCACTGAAAGTCCTTTAATTTTATTAGTACGCTTACCTATACGATGATGCGAATTCTCTTTTTTTTGGACTACGCTTTTTTGTTCTGCTTTGTAATTTGATTATCGAATGATGTTATTGAAGTCTTAAGAAATGATGAATAATATCTCTTTGATTTCTATTGACAGGTCAAATATGCAGTGGCAAAATTAGCTTAATTTATGCACCCAGAAAAATATAACACTGGCCTCAGAGGAACGGCAAGGAAAAGAGAGTAAGGTGTGATTTCAAGAAGATGGTTTGTGAAATGGCTTTTCGATATTTCACTTCTTTCACTGCTTCCTTGCAAGATATCAAAAGCAAGAACCCAATCAGTTCAATCAGCGGTTGATACGAATGGACCATCTATTGGCGAGTTTTTTGTGGGTGAGGAATTATATTACGAAATTTCCTTCATGTTTTTAAAAAAAGTTGCAAAAGTAAAGATGTTGTTCAAACGGGCAGAGCAAAAAGGCAGATATATATCTATACTTCAAGGCGAGACGCTCGGCATAATAGGTTGGTTGTCAAAGTACAGGACAGATACATATCGCGCAGTGATGGAGGAGGTTGATGGCGGGAAGAGACTCAGATCAATCTCTTTTGAGGAGAATGTAAAGATAGGTAAGAAAATGAGAATATATTCCCATGAATTTGATTACCAAAAAAGAAAATGGAGCAAACGTTCAACAAGGAGAGGCGCAAGAATAAGAACCGCTGAAGCCACTATCCCCGAAGGAATGGTCTATGATGATTTTCTATGTGCGTCATATAATTTCAGGTATGGTGTGTATGGTCGGCTTGAAAGAGGCAAAACATACATTATCCCTACCTTTCCAAGAAAAGGATCACGCACGTATGAAATCAAGATAGCTACGAAGGAGGAAGAGGATCGTCAAAGGCTTGCCGAAAACGTTGATGAAAAAGCTGCATTGCTTTTACGGCTTAAACTTGATCCAGAAATTACTGATTCGAAAACAGGCCTTATTGAAGGATGGCTATCCAAAGAGAATTATCCTATAGAAGGAATTATTAAGGATGTTATTCTCTTTGGAGATGTTCATGGAAAACTTATTAGTAAAGTATTCCGATAAAGATATGCATATAGGGTATATGGAGAAATTGGCGCATCTAAACGTTACCTATTTCCCGGTTAAGCACCTATTGCGGCAAGTTTAAGGCCTGCCTCAATCGTATTCCTATAGATTTCAGAAAAGACGCAAGTTATTTGAAAATCTTTCAAATGTAAATAAATATACTGTTTATTTACAACAGCACTTTGATTGTGCGTATGAATATCCATGGAATCAGGTGAATGCAAATAATCCGTAATTGAGTATTTCAATATTTCAGAGGTTAATAACATATTGAAACTATTCAATTCTGTTCAAAACGACCGAAGAATGATATTCTTGTCTTTGAACGTTTTATCCACGATTCTTTTCTTGATCGTAAAAGGTGAGATAAATCATTGATGGTACTGAGTTTGCGTTGATATAGTGATGATCAAAGGTATGCTGAAAAAAGGAAATACCAAAAAAGCAAAAAAAGGCCAATATCTCCATAAGGATAGCTCTTTCAATATCCGTGATCTTATAACGAGAACACCTACGAGCTCATCGCCTCAGAGGTCTCCAGAATTATATAGCGCAGAAAAGCAAACAAAGTCTACAAAACACGATGCAATGTTAAAACCATCTCCTATAGAGATTCTTAAAAGTTGGAATGAAAAAGTAGATGATATTATCCAGGAATTAAATGCCTTTGATGTGAGAACAATACAACGACGGTCTGATCCGAGAATGAAGATGTTTGCTGGACGGATCAACGACATCGTTGCTGAAATCATTGACCGCAATTCTGATGAATACGATGATTATGCAGTCTATTCCCTCGATACATTACCCATAACTATTGGTGGTTCGTGGCACCCGTTGCCTGAAGTACAAGAAGGATATCGCAAAGGTATTCAATTGGCTCTTTCAAAGCTTGCTTCTCTCCGAGCTATTCAAAAGAAAAAACTCGATGAACTTACAGCTGAAAAGCCAAGGCACCATGTGGTTCATGAGCAACCATTAAATCAACTCATAACAGGCAAAGAAAAGGTGTCTCTGGTCAATCTGAGAGGAAAAATCAAAAGCAGAGAATCAGTCTTTTTCAGTCAGGTCGAACCAATCAAAGGAAGTAGCCAAACGTCACATCCCCATAATGGAGAGTCTACATTTTCAGATAAAACAACGGAGAAAGCCCTTCATAACAACTTCTTAAAGCCTCCCCAAACAGATGATAAAGCAATTCAGAATCACACTATTGATCAAGAATCAATCAAAGAAGTGCTTTATGATCATAAAAAACCTCTCTTACTGGAAAATTTGGAAGAAAAACTCATAACACTTGAAAAAACTCAGCCAATACCTGATGAGAGAGAGCAAAACGTATTACTTAAAGAATCCGGTTACGACGAAGACTCGCTTCCATCTCTTGTTGCGAAGCTCAATGAGATTGTTACAAAGGAGCCTGAATACGCAGACGTACACAAAAACACGTTACTTAATATCGATGAAAATATATTACCCATATCGACAAATGAAGATAGTGCCTGTGTAATGATTGGCGAAGAGTCAATAGAAAGATCTTTTATAGAAATTGAGGGACTCGAATTAGCAAAATTGGAAGAAAACGGAGAAGTTCTGGTCATTGATGGGGACAATGTATTATCTTCAGATTCTAATTTTATTGAAACGCTTGAAGAAGAGGATGGACAATGGGCTACAATCAAGCCTATTGAGAAGAATGAGCCGACGGAGCATATCGCTGGCGAAAAAAAGAGAATATTGCTCGAAGACCTGGAACGCAAATTAAAGGAGTTTGACGGAGAAGAGGTCGTAGAAAGAAGGCTGCAAAAAGATTGTGAACAAGAAGAGAGTGAAGAAATCATTATTATTGGGTCGTCAAATAATGTGCCGGAAGAAATAAAAAATGAATTAGTTCCAGAAGCTTATTCTGAGCAGACGTTCGAGGCAAGGCTTGGCAACGAAGAAGTACTCGTCATTAATGGCGATACGAATCTGGACAAGGAATTACAAAAAATAACCCTCCAAGATACTCTTCAGGATTATGCGATAAAAGAAGAGATGTTGATCATTGATTGCGACTCAGAATTTCCAGAAGATTTAATAGAACAACTACAACAAGAACAAGTTATTTGTGCTCATGTTGAAGCACCATCTAATGAACTTGAAACAAGCAAAGCGAGAATCGAGAGATTTGAAGAATCGGAGGAGGCATCCGATTCTAACAGATCGCTGATTATCGATCTCTACTCACACGCCACGCTATTGAAAGGTAGTGATGAGCATATAACAAAGGAAGTCCTTATCAAAGATATTGAGGAGAGGCTGACAGACTTCAATCCCGTGGAACTTGACCAGGATTTTCTAATCTATACTGCTGAAGAATCGGGGGCTCATACGGAGGGAAACAACGCAGAAGAAAGCTTCAGCGAATCCAAAATAGCAGAATTGCGGTTTGGGGAAATAGAAGATGTCTGCAACAATTTGGAATCGTGCAGCGCCGCCGAAACGTTGTCGGTCATACATGATCAAAAAATTCTCTTATCTCATGCTCTTATCGGGGATGAAATTCACGTACCTTCAGAGTTTAGTGTATCTGACGAGAATAATGCGCAGGAATTCGAGAGCAAATCCTTACCCATAGATTGGGAGGATCTATATTGCCGAGAGAAGATCACCAAACTCGGAGAGAATGATGATTTACGTATTAACGTCAACAATGAAGTGTTGCACGAGAATGCTCGCATAGAAAGTGTTTACAACGTTTTTTCAGATCGAATACTCCTGATTAAAGAAATTGAAGGATTGTCCGATCACATCCCTGAAACACTCAATACAGCCATGGTTCATGTTGAGTGTCTTGAGCAGATAGTGGGAAAAACTAATTTAGAAGAAAATTCTGAACTTGCCTCAGTTAAGTTATGCGACTCTATGCCAGATGGCTTGCTTGAATCAGAATGCGGAAGTTCTGGAATGCTCATGATCGGTCATGGAGAGTTGACTCAAGAAGAGGCTGTCTTTGTTGACGAAAAAAATGATTTCGTACGTCAAATGCCAGAAGAATTGCAAATATTTAGCGAGAAAATATGTGTGGAATCTCCTGAAGGGATAATTGATATTTGCGAACATAATCGGGACGAGGAAGAATTATTGTCGATAGATAAATGTTTAGAAATGGCAGATGAAAAGAATGTATGGCACATTGAAGAAGCAGTTCTGACCGAGATAAATAAAATACAAGAGACTGTGTTGTCGAGGCTTGATATTAATGAGGAAATTATTGAAGCAATACCAAAAGAAATTATTGATTGTGAAATGAACACTCCTTGGTCTGCCGAAAATTTGGCAACCGATTCATTCATGATTGAAAATTGTGACGAAATAACAAAAAACGCTGTTATGGGAGAATTGAGTTCAACGGAAAGAAGCGAGTTTGAACCACTCGAGATGGATGAGATTTTTAACCAGGTTGGTCTGTATTCGTCACAGTATGATACAGCTTTTGAGACGGTAGAAAGGGGTGAATCCAACAATCTTTTAGAAAACGCTCCCAACATAGATGAACAGATACAATACGAAGCCTTTGAAAAAAGTCTCATGGAGCCAGAATGGGATTCACGGATAGAAAGTTCGGTTGAGGAATGCCGTAGCAAAGATGATATTCTTCTTGAAGCCCTGGAGGAGATGCTCTGTAATCTTGAAGCAAACATCTCTGAGCAAAATCAAATTCATTCTGAAACAATTATCACTCAAAACACTCATTCACAAAAAGATCAAAATGTTCATGTTGTTGAATCACACATGGAAATTCCGCAGAAAGCTGTGTTGGTCAAGTCTGCAGAAGAGTGTAGTAATCCTTTTGCAATGGCAGGCGCTGGAAGGGAAAAGTCTCATTCAAAACAGCTCCGCGCTGATGACCTGCAGGAACAGATTGCTGAACTCAGATATAGAATTGATGATTTAAAAACATTTGATATAGAGTCCATAAATCAACGTTTTGACCCGAGGGTACGCGCGCTTGGAGACACTGTCAATAACACCCTTGCAGATATATTTGGGCGCAATACTCCATTGTATTGGCAACATGCGCTTCCATCCTTGGATTCCCTTCCCGTTGTTGTTGGTGGACCTAAACTCTCACCAGAGGAACTAAGGGATGCATACCGAAAAAGAATCAATGACGCTATATCAAAGGTCAGCATGACGATTGGTCTGTTGGAGACAAAACTTGGTAAACTTGAAGATAAAGGGGTACAGAAAAAGTATTCTGAAACAATTATCACTCAAAACACTCATTCACAAAAAGATCAAAATGTTCATGTTGTTGAATCACACATGGAAATTCCGCAGAAAGCTGTGTTGATCAAGTCTGCAGAAGAGTGTAGTAATCCTTTTGCAATGGCAGGCGCTGGAAGGGAAAAGCCGCATTCAAAACAGCTCGGCGCTGATGACCTGCAGGAACAGATTGCTGAACTCAGATATAGAATTGATGATTTAAAAACATTTGATATAGAGTCCATAAATCAACGTTTTGACCCGAGGGTAC
>JGI11944J13513_1002635_pt1 | contig 12235 bp, 10 predicted proteins | sample TerdegcoTASludge_FD_13513 | JGI IMG/M metagenome (IMG submission 13513) | reverse complement strand
CCCCAGCCATACCGCTTCCGCTACCGCGACGATCGGGAATATCGGCTTCACAGCGCCGCGACAGGTTTGCTCTACCGCCAACTCCTCGACCGTGATGCCCTGGACTGGCTCAGTGGCTATCCCGACCTGTGGGGACCGCTGCTCTACGTCCTGGCCGGCCAGTACGAGCACGCCGGCGTGCTGGGCGAACTTGTCGTGCAGGCCGACCGGGCTTCGGTGGCCCAGGAACTGGGCGGCGATCCGGCCCGCGCCATGGCTGCGCCCAAGCACGCGCTGCAGCGCAAGCTGCTCGACGGGTTGCGCTACCTGCTCAAGGAACAGTTGAAACTGAACCAGCCGGAAGCCTCCGATGGCTGGCTCACCGAGGATGCCCTGTGGCTGGTGAGCAAGACAGTCTCGGACAAGCTGCGTGCGCACCTGCTGTCTCAGGGTATCGACGGCATTCCAGCGAACAACACCGCGGTGTTCAACGTCCTGCAGGATCACGGCATGTTGCAGCCGACGTCCGACGGCAAGGCGGTCTGGCGCGCGACTGTGACCAGCACGACTGGCTGGTCCCACTCGTTCACCTTGTTGCGTCTAACGCCCACGCTGATCTGGGAGCCGCGTGAGCGGCCGGCACCGTTCCCCGGCACGGTGGCGATCGACGTGGCGCCCACGGACAAAGAGGCTGACGTGTTCACCACCATTTCGACGGCCGGCCCGCTGGCCGCCCCGGAAGGCCAAGAAGATCCACCAGGGGAAGGAGGTCGTTCATCTTCAGCTCCTTCGTCCAAGTTCCAAACCTTGCCGGACGTGATGGAAGACATGCTTTCGATGGTGGGTATCGGCGACTTACCCGCGATCGGGCAGGACGCGGCAGTGCTCTCAGAGCAGGTGCCTGCCGCACGTCCCGAAATACCAACCTTGCCCGCGTCACTGCCGTCGTCGCCTGCGCCAGCGCCCTCGATAGCGCATCCATCCGGGGAGCACTTCATGGCGTGGCTGAAACAGGGCATCTTGTCCCGCCGACTCATCATCAACGACGCAAAAGCGCTCGTGCATACGGTGAGCGGCACGACCTACCTGGTCAGTCCCGGGGTCTTCCAGCGCTATGCGCAAGAGCACCCGCAAGTCGGCGCGCAGGCTAAGCAGGAGAGCCAGCAAGACTGGCAGTGGATACAAAAGCGCTTCGAGAGGCTGCAACTGCATCGCAAGCAGCCGAACGGCCTGAATATCTGGACCTGTAAAGTCACCGGGCCTAGAAAGTCCCGTCACCTGCACGGATACCTTTTGGAAGATTCAAGCCTGCTTTTCTTAGAAACGCCGCCGAATAATCCCTACTTATCCCTGTTGTGTGAGACCACAGGAAGCGGACTTCATGAAAGCAATGAGGGTCAACATTGAAGTCCCCTCAAATACCTGAGCCACTCAGAAGTAGAGATTGGGGAACAGTTTGACACGGTACTCGACCGGTGGGATTCGGCCGAGGGCTTCATGGGGTCGATGGTGGTTGTATCGGTGTAGCCAGTCGGCCGTCATGTCACGCACCTCCTGCAGTGAATCGAAGACGTAGCGGCGAAAGCTGTCAGCGCCCTTCGAAATCGGCAGGAGCGGACAGTCCTTAATGTAGCGGATACTCACCCTCCTCTTATGGAGACCAACTGCTGGCTCCGACGTTGGCTCAGCAAGCGATCCCATCGAAAGGTCACCAGCGGCATTCTCCAAATCAGTCTTTCTGGCTCCTGAGTTATGTGTCGATCACACCCGATACGCGCCTCATATTCCTTGACTTGTATCCGACTATGGAGTTTTCATAGGAATTTGTCCGCTTACGGCGACATCCCGTTTTCCTTGGTGCATGGTGGCCGAAAGCAAGCAGATCGCGCCAAGGGATATTGCAACGTCAGCCAAATTGAAAGCGGGCCAATGCGCTCCGTGCCAATGGAAATCGAGGAAATCGACTACAGCCCCTCGCAACAGGCGGTCAACTGCGTTACCCAGCGCGCCACCTAAGATCAGGCTATAACCCACGCCTTCCCATTTAGATACTCCTTGACGCAATAGGCGGATCAGCCAGATTGAGACTCCCAGCGCAAGCGCGGCAAAACCGAAACGCGCCCAGCTACCAGCACCAGCCAGCAGGCTGAATGCGGCGCCGTTGTTCTTCAAGTGGACGAGATTGAAGAAAGGGGTTACAGCGACTTGATCGCCATAGCCGAAAAAAAGCGAGACGGCGGCCTTTGCGACCTGATCGCCAAATAGCACTGCGGCAGCCAAGCCGTACCAGATTCCGATTGCCCGCAGCCTCGTCAGCCTCCAGGCACTCGCCAGCATCGTCAACAGCGAACCAGCAAGCGCAAGGCTGCCGGAGGCGATGCCCCAGCCGGCCAGCACGTCGGCGGGAAAGTGCATGCCCGCAGCAATGCGCGACCAGCCGACCAGAACGACATAAGCAACTAACGCCAATCGGTGGCGTACACCTGTCAGCGGCCACAACGCCCCGGCAACAAGTGCGGCGTAAGTGGAATGACCGCTCGGCAGGCTATAGTGCTCCTCCACTGTGCCAAGCACGTGATTCAAATGGCCAAATACCGCTGCCGGTCGCGGAAAATCGAGCCAAAATTTCAAGATGGAGGCTATTGCAATCGCGATGCCGAAGCCGATCACGAATTGAAGAAGCTGCCGCCGAATTGCCAAGGCGTGATCGGCTGCTGCCGTTGATCTTGACCATGCCCACAGTCCGAGCATCACTAGGGGCGCAGTCCAGTAGTTGCCCAGGACGTTGCTGAAGATCCAGGCCAGCGGTATCAAAATCGGCGGCGTGGCCTCGTAGACGAGCTGAAACAGAGCGCTATTCAAGCCACCCCAATCGTAAAGAATGGCTTTCCAGTTCATCGGCGCAACAGCCTCAACCCGTTGCCGACCACCAGCAGACTGGCCCCCATGTCGGCAAACACCGCCATCCACATCGTGGCTTGCCCGGTGAAAGTCAGAATCAGGAACACCGCCTTGATGCCCAGCGCGAGGGCGATGTTCTGCTTCAAAACGCTAGCTGTTGCACTGGACAGTCGCACGAATGTCGGCAGCTTGCGCAGGTCGTCATCCATCAACGCAACGTCGGCGGTTTCGATGGCCGTATCGGTTCCCGCCGCCCCCATTGCAAAGCCGATGTCCGCACGCGCGAGCGCCGGGGCATCGTTGATGCCATCGCCCACCATGCCAGTTTTCCCGTCCGCCGACAGTCGCTCCACTTCATGCAGTTTGTCTTCGGGCAGCAGATTGCCACGACTGCGGTCAATGCCGACCTGACTGGCAATGGCAGCGGCAGTGTGCGGGTTGTCACCGGTCAACATAATGGCTTTGATGCCCAGTCGGTGCAGTTCGGCAATGGCCTGGCGGCTGCTGTCCTTCACCGTGTCAGCCACTGCGAAGAGCGCCCGCACTCCTTCCTGTCCCGTCAACATCACTACGGTTTTGCCCTCGGCTTCAAGCGCAGACACCCTGGACTCCAGATCTGGCGAACACATGCCCAGTTCCTCGACCAGGCGGTGGTTACCCAGGTGATAGATCTGCCCGTTGATGTCGCCACGAACCCCGCGCCCAGGCAGCGCTGCGAAATCGGCTACATCACGCGGTGTCAACCCATCGTTGACGGCTGCACGGGCCACTGCCAAGGACACTGGGTGGTCTGAACGGGCTGCGAGGCTGGCGGCCAGCAATCTGGACGCATCAGGATCGGCGTTGCCCCATGCAGCGAAATCAGTCTGCGCTGGCTTGCCGTGTGTGATCGTGCCCGTTTTGTCCAGGGCCAGCCATTTGAGCTTGTGCCCCTCTTCCAGATAGACGCCACCCTTGATCAGGATGCCGTGCCGTGCGGCAGCAGCCAGACCGCTCACAATGCTCACCGGCGTGGAGATCACCAGAGCACAAGGACAAGCGATGACCAATAGAACCAGCGCCTTGTAGATCCAGTCCAGCCACGGCACGCCGAATACCAGCGGAGGCACAAGCGCCACGGCAAGGGCTACCGCAAATACGATAGGCGTATACAGCCGCGCAAACTGATCGACGAAACGCTGCGTCGGCGCGCGGCTTCCCTGAGCCGCTTCAACGGCATGAATGATGCGGGCCAATGTCGATGCGCTGGCGGCAGCGGTGACGCGGAATTCAAACGAACCCTCCCCATTGATCGTGCCTGCAAACACGGAATCGCCCTCAGCCTTGTCTACCGGAAGGCTCTCACCAGTGATCGGCGCCTGATTGACGGAGGAGCGGCCTTCGACGATCAGCCCATCGAGGGCAATGCGCTCACCAGGTTTGACGCGAACACGGCTGCCCACGGGCACGGCGTTGGCGTCCACCGCAGCCCAACTGCCGTCCGCTTGTTGAACCAATGCGGTATCCGGCGCGAGGTCCATCAAGCCACGGATGGCATTGCGAGCCCGATCCAAGGACTTGGCCTCGATCACCTCGGCTAGTGCGAACAGCACCATCACCATAGCCGCCTCGGGCCAATGGCCTATGAGCATGGCCCCAGTGACCGCAATGGACATCAACGCATTCATGTTCAGGTTGCGGTTCCTGAGCGCAATCCAGCCCTTCTTGTAAGTCGTGAGGCCGCCAGTGAGGATGGCCACCACGGCCAGCGCGACCACGACCCAGTGGTTGCCGCCGTTGAGCCAGTACACAACCTCGGCCAGCGTTGCGGTGACGCCTGACACTGCCAGCGGCCACCAGTTTGTGCGTGCAGGCGCTTGCGCCTCGGCTGCCGAAGGGGCCGAAGAAGTGCGCACCTCGGCGTCGAAGCCGAGCGATTTCAGGGCTGCAAGCACATTGGGAAGTGCGTCGGGTGTATGTGCGACGTGCAGCCTGCGCTGGACGAGGTTGAATTCAAGATTCGCAACGCCTGGCACGCCGGCAAGCTTGCCGCGGATCAATGCCTCCTCGGTGGGGCAGTCCATCTGCTGGATGGATAACCAGGTACTTTGCTGGGCTGCCTTCTCATCCATCCGAACCGCTCGCATCCCGATGGCCGATAACGCGTCTTCGATAGGGCGCAACGAGGCAAGCTGATGGCTGACTCCCAGTGTTCTCTGCACCAGATTGAATTCAAGGCTGCTCACGCCCTGCACCTTTCCGAGTTTGTCGCGAATCAACGCTTCCTCGGTCGGGCAATCCATGTTCTCGATGCGGTAGCGCACCTGCGGCAACGCTGCTTCGACGATGTTCGGTTTCGGGTTGGGCACCACAACGGTAGAGCAGCCACATCCCTTGGAGCCACATTCACTCATGGCAACTCCTCTTGTGTAGATCTGAGGTTGATGATTTAACACTCTATAGTTACTATAGAGTCAAGTCCTTTTTCCTTTTATCCCAATCCGCACCATGAACCTCCAGATCGGAGAACTTGCCAAACGCACTGCCTGTCCGGTGGTGACGATCCGCTATTACGAGCGAGAGGGGCTGCTGCCGCAGGCTCGCCGCAGCCAGGGGAACTTCCGCTTGTATGGAGAGGCGCATGTGGAGCGCTTGCAATTCATACTTCGCTGCCGTTCGCTGGACATGCCATTGAGCGACGTGCGAACTTTGCTGAGCTACCGGGATCGGCCTGCGCAGGATTGCGGTGAAGTCAACCTTCTTCTCGATGAGCGCATCCGGGAGGTGAAATCACGGATTGAAGCGCTGCGCGAGCTGGAACACCAGCTGGCCGATTTGCGCGATGCATGTTCCGGTGCCAGACCTGTCGAAGCGTGCGGAATTCTGCAAGGGCTGTCGGGATGCGCATGTGATGCGCAGGAAGCAACTGCTCCCGTCAAGTGACCAGTGGGCCGAGCCGATCATGCCATAACAACAGGCCCCGCCAGCTCCCTGATGCTGGCGGCCCGCAAGAACAATGAATTATAATCATTCGCATTTGTGATGCGAACTTTCTGCCGGTAAGGCCCTCATGCAAGCCCTGCGCATACTCTCAGCCGTTCTGTTCTCTTGGTTCATGGTCATCTCTGTCGCGCATGCCGATCCTCTGGCTACGCAAGACAAGGCTAAGCAAACCTGGCAATTGCTGGACTACCTAGCGGTCGATTACGGCGGCGCTGTGCGGGATGGCAAGGTTCAAAGTGCCAGCGAATACGAAGAAATGAAGGAGTTCGCCGCGACAGCGGGGCAGCAGATCGCCACATTGCCGAGCACGCCTGCACTTCCCGAACTGAAACGCCAGGCCACGGCACTGAGCGAACTCATCGCAGCCAAGGCCGACGCGAAGACAGTGGCCGACAGTGCCCATTCACTGGCGGCGGCACTGGTCAAGGCGTACCCGTTCCCGCTTTCCCCCTCCACGCCGCCGGATCTCACGCGCGCCAAGGTGCTGTTTGAAGCCAACTGCGCGGCATGCCACGGGGCGACTGGCCGGGGCGATGGCCCGCTCGGCGCAAAGCTGACCCCGCCGCCGATCGCGTTCACCGATCGCGGCCGGGCACGCTCGCGCAGCGTGCTCGCGCTCTACCAAGTCATTTCTCAAGGCGTCGCCGGCACGTCGATGCCCAGTTTCGCCACGCTCTCCGACGAGGATCGGTGGGCATTGGCATTTTTCGCCGGAACGCTGTCGCACGACGACGCCATGCGGGCGCGCGGTGAAGAATCCTGGGGCCGAGACGCCACCGCCAAAGCCGTCTTTCCCGACCTGGCGGCCGCTGCCACATTGACCGAGGCCGCCTTGTCCGAACGGATGCCACCCGACGCGGCGCGCGACCTGACCGCCTACGTCCGCAGCCATCCAGAAGTGACCGTCACCGCCAACGGCACGGGCGGGCTGGGGTTGGCCCGCGCACGGCTTCAGGAGAGCCTTGCCGCAGCGCGCGCAGGCGACCAGGCCAACGCGACGCGCTTGGGTTTGTCCGCCTACCTGGATGGTTTTGAACCACTGGAACCGGCATTGCGCGCGCGCAACCAGGCGCTTCTCACTGAAGTGGAAAACGCCATGCTGGCCTACCGCGGCGCACTTGCCAGTGGCAAGCTGGAGCAAGCCGACGCCACGGCCCAAAAGCTGGACTACCTTTTTGCCCAAGTCGATACCGAATTGGGGGCGGACAAAGCCGAGCCACTGACCACCTTCATTGCCTCGATCACCATCCTGCTGCGCGAAGGCGTGGAGGCGCTGTTGATCGTCGTCGGCATGCTCGCATTCCTGAAGAAAGCCGAACGGCGCGATGTTCTGGCCTACGTCCATGGAGGTTGGCTTACGGCGCTCGCGTGCGGAGGCTTGACCTGGGCCATGGCAACCTACTTCGTGAGCATCAGCGGCGCCAGCCGCGAGGTGACCGAAGGGGTGTCATCACTCTTCGCTGCTATTGTTCTGCTGAGTGTCGGCCTCTGGATGCACCAGAAGAGCACCGCCGGTAAATGGCAGGCATATCTGAAGGAGAAGCTCTCCGCAGCCATGACGCGCCGCTCGGCATGGGCGTTGTTCGCGCTGGCGTTCATCGCCGTCTACCGCGAGGTTTTCGAGACGGTGCTCTTCTACTCGGCCTTGGCCGGTGACGGCAATAACGGTGCATTGCTCGGCGGACTGCTGAGCGGGGTGGCCGCCCTGACTATCCTCGCATGGCTCATGCTGCGCACCAGCGCCCGTATGCCGATTGGAAAGTTCTTCAGCCTCAGCTCGATTCTGGTCGCTGTCCTCGCTGTAGTGCTTGCGGGCAAGGGAGTTGCGGGTCTTCAAGAAGCCGGTTGGCTGAGCGCCAGCCCGATCCATTGGCCACGCATCGAAGTGCTTGGGATTTATCCGTCGGCAGAGACCACCTTAGCGCAAGCCGTGATCCTCATCATTGCATTGGTCGGTTTTGCGCTGAATGCCCAGACTGCTCGCCGGTCGCAGGCGGCGTGATGTTCGGTGCTCCTGAATCGTTGGGCTCGAAACCATCGCACTGATTACCCCAAGGATGCTCTCCGCGTTGACGTCCACTTCCCATGATGCAATTCCGTCGCGTGCCAGCTGGCACGCCAAACAGCGTGACCCATTACCTAGTCCGCCCTGAACAATTCCGTTTTCAGGCAGCCGCAGTTGTTGGCATGCGAAGTTGGCGGGCAAGGGCGTCCAGGCGATGTTTGCTGTCCGTGGTCACCACGAACTTCCTGCGCCCCTTGGCCCGGATACCGTGGCGCTGCATCAACTGCCGAACCCGCTCCTTGCCCACCCGATGGCCTCGCGACAGCAGTTCCTTGCGCATGCGCGGCCAGCCGTATTCGCCACGCAACTGCGCGTGGATGGCCCGGATGTGCGCCAGCACTGCCTCATCGCCAAGACTGCGCCTGGGGCCTTGTCCAGGCCCGCGCCCAGATGCTTGCCAGCTGAAGTACCCGCTGGGGCTGACCTCCAGAACCTCGCACATCAGCGTGATCGGCCAACGTCTCTTCATCGACCTGATCCAGGCGTACCTTGCAACACGTCCTGTGCAAAGTACGCCGCGGCTTTTTTTGCGATGTCGCGCTCCATCTTTACCCGTGCCAGTTCCGCTCGCAGCCGAGCGATCTCCCCCTGCTCGGGGGTCACCATCGCCACGGGTTTACCTTCTGCGGACATCCCCAACTGGCCTTTGGCATCGGCCCTGACCCAGTTCGTCAGACTGGCCTTGGGCATCCTCAGCGTCTTGGCCACCACCGACGCTGCCCGTCCACCCTTCACCTGCCTGACGGCCTCCTGCTTGAACTCCAGGGTGTACTTCCCTCTGCTTTTCACTTCATTCATCTCATGCTCCATACCGGCATTCTCCGGGTTGAGCTATGAACTCCGAAATTCGGGGGCAACCTCAAACACCCGAGCAGGCGGAGATTGCCCGGCTGCGAGCACAGGTGGCACGACTGACGATGGAGCGCGACATCGCAAAAAAAGCCGCGGCGTACTTTGCGCAGGACGTGCTGCAAGGTACGCCTGGATTGGGTCGATGAAGGGGCGCTGGCCGATCACGCTGATGTGCGAGGTGCTGCAGGTCAGCACCAGCGGATATTTCCACTGGAAGGCCTGTGCAGGCCGCGCAGACCCAAGCGGGGGCGCAGGCGCCCTGCACAGCGACGCGGCCTTGCTGGTGCACATCCGGGCGATCCACGAGCAACTGCGCGGCGAGTATGGCTGGCCACGCATGCACCGCGAGTTGCTGGCCCGAGGGCTGAGGGTGGGCAAGGAGCGGGTGCGTCGATTGATGCAGCAGCACGGCATCCGTGCCAAGGGCAGGCGCAAGTTCGTGGTGACCACCGACAGCAAGCACCGGCTACCGGTGGCCCCGGATCTGGTGCAGCGCCGCTTCACGCCCGCCGCTCCCAACGTGCTGTGGAGCAGCGACATCACCTACATCCCCACCGATGAGGGCTGGATGTACCTGGCGGCGGTGCTGGACCTGCACAGCCGTCAGGTGGTGGGCTGGAGCCTGCAGGCGCACATGCAGACCTCGTTGGTCAAGGATGCGCTTCTGATGGCTTGCTTCAGGCGAAGACCCACACCAGGGCTGACCTTTCACAGCGACAGGGGCAGCCAATACTGCAGCCAGCAATTTCAGGACGCGCTCAAGGCTTGGGGCATACGCAGTTCGATGTCACGCAAGGGAAATTGCTGGGACAACGCCCCAACAGAAAGTCTGTGGGGACACCTGAAGACCGCGTGCGTGCACGGTCAGCGCTTTGTCACCCGCGAGCAGGCACGACAGGTCGTGATGGACTGGATCGCCTTCTACAACCATTCACGGCTACATTCGGCACTGGGCTATCTCAGCCCCATGCAATTCGAGAAACGCTGGTTGGCGGCGCAGCACAAGTCTGCCGCTTGAAACCCGGGTTATGCACTCCGGATTTCAGGGGCAACCTCAAACCAGCCCACCGTGGTGGCCGATGCATGCGCGACGCGGCCCATCCGAAGGGGCGTGGTGAATGTGTCGGCCGAGGTGCTGCATGAGGGCGCGTTGGCGACGATTGCCGATCTGTACGCCGTCGTGGTGCGCTCGGGCACATCGTTGCAATAAGGCGAAATGCAGTGGTCAGCGACAGGAATGGTGCCGCTGGCCACGGTACCGTCGAACCTCGGATTACGCCGTCTCAAGCATCGCAGCGCTGTCCACCAGCCGACGAACGCTCTGCTGGACGTCCTCGGGGATGAGCCTCGGCGGCAAGCCAGCCTCAGACGCACCTGTCTGCTGGTGGGTGGCCGCGATGACCCGGACGACCATGCCCAGATTGCTTGGCGTCACGATGTCGATGGCGGCACGATCACCCAGGTCCGGATGTGGCCGGGTGAGCATGCGATACAGATCCCACGAGTCCGCCCGCGGACATTGATTCATGAGCACCTGAGCCAGCTTGTGCTTGAGCGGCACCAGTTGCCAGTCGGGAACCCGCTGCCCCCGATTGCCCAGGCTGATGGACAGTAGCTTGCCGGCTTTCAGCTCCCGGTTGATCTGGTCCTTGGACTTTCCGGCCAGCTTGCCGAACAGCGGCACCGGCAGATTGTTCGGCGACTCGTACATGGCCAGCATTTCCTCGCGCTCCCGCTGGATTGCGGAGACTTCCGGCTCCGGAGCATGCGTCGGCGGTGGCGGCACCTGCGACAGCCGCTGGAACGTGATCTCGCCACTGTTCGGGGTCACGACGATGGGCGTGGCCACCATCGGCGGGACGCCAGGGGAAGCGGGCTCGGCCACCATGGGGACCGCGTCCACCACGTCCTCAGTTTCCGCCATCGCCGGCACCCCGTCGATACGCATCGTCAGATGCGCGCTGGCCGCTTCCACTTGGCCCTGTTCGAGCAGATCGAGACGATCCGCCCAGTCCTGCATCATCCGGCGGCGCGGCTCAACATACTTGGCGTGGTTGTAGGCCGAACTCACCTTGTTCGGGTCCGAGTGCGAAAGCTGCGCGTCCACCCAAATCTTGGGATAGCCGATCTCGTTGAGCGCCGTCGAGATGGTTCCGCGGATGCCGTGACCGGTCAGTTGATCCTNGTAGCCCATTCGTTTCAAGGCCGCGTTGAGGGTGTTCTCGCTGATGCGCTTCTTGAGTTCGCTGCGGTGCGTGAGCAGATGGACCTGGGCCGGCCTCATCACACCCAACAGGTAGCGCACGATCTCGATGGCCTGCACGGACAACGGCACGATGTAGGGCGGAACGTCCTGCGGGCGCTTGCCGGCCTTGCGCATCTCGTCTTGGAGTTGCTTGACGATCTGCGGCGGGATGATCCACAGGCCACGGTCGAGATCGAACTGGTCCGGGGTCGCCAGCCGCAGCTCGCCGGTACGCACGCCGGTCAGGAACAGCAGCCGGATGCCGAGTTGGGTCTGCCAACCACGAGGGTTGTAGAGCCTGAGCTTGTGCAGGAACTCGGGAAGCTCCGGAAGATGCAGGTAGGGGTTGTGGTTCACCGGGGGCTTGGGCTCGGCCACCACGTCCAGGTCGGAGGCCGGATTGGCTTCCAGCCCCTCCACGATGACGAGGGCATAGCGGAACAACTGCCCCAGCCAGGTGCGGACCTTCTCGGCAGTGGTGAACGCCTTGCGCTCCTCGATCCTCGCCAGGACGCCCAGGAGTTGGGGCCGGCGAATGTCGTAGATCGACATCTGCTTGAGGCTAGGCAGCACGTCCTTGTTGAAGATCCGCAGGATCTGCGACAGCGTGCTGTTCCTGCCCTCCTTGATTTCCTTGCGGCGATGCTCGACCCACGCATCGAAGACGGCCTTGAAGGTGTAGTCGGCCGCAAGCTTGACCGCGTGTCGCTTCTGTTTCCGATCGGTATGGGGGTTGACGCCCTTTGCCAGAAGCGCCCGGGCTTCGTCGCGCAAGGTGCGCGCTTCGCGCAAACCGATCTCGGGGTAGTTCCCCAGGGAGATGCGCTTTTGCTTGCCGAGCCAGTAATAGCGCAAATGCCACGACTTGCCGCCGGTGCGGGCGACCACCAGGCCGAGGCCATCGGTGTCGGGGATGCTGTAGGTTTTCTCGGCGGCCTTGGCTTGCCGCACGGTCAGATCAGAGAGTGTCATCATCAAGCTCCTAAGTCTTGGACTTAGGCCCGATGCTGCTTGTCATCCCGATCCAACCCCAGCAACAACCCGGAACCGGCACGACCCGCATTCTTTGGCCTTGTTTTTGGCCTCAAAAATGGTGGCTGTCAGTGGACTTCCGTGGCTTTCGCTGGAATGAAAAAAGGAGCCGAAGCTCCTCTTTTCAATGACTTACAGACGTCAGTGGAAGTCTGTAGATCATAAATTGGAGCGGGAAA
>JGI11944J13513_1002634_pt1 | contig 12238 bp, 7 predicted proteins | sample TerdegcoTASludge_FD_13513 | JGI IMG/M metagenome (IMG submission 13513) | reverse complement strand
CGCCCATAAAAGCGGGTAGTGAAAAACTTGAGCGGATTGCGGTGAAAATCGCACGGTCCGTTCTTGGAAGGCTGGGTTAGGGTAACCTAACCTGGCTATTCGACAATTGAAAGTTACCTCTAAATTTGTCTCCTTACTCAAAAATCAACCTACAGACGCGAGTGAACTTGACATTTTAGAGTTAGATGCCGTTGTATTATTATAATTCTGATATATTATTAAATTTATTGTATATTTCACATAATAAGATCACGACCGATTCTTGAGTGAGGGTGAAAAAGAAAAAGTTCTCTCCTGATTATGTGGATGTGGATGAAGGAGAGAGGAGTGTGTTCAGTCCCTGAAGAAATATCTGAAAACTTTGAGACTGATTCATGTGAGGGTCGATATGTGAAGCTACCTTTCGGGCTACTTCAATCTTTGGATAGATGTCACCACAGTACCCACCTTTTTTCAGCAAAGCATGAAGTGATTCCCAGGTATTTCCTACATTATCAGGAGTTTTATATTTCGTATGGGTTCCAAGTGTTTCCGGGACACGACTATAAACCGCATGTATTGCTCGGAAATCTCCTAATATCCATGATTCGAGTTCCTGAATTGCAAGTCTTGTTATCACCGAATAGGAACCATCCATATCTGGGTTGGTTTTTGTATGAAGACCAGCCCGATGGACGATTTCTTCGAGCCATTGTTTCATCTCCCTGCAATCCTTTCGATCAAGGTCACTTATGATGATTATTCTGTATTTTCCTGGGTCCTGATGAGTAAATCCTCGAAGCCGTTTTTCAAGTTTAGTCTTAAAGCAAGACAAAACATGGATACTCCAGGTATCCGGAGGAAGTATAATCTTTGGAAGAACTGGCTCCAGAAATCCTTTCATGGATGGCTCTTCAACCAGAATGTCAATCTTCATTGGTATCTGGAATAGGTAATGGGATCACTGTTCGGGACAAAATTCTCCATCCAGAGATCTCCGAGAGGGATCTTTTCCTCCAGAAAGCCTTTCAGTTCTTCGATATCTGACAGCCGTTCTGCCCTGGTATATCCATCTTCATCCCGGTAGATCGAGAAGACTTCTTCCGGTTTTGCTTCGTTGATAAGGGCAGGTGAGTGGGTTGTCACCAGTAATTGCGTCCTGCTTGTTGCTTTATGAAATTCTTCTGCAAGGTGAGGGAGGAGCAGGGGGTGAAGCTGGTTTTCAGGTTCTTCGATTCCGATAAGTGATCCTGGAACCGGGTCATTGAGGAGAACCAGGTATGCAAGCATTTTCAAAGTCCCGTCGGATGCAAAGCGAGCAAGGACTGGTTCTTTAAATGGTTCATCATATATCTGAAGGTTTAACCGGGTATCTCCCATTATCTCTGCTTCAATACGGCTGAGCCGTGGAATGCGGGATGTCAGGGTCTGGCGAATCTCTTCATATACAAAGGGATGCCGCTCCATGAGATATTGAATTACATTCGGCAGGTTATCGCCCGTTGATGAGAGGTGTTCCTGCCCTCCGGCTGCAGGAGTGGTCCGGGTAGTATCTGCAGTCAGGTATGAGAGATGCCATCCGGTGATGAAATCCCTAAGAGCACTCACCCGGGGGTGTTTTGAGAACAGACCCAGGGTTGCAACGGCTAATGTCTCCGGTGAATTGAGAGATTCGACCTGTCGTTCTGCTGATTCATCCGGGTTCTCACCGGTGATGACGGTGCCGTGCCCTTCAGAAAAATCAAGAAATTTAAATGGTCTCCCCCATGAACTTCTCTTCCATTGTAGCCATTCACTCGTTACAACTGGACCTCGTTCTCGTTCATCTATCTCAAGATGATAGGTGATGAGTGGGGAGTCACTTTTTTCCCGGTACTTTATCTCAATGGATATTGGATCGGTGCTCCCTCGTGAACGCAGATGTTTAAACCTTCCCCTCTTCTCCCATGCAGTTCGTAGTCCTCCCGGTTGGGTGAAGCATTCAGACAGGAACGCAAATACATCAAATATTGTAGATTTACCGCTTCCATTCGGTCCGATAAATATGGTTAAGGGGGTAAGTTTTGATAATTCCAGGTGACGAAGGACCCGGTAATTTTTCACCTCCAGTTTTTCTATCTGGGGAGGTTTCTCAGATCTTCCCATTCTCATCTTATCCTTTTTGTTCGTGTTTTTCAGTCCCATTCATTTCGCATGAGACGTTCTTCTTCTCTTCCATTAAAACCTGTGAGTATACCACGATATTTCACCGGGAAGGTTAAAACCTTCTCTTTCATCTTTTCCTCCTGTAGATCAGGTTGCTCTGGAATTTCATTCATTATCAGGATCCCTCTTATTGTAATCGTTGATTGGTATAGGAGTCAGGTTCTATAATTGTTCCTTGGAGATTATTTTGTGATAATATCAATACGTCACACAGTGTGTGACCTTTTTTCATTATTCAATGCGGGTTATAGCATGCAATTTCTGTTTAACCGATATTTACAATGTCTGTTGTCCAGTCGTCCCAGTAAGACTTCCCTGAGCCAATTTACTGATCTCCGGCCATGAAATAATCAGACTATTGTATGCCAGGGCTTCAGAGGACCATTTTTTTCGTTCACAGATGGCATAGAGCCGGTATGCAAGATCACGGGCCTGATCTCCCATCGTCCCTCCAAGCTTATTCAAAAGATCAGCAGCCCCTTGCTCACCCTGATTTTCAAGCGTCCGGATAAGGTGCTGGGTCGCTTCCCAGACTGGGAGACGGGTGTCAGTGGTAGGGTCCCAATTATTCGGATATTCTGACCGATTGATAAGATGAACCTTTCCTCCCTTTGCGGTAAGAATGCCTGCATCGACAAGCCCCTGGACCGCAATATTCTTAGCAGTTGCCAAGGTTTCTGCTTCTCCATATGGCCCTTCTTCCATTCCGTGTTGTTCAAACCAGGCAACAGCCCACCGGGTATCGGTATCGAATTCTCCTTCCTGTTCAGCCAGAACTTCGTCAAGGATCTGGTTGATGATTCCGAGAGCAGTCCGGACGGTCATGGCAGATCCGTCTGATTCCATTACCTTGGCATACCGGGTAAATACGGCCATACCGGGACCAATAGCAGCCTGGGCGAGATCGACCGGAGCAATGAGTCCCTGTTGGAGATTGTGAAGGGACTTAGGGAGTTCTTTTTTTAGAGCAGAGAGGAATTCCCGGCGGGTTACGGTCTTGGCATCGTCAGGACGGGGACGACAGACGAGAACGATGGAGGAAGCGAGTGCTGAAAACTGCTTTTTCAAATTTCCCGTTAATTCTGTTCTCATAGGCCAAGTGCCAATAATCATGAAACCTGCTTCACTTAGGCTAGTAAGCATAGTTTCCCATCCTGTTGAAATTATTTGGGAATTTAAGTCATCAGAATTATCAACTTCAGATTGTTTAAACGCGTAGTAAACTGTAAATGGAAACAAAGTATTGTAATTTGTTTTAATTTGCAGAAAAACCTTTTTTAACCCATTTTCAAAAAAAACTTTAGCCTTATGAATATCTCCATCATGGCGATTTGAACTAGCAATTAATTCTTGATTTTTAGGAGTTAATAGAGTAGAAAATATATCTGGATATATACTATTTAAAGAGCGACGTAGCCATACATAAAAAAAATCACTCAAATCAGCATAACAGATGTTGTCATAATAAGGGGGATCTGTTGAAATTATTGTTGAATTGATATTCAATAATGAACTGGATGCATCTCTTTGATATACTTCACCTGGATTATTTGCATATATATTTTCTAACATTTTTTTGGCTTGATCAATTCCTGAAGAGATATTTCCCGATGAATTGCTAAAGGGATTGGCTTCAGTAAAATCCCAAACCATTGGTAAAGCTTGTCTCGAAAATGTACTGGTAACTGTGTCTCTTCCCGAGTGCCAACTAGATAGAGTAGACCAATAATTCACACCTTTATCTATTGCAAAGCCAAGATATGTTGCGACTGCATCTGCATAATCATTATAATTTTCGTCGCTGGATTCTAATTTTAAATCCTTAATTCGTTTAGATATTTCACTATGTATTTCGGGAATGAGATCAGAAAGGCAATTAAGTATTACTAATTGCCGTTTAGTAAAAAGATCACCAAAATTATCCATACCATATACAGGGGGTTGAAAATTTCGGTGTTTTTTGGGGATTTCCCCCTCTGGTTTCCAAATTGCTTTAATCTGTTCACCGATCTCACTATGTTCAACACAGGGAGAAAGATAAACCCTACCACGATTTCCTTCAGCAACGATAGCCATTAAACGGGTTCCCATTCGACCAGCCTTTGCTTCTGATCGTATGTAAGGATATGGCATTGGAACATCGGTGATTAGACATCTTCCTCCTTTCCTACTCATAATGCCTTCTAAAGGTCCATTTATCGTGGGATCACTCCTTCTTACTTCAAAATGATATTCATTTTTCTCTCGATCAATTATTGGTTCAACCCATGCTTCTTTCCCTTTTTTTGTAGATAACCAAAATGACCTAACCAATGGAACCTCTGCCCCCCCCGCTGCAGGGTTCGGTGATTGCACTGTCCTTGCCCAGATCCAGGCAATCACCGTTAACTCCTGTCCCACATACGGTACTAGGTCAGGCCGGTCTTTTGCCATCTCCTCCGTAATTTTGACTTTCGGATACAAATGTCCAATCCGTTTCTCTGCCTCATCCCGCATCCATTGCCCATAATATCTCACATCCTCGGCCAGTCCTTTCGCTCCTTCCCATCCGCCTGATATTTTTTTATTTTTCCGGGACTCCGGATTGACCGGGGGCATTCCAGCAAATTTCGGGGGGATCTCGATGAGGGCTTTTGTGATTAACACAGCGACCGGATTGAGATCACTCGCATATGCCTTCAGACCAAGCCGCTGGGCTTCGAGGGGGATCGACCCGCCACCACAGAACGGATCATAGAGCGGGGGAGCATGTTCAGCAATGTATGCCCTAATCGCATCTGCTCCTTCTGGAATGGGTTCATTCCGGCCCCTGGCGAGTGACCGGGCAATCTCGGTATGAGCCTTCAGCAGAACGCCGGGATTATTCGAGTTCTCCCAGATGACCAGTTCTTCGATGATCCTGAAGAGTCGCTCACGTTCCTTCTCTTGTGCCTCTTCGGTGGGAAAGAGTTCAGGCCAGGCAGAAGGATCATCGACCAGAGAGGCGAAAATTACCGCACGACAGGCAGCAAGAGGACGTCTCGCCCACCAGAGGTGGAGGGTTGAGGGATGACCGTGGCGGATACTCTTTTCCCGGGCAGAGGCTTTATTTATTGCTTCGAGAGGGAGAGCTACTTCGATCAGTTTTTTCCGGTAGGGTGGAGGGGTTTGGGTCATTGGATCACAATTAGCGTTTTTTTCGAGGAATGAGTTCAGAATCAAGAATTTCAGGTGTTGCAACGAAAAAACCATTCTTCCTTGCTTGCATAGGACGTACTGGGTAATCTTTGCCCCTGAATCGGATTCTTTTTCCTTTCAGTATCTTGAAAAACTGGTTACTTCTCACGGTTGTGTAAATATAAAAAAAACCAAAAATACATGAATCAGGGGGATGTGAACATTCTTTAAGAAGTCGAAGGGATTCTTCACCTCCATGAGAGAATTGCTGAATTATCTCATCATGGCTTTTTGAAGAACCTTTACATAATTCAATAAGAAGAATAAATTCCAGCTCCCCTTTGATGAAAACAATGTGATCACAGACCTTATATCCATCAATTTCTGTCAGAAAAGTTCCTTTTTCATTTCGTAATTTTTCTGATTTAATTATGAGAACATCCTCAATCTGTTCAAATCTAATCCCGGTTCCCTTTTCAGAACATCTCTTCCTTTTAGTCTCTTCCTCCAAAAAACCATCTTCAGACTTATCTTTAATACAATCAAGAGGCAACTTCCGAATCCTGGAACCCATATTTATTCTGCCTCTAATTCCTGTTCAATCTGAATTGTCTCATTGTATAGTATTTCAGAGACACGGACAAATTCTTCTGAAGGAATTCCTATCAGTGGATCAATGGGTAATTCCCTGGCATGATAAAGGTCGTCTTTTTCGGATTTTTCCATGACATACACGCCGATCTCATCATCATGAATGTAGAGATCACTATCTGAAACAAGACCTTTACGGTCATCCGGGGATAATAATCCCGTTTTAAGATAATTAGCAAGTTGTTCAACCAGATAATCACTATGAGTAGTAAGAACAACCGTTACTTTCTCCCGAATCATCTTTGTAATCAATTGTGCCATCAGTAACTGATTTGCAGGGTGTAGGTGGGCTTCTGGCTCTTCGATGATGATCAGATCACCAGGTTGCATACGATATTTAATGTAGAGAAGAATGGGTGCCAATTCCTGAACTCCTGAAGATAGAAGATGAAACGGAATAGGATTTTTTTCAGAGTAATATTGGTACTCAAACTCATTATCCGATAATTTATTTATTTCAAATCTTCCTCCGATTAAATGCCCTATAAGTTCATCATACTGATCATTTGAGATGTCTTTCGTTGCTAATACCTTCTCAAGTAATGCAAAAAAGTCAGAGAAGACTGAACTCATCTTTGGAGAGGGTTTTGCACTGGCACGAGATGAACTTAACAATTGCATTGCGACAAAAGGTTTCATCTCCATGAGAGATGCTCTTCCTGCCGGGAAATACACACCATCAAAAGAATTGTAAAAATAATAATCCTGTAGTATTCCTGCTGCAATGCAATAGGTCATATCACGAGCAATTTTTAAAAGCCCATCATTATCTCTTATTAGAGAATATGGATGAACAAAATGAAAATTGTGATAACTTATGTCTATTTTATCATCGTTTTTTTGATACGTAATTTTATACTGTATTAGCTTGAGAATATCTGGTTTAATGTGTAAATGAAGCCCTTCCTTATCTAATGTCGTGGAAAGAGTTTCTCCTCGAATTTTAAATAGGAATTCACCCTCATTGCGTTGTTTTGAAATTAATTCATTTAATTGAGTGTTAAAAACATCGATTAGTGCATTTGTAAAGAGTTTTTCTGTAATATTAGAAAAAAGAGAATCAGATATTTCTGATAGAATTGAATCAGGAAGAATTAAGTCTGATTTTATATCCCATTCCTGAATTAATTTAAATAATTCCTGGGGTATTGGGAGTTCATCTTTAAGATAATTATTTTGAAAATATTGAAAAGAACCTGTTGAATAATAAAGGTCATTCTGAAGGGAGTACATTGCATAAATTATTTTTGCTATATAGGATTTTCCTGAACGATTTGAACCAATAATAATTGTACAGGGTTTTATTGTAATGTCACCCGATTCAATTGGACCGATGTTTTTCAGGCCTATTGAAAACTTATGAGGGTGTGCAGTTGATTCATTGGTAAGTATTGTCCTTGGTGGCTCTGATGAGGAATACCGTTGTGATATTGATAATGTTTTTTTCTTTTTTTGTCTCTCTGTCATGAGATCCCTATATTGCCTTCTTTTTCATTTGTTTGAATAAACATTTATTGGTTATACGTTTCAAAATAGATATGGTGAAATATTTTCTGATCATTTATTTAAAGCATCCACCAACGTCATATTGGGATATGGAGTACAATTTAAGGTAAGTCTACAATAATTCGAGTAATTCCTGCACATTCTCATATATTGGATTTGAAGATCCTATGCATTCAAACGATTAGGACCTCCAGAGAAGAATAAATTCTTCTAGTCCCCTTGAAAAAATTTCCATATCTGATCCTATTCGACTAGTCTCTACTCTACCGACCGTTCTGGCTATTCTGCCTTCATCAGTCTTAATCTCTAAACTGATGGAATGGAGAATCTCCTTTGCAATATCTCGTTCCTTTCCTGTACTTTTTTCATATAACTGAATAAAGTCAGATACAATCTTCCGAAAATCATGACTTGAGCAACCGAAATGTTCTGCGTATTCACTCGAGTACTGATTTAAGGTTGTAATAATATAGCGTTCAGGTGAATACTCACCAGGAAGGACTAAAATCATTAAGGAGCATCGTTCAGTTTTTGCAGTCTTCTCAAGTTGATCTTTATAGTCTCTAGAATCTCCATCTAGGACAAAGATAAATTGATCCAATCTGTTAAATTTAGCCAACGCACGGATATAATGATTAAATTCATCCTTACCTGTATCACGTCCAACCTGAATTATTGACTGTCGAAGATCCAATTTCGGAGAAAGAATTTCGACAACCCCTCTCACCAATTCTTCACTTATATCATCCTCACAAACAACAGATAATAAGTCCAAATATTGGTGGTACAATGCCCTTTGAACAAAGTCGCGATACGGTGGGGTAACGGTCACCCCATTATCAGACCTTTCTAAGAAAATGCGCCCCTCAGATGGCACAGACTCTAAAATAAATGGACTATGTGATGTAACAATAATCTGGAGATCCTGCCGAAGAGCAAGACGCTGTAATTCTAGCATAAGCACTTGTTGTGTATATGGGTGTAATCCTGCCTCGATTTCATCAATTAATATGAGGGCATCGTGAAGAGTTGATATATCCCTTGATAGGCGAAGAATAGCTCTTTCACCGGCTGACATATGAAATTCTGAGTAACTTGGATGATCAGCATCATCCCGCTCAGCAAATAACAAATCTTTGGCTTTATGGGATAATAAATAAAGACGGGCATAATGATGAGGCAGGATTTGATGAGCGAGAGTAATCAGTTGGGGAGGAATTTCATCACAGTTAATTTGTTCTTGTCCCATTTTTTGAAGGCTAATAATTTCTGCAGGACTACTGAGTTGTGAAAGATTGCGAAGATAAACTATTCTTTCCGGCTGATTAACGCCCTTCCTCCCAAAATAACTTTTATTCCATTTATCCGCGTTTCTCTTCCATAACATCTCTGATGGAACCTTATTAGAATAATATAGATATGAAATTTGATTATTTCCACCAGAATCATGAGGAATATCTGGATTTTTTGTCTTAAAATCAGGAAATAATTTTGCAGGAGTAAATGATCGTCCCAATTTATTTATATACAGGCATCCTAATGCATGAAGAACTGTTGTTTTCCCACATGCATTTGGTCCAGCGAGTACACTAACTGGATATGGAAAGCGAATTGAAATATCCACAATGCCACGAATATTTTGAATACGTACTTGTTCTAATCGATTATTTACATGCGGACGTTTTTGGGTTAATTGCTCCCAAATTCGTTCAAATTCATCTTTTAACATAATCCAACATCAATTTACTATGAATGATCACTCTTCCATTAATATTAGGTATATTTGTTAGAATTACCTATATAATCATAGGTTTTCATTGAATTAATTCACTGATATCATAGTTCACACTTGTCGCAGCAAAATCCGGCTCTTTTTTAAACGGATGCTGAACATACCTAACCGTTGTCTGCTCCCCCTCAACCTCAACCAAGGCCAGATAGAAATCATCTGGTTTATTCAAAGCGGTCAGGATCTCATTCCTGGTTACCGTTACCGTTGTTGCCCCTTTCACCCTGCCTTTTACCTCAATGAACCGGAGATTCCCAGTCCCCGGAATTACCGATTCAATATCATATCCGATCTTTTCAGCACTCACATCCCGGGGAATAAACCCAAGTCCTTTTTCATACTCCATTACTGCTTTCATCGCAAGGAGTTCAACCCGTTTGGTATCACAGCCAAACAGATTAGGAGTATGAGTTTTCCCCTCAAATTTCCAGAGTAGTCCAATCGGAATAATCATCGCTCCCCCAGTCATAACAGGAGGAGATGGGGTAAGGGTCCGTTCCTCATTCAGTTCGTCCTCACGACGATGGAGACGGGCAGACAGTTCATCGGCTCTAGCCCTGGCTTTTGCTGAATTAATCTTAGCATTGACCCGGCCGGCCTGTTCCTGTTCCTTCAATTGCTCAGCACGGTAATCCCAGTAAGTGATCTCCCGAGTGAGGCGGTTATGAACCTCCTGAAGCGTTTTATCAATCAATGGTTCCCGCTGCCGTTTTACTTCTGCCAGATGTTCCGGAACCAGATGTTGAATAGCATAATCACTCGCCGTTTCTTCAAGACTCCGGGCAATCCATTCAGGAACTCCAAAACTTTCAATAACCGGCAACTCATCCTCTTTTGGTGATCGGTAATCCAGATATGGAGCATATCCGGCAGAATGAATCGTTTGGTCTTCAGAGATCTCAACAAACTGCATCCTTCGGGAAATAATCCGTCTGGTTCCGGTCCGGGTAATACTGGCATCAGAGATACTGTGTTCAAGGATAACCAATGCACGGATTTTTTCTGATGTATCCAGTTCATCAATGAAGATAGCGCCTTGTTTCAGGAGATCCTGATATCGTTCACTGATAAGATCAATGACCGATTCAAGAAGCGGATGACCAGGACAGATAAACTCTGCAAGTGGTTTTCCCTGAGCTCTGATGAGTTTCTTATTAAAAGTTACCCGTTCGTATGATTTCAGAATAGACTCACGAGTCCCGATGATCCGGTCCCGGTTTCGGATGACTACCGGGACATGTGGGATCTCATACCGGTCACTCTCCCGCTCATGAATAGAACCACCCAGGGAACGGAATGCAGTCAGGAAAAATGAGCCGATATAGTGGGGCTGTAATTTCCGTGCCTCTGCCCGTTCCATATCTTGCCGTATCTTCTGAACCATGCTGACATCCATGGCATTGGAGACAAGAGGTCGTTCCTCGATCAGTTTCTTGAGGTGATCATGGTCAAGAGCTGCTTCGACGACCTTGTTCAATTTTGCACGAATCTCTGGCTGGTCACCATATCGAATAGCCTCGATCAACAGATCACGAAGCGGTTGATCATTAAAAGTCAGACTCCCCAGCACATCAAAGACCTGACCTCCCAGAGCTTCCCGTTCAATATTCAATTTTTCGAGCAGTCGCTTCCACACTTCACCCTCCCTGGTCTCTGCCGCTACAAGGTTCCAGAGATGACAGACCTCAGTCTGCCCAATACGGTGAATCCTGCCAAACCGCTGTTCAAGCCGGTTCGGATTCCAGGGGAGATCATAATTGACCATCAGATGAGCACGTTGAAGGTTGATACCTTCCCCGGCAGCGTCCGTAGCAATAAGGATGAGGACTTCTTTATCCTGCGTAAATGCCTGTTCAGCATTCTTCCTCTGTTCCCTCCCCAAACCTCCATGAATAACAACAACTGCTTCTTCCCTTCCGATAAGTGCCCGAATCTTTTCAGTCAGGTAATTTAGCGTATCCCGGTGTTCAGTAAAAATGATCAATTTTCTCCGGGAACCATGAACATCGAACATCTCCTGATCACCCTGCAATATTGCGGAGAGTTCTTCCCATTTTTTATCAGAACTGGATTGTTTGACCCGGAGTGCCAGTTCTTCGAGAGTTTGAAGAGTTTCTATCTCAATCTTCAGTTCATCAATCGTCCGGGCTGCAGATGCACGATCTACTAATTGCTCTTCTACCTGTTCAAGTTCTTCGTCAGGGGCATCTTCAAGTTCATCGATATCATCCCGACTCATTTCAGGGATTGACCGACTGATATCAGGGCGACCAGCACCACGCTGGAGAAGTTTTTCCTCCCGGAGACGATCCTGGAGTCGTTCACGCCTTCTTCGAAGAGATTGATAGATAGCTTCAGGGGAAGATGCCAGACGACGTTGCAGGATAGTAAGGGCAAATCCAATAGTCCCTCTTCGTCCCTCGTTTTCTATACTATCAGCCCGGTTGAATTCTTCCCTGACGTACTCAGTAACACGACGGTATAGCTCAGCCTCGATTATTGAAAGGGTATAATTGGCGGTATATGCCCGACGTTCAGGAAAGAGGGGAGTCCCATCAAATTTGAGGAGTTGTTCTTTCAGCAGTCTTCTCATGAGATCAGAGGGATCTGAGAGGTGGACGCCATCCCTGAACTTCCCTTCGAACCGGTCTCCATCAAGGAGCCGGAGAAAAAGTTGAAAGTCTTCTTCTTTTCCATTGTGAGGAGTTGCCGTCATGAGCAGAAAGTGCCGGGTGACCCCGGAGAGTAATTCTCCAAGCCGGTATCGTTTTGTAAACCTGGCCTCTCCCCCGAAAAAGCTTGCACTCATTTTGTGGGCTTCATCACAGATGACCAGATCCCAGTCCGTAACCCGTAATTTTTCCTGGACATCCTCGTTGCGGGAGAGTTTGTCAAGACGACAAATGGCTAGAGGGTTTTCTAAAAACCAGTTTCCGGTTCTGGCTGCCTCAT
>JGI11944J13513_1002632_pt1 | contig 12248 bp, 8 predicted proteins | sample TerdegcoTASludge_FD_13513 | JGI IMG/M metagenome (IMG submission 13513) | reverse complement strand
TCGGCCGCCGTGCCCTGGGCCACGAGGCGGCCGCCGCGAATGCCGGCGCTGGGGCCGATGTCGATGATGTGGTCGGCGCGGCGGATGGTGTCCTCGTCATGCTCGACCACGACCAGGGTGTTGCCCTTGTCGCCCAGCTTGTGCAGGGCGTTGAGCAGGATCTGGTTGTCGCGCGCATGCAGGCCGATGGTGGGTTCGTCCAGCACATAGCACACGCCCTGCAGGTTGCTGCCCAGTTGCGCGGCCAGGCGGATGCGCTGGGCCTCGCCGCCCGACAGCGTGGGCGCGCCACGGTCCAGCGTCAGGTAGCCCAGGCCCACTTCCTCGAGGAATTCGAGGCGGCTCTGGATCTCGGGGATGAGGTCGCGCGCAATATCGGCCTCGCGGCCCGACATCGCCAGCGCCTGCACCCATTGGCGCACGTCGTTGACCGACAGCTGGGCGATCTCGGCAATGCCCACGCCATGGAAGCGCACGGCGCGCGCCGTGGCGTTCAGGCGTGTGCCCTGGCAGGTGGGGCAGGTCACTTCGGCCAGGTCTTCGATTTCCTGGCCTTCGAACTTGACTTCGCGGCCCCGGTTGTCCTCGACCAGCAGGGTGTCGTCATAGACCTTGCGCTGGTCCTTGGTGAGCTTGACGCCCGTGCCCACGCAGTCAGGGCACCAGCCGTGCTTGCTGTTGTAGGAAAACAGGCGCGGGTCCAGCTCGGCATAGCTGGTGGCACAGACCGGGCAGGCGCGCTGGGTGGAGAACACCTGCAGGCTGCCGATGCCGGCCGTGCTCCGGCCGCCGGCCATGGCATCGGCCAGGTTGTCCAGGCCGGACAGCACATGCAGCACGCCCTTGCCTGTTTCCAGCGCCTGCGCCAGGTGGCCGCGCAGCTCGCGCTCGCTGGCCGCCGTGACGGTGATGCTGGCCACGGGCAGCTCGATGGTGTGTTCCTTGAAGCGGTCGATGCGCGGGAATCCCGTGGTGGGCAGGAATTCGCCGTCCACGCGCAGATGGGTGTAGCCGCGTGGCCGAGCCCAGTCGGCCAGCTCGGTGTAGACGCCCTTGCGGTTGACCACCAGCGGTGCCAGCAGGCCGATGGTCTGGCCCCGGAACTGCGTGAGCAGCTGGGCCGCGATGCTTTCCTCCGTCTGCGGCTGCACCGCGGCGCCGTCGTGGATGCAGTGCTGCGTGCCCAGCTTGACGTACAGCAGGCGCAGGAAGTGCCAGACCTCGGTGGTCGTGCCCACGGTGGACTTGCGCCCGCCGCGCGACAGGCGCTGCTCGATGGCCACGGTGGGCGGAATGCCGTAGACCGCATCCACCTCGGGCCGGCCCGCAGGCTGGACGATGGAGCGCGCATAGGCGTTGAGCGATTCCAGGTAGCGGCGCTGGCCTTCGTTGAACAGGATGTCGAAGGCCAGCGTGGACTTGCCCGAGCCCGAGACACCCGTCACCACGTTGAACTTGCCGCGAGGAATCTCCACCGACAGCTGCTTGAGGTTGTGCTCCTTGGCGTTGACGATCTCGATGGCATTCCTGGCGGCCGCTCCCGACATGGCATGCGCCTTGCGCTGGCTCTTGTAGAGCATGGGGGCGACCTCGCGCACGGCCTCGCCGCCCACGCCCATGGCCAGGTCGTACTCGCGCAGCGCCTGGGCCGTGTGCGAGCCAGGCACCTGGCGCACCTCCTCGGGCGTGCCCTGGGCCACGATGGCGCCGCCGCCGTCGCCGCCTTCGGGACCGAGGTCGATCAGCCAGTCGCTGGCACGGATCACGTCCAGGTTGTGCTCGATGACGATCAGCGAGTGCCCGGCCTCCAGCAGCTTGCGCAGCGCGCGCATGAGCTTGGCGATGTCGTCGAAGTGCAGGCCCGTGGTGGGCTCGTCGAACAGGAACAATGTGCCCTTCTTGGCCAGCGCCTGCTTCGACTTGGCCTGGGACTTGGCCGCCTCGGCCAGGAAGCCCGCGAGCTTGAGGCGCTGGGCCTCGCCGCCCGACAGCGTGGGTACGGGCTGGCCCAGCTTCACGTATTCCAGGCCCACATCGACGATGGGCTGCAGGGCGCGGATGACCTCGCGGTCCTGGGCGAACAGCAGGGCCGCCTCGGCCACGGTGAGCTCCAGCACATCGGCCACGTTGAGCTTGCGCGGCTGCAGCTCGCCGGCCGCGTGGCGCTCGATCGTGACTTCCAGGATCTCGGGGCGGTAGCGCGTGCCGTTGCAGTCGGGGCAGCGCAGGTAGACATCGGAGAGGAACTGCATCTCCACATGCTCGAAGCCCGAGCCGCCGCAGGTGGGGCAACGGCCGTCGCCGTTGTTGAAGCTGAACTTGGCGGCCGTGTAGCCGCGCTGGCGCGACAGCGGCGCAATGGCGAACAACTCGCGGATGGAGTCCCAGGCGCCCACGTAGCTGGCCGGGTTGGAGCGCGCCGTCTTGCCGATGGGCGACTGGTCCACGAACATCACGTCGCTCAGGTGGTCGGCGCCCAGCAGGCGCTCGAAGGCGCCGGCCGCATCCGTGGGCTTGCCGAAGTGGCGCATCAGCGCGGGCACCAGCACGTCCTGGATCAGCGTGGACTTGCCCGAGCCGCTGACGCCGGTGATGGTGACCAGTCGCTGCAGCGGAAAGTCCACGTCGATGCTGCGCAGGTTGTGCTCGCGCGCGCCTTCGAGGATGAGGCGCGGCGTGGATTCGGTCACCATGCGCTTGAGGCCGAAGCCCACCTGCTTGCGGCCGCCCAGGTAGGCGCCGGTCAGCGTGTCGGCATGGCGCAGGTCCTCGGGCGTGCCGTCGAAGACGATCTGGCCGCCGCGCGCGCCGGGGCCGGGGCCCATGTCGATCATGCGGTCGGCCGCGAACATCACGGCCGGGTCATGCTCGACCACGACCAGGGTGTTGCCTGCATCGCGCAGGCGCTGCATGGCCTCGGTGATGCGTTCCATGTCGCGCGGGTGCAGGCCGATGCTGGGCTCGTCGAGCACGAACAGGGTGTTGACCAGCGAGGTGCCCAGGGCCGTGGTCAGGTTGATGCGCTGCACCTCTCCGCCCGACAGCGTGCGGCTCTGGCGGTCCAGCGTGAGGTAGCCGATGCCCACGTCGCACAGGTACTGCACGCGCGCCATGATTTCGGCGTGCAGCATCTTGAGGGCCTGGGCCTCGCCGTCATGCAGCGGGGCATCGGCAGCCGGCGCCAGCTGCTGGAAGAAATCACGCAGCCGCACCAGGGGCAGCTGCATCAGGTCGTGCAGGCACAGGCCCGGCAGCGCATCCAGCTGCTCGCGGCTCCAGGCCACGCCCTTCGGCATGAAGCGGCGGTAGCGGCCTTCGTCGCCGGGCGGCAGCACGGCATCGGCGGCCTGCTTGCCGCCCAGGCGCCACAGCAGGCTTTCGGTCTTCAGCCGCGCGCCGCCGCAGGTGGGGCATTCGGTATAGCTGCGGTACTTGGACAGCAGCACCCGGATGTGCATCTTGTAGGCCTTGCTCTCCAGGTATTCGAAGAAGCGCTTGATGCCGTACCAGGTCTGGGTCCACTTGCCATTCCAGTTGGGCGAGCCGTCCAGCACCCAGCTCTTTTGCGCGTCGGTGAGCTTGGCCCAGGCCGTGTCGCGCGGAATGCCTTCGGCCTCGGCGTGGCGCATCAGGTCGTCCTGGATCTCCTTCCAGGCCGGCGTCTGCACGGGCTTGATGGCACCCGTGCGCAGGGTGAGCTTGTCGTTGGGGATGACCAGCCCCCAGTCCACGCCGATCACGCGGCCAAAGCCCCGGCAGGCCTCGCAGGCGCCCACGGCGGAGTTGAAGGAGAACAGCGAGGGAATCGGCTCCTGGTAGCTCAGGCCGCTTTCGGGGCAGTGCAGGCCCAGCGAGAACTTCCACAGCTGGGGTTCGGTGGGCTGGGCACCTGCGGCTTCCACGGCGGATTCAGGCAGCACATAGACCGTCATGTGGCCGCTGCCGCGCTTGAGTGCCACCTCGATGGCCTCGTAGGCGCGGGCACGCTCGACGTTGCCCAGGCGGAAGCGGTCGGCCACCACGTCCAGCATCTTGACCTTGAGCGGCGCCGCCGCCTTGGCCTTCTTGCCCTTGGCGTCGGCGGCAGGCTCCACGGCGCCGGCCTTCTCGGCCTCGCGCTCGGCCTGGACCTTGGTGAAGCCGCTGGCCGACAGCCATTGCTCCACCTCGGCAGCCGTGGTGTTGGCGGGCAGCTCGACGGGGAAGGTGATGGCGATGCGCGGATCACCGGCCTGCCGGCAACGCTCGGCCAGCTCCTCCAGCACGCTGTCGGGCGTGTCGTGGCGCACGGGCACGGCGGTGTCGCGGTCGAACAGCTGGGCTGCGCGCGCGAACAGCAGCTTCAGGTGGTCGTTGAGCTCGGTCATCGTGCCCACGGTGGAGCGCGAGTTGCGGACGGGATTGGTCTGGTCGATGGCGATGGCAGGCGGCACACCATCCACACGGTCCACGGCCGGCTTGTCCATGCGGTCCAGGAACTGCCGCGCATAGGCCGAGAAGGTCTCGACATAGCGGCGCTGGCCTTCGGCATACAGGGTATCGAACACCAGGCTGGACTTGCCCGAGCCGCTGGGCCCCGTGACCACGGTCAGCTCGCCGGTACGGATGTCGAGATCCAGGTTCTGGAGATTGTGCTGGCGTGCGCCGCGAATTCGAATCAGACCGTGCGTCATGGATGTTGTGTGGTCAGTGGGAGCCAAACATTCTAGGCAGTCCATGCGTCAGGCATCGGACGCTTCTCAATACCTGTATTTTCATACAGGTTAAACAAAAAAACGCCTCCTCAACAAATCCGCGCGACCATAAAAAAAACCCCGGAACCAGTCCGGGGCTCGTGCCTCTTTCAAGGTCTTACTTGGCCATCTGCACGGAGGCAGGCATGGCCTGCCCGTCCGGCACGCCCTTCACCTGGGTGATGGCCAGCAGCGACACGACAACAAAGGCCAGGCAACCGGCCGCGATGATCCTCATGGGTATTTCCTTGATCAGGCTGTGACAAGACGGGCCCAGACAAAAAGGCCCCGCACCTTTCGGTACGAGGCCTGATGGCAGGCAGGTGCTGATTGGAACAGACCTGCTTTGCTCGCGGCTTACGCCGCGCGGCGATCAGAATGCGTGGCGCACGCCGACGGCGAAGGACGAGAAGTCCGCGCCCTTCACGCCGGTCATGTAGTTGGCGCCGGCCTTGTTGTCCACCTTGGTGTAGTAGCCGTAGACCTTGGTGCGCTTGCTCAGGTTGTAGTTGTAGCCCAGGGTCCACTGGTTGGCGCCGGAGTCGGCAATGTTGCTCCACTTGTTGGCGTGGCCCAGGTTCACGTGGAACTCGGAAGCGCCCAGGGTGTACATGCCCGACAGACGGAAGTTGTTGCGCGTGCCGCGGATTTCTTCGTCGTTGCGCTGGTAGTAGCCGCCCAGCACGAACTGGCCGAGAGTGTAGGCAGCGCGGAAGGCCAGCTGCTTGTCTTCGTCGAACTGGCTGTAGCCGGCGCCCAGGGCCAGGGGGCCCACGTTGTAGTTGGCGGCCAGGTCGTAGCCGTTCTTCTTCTTGGCCAGGGCGGTGGCCTTCTCGTGCATGGAGACCGAGCCTTCCACCGTCAGGCCGCCGAAGTTGGGCGTGGTGTAGGAGATCTTGTTGGCGGTGCCCAGGCCGCTGGCGAACCAGACGGGATCGAAGTACAGCGCGTCGGAGGACGAACCCGTGTCATGGTTGTGCATGCTCACGTAGTCGGCCGTGGCGAAGTACGAGCCGGGGAAGAAGTTGCCCAGGCGCAGCATACCGAAGTTGCCCGACAGGTTCACTTCGCTCTGGCGGCCGAAGGTCAGCGCGCCGGTGGAGGAGGAGCCCATGCCGGTGTCGGAAGCGAAGCCGCTTTCCAGCACGAAGCCGGCCTTCAGGCCGCCGCCCAGATCTTCGACACCGCGCATGCCCCAACGCGAGGAGTTGTTCTCCATCTTGCTGACGCTTTCGTCACCGATCTTCTGGCGCTCGATCGTGGTGTTGATACGGCCATAGATCGTGACGCTGCTTTGCGCCATCACGGTGGTGGAACCCAGCACGGCCAGCACGGCCAGGGCAACGCGGTTCATCTTGATCATCTCGGCATCTCCTTGGGATTGTTGAGTGGGTATTCTTGAAATCTCAGGGCCGACTCCGGCTCTAGATCAGTGCCATTTGCGGCTGCTGCGAATTCTAGGTGCGGGCATGTCAAAAAATGTACGGCCGCCTCTGAAAATGCGCGATCTGATGCTTTGCTGCCACAGGCATGACATGGAAAACCAGTAGAAGCGCCATACGAAAAAGCCCATGGCAAACCGCCATGGGCTTTCGTCAATGCAGCGCCACAAAACACAGTCGGATACTGCGCACACCGCATGCAACCGGCGCGGCCCAACTCAGAGACGCCGAGCAAGAGCCGCCTCGCGGCGATGGCGTCGCCCCCCTCCCGCGAAGCGAGAGAGGGCGCCGTGCATACGGGGGAAGGCGCGTCAGCGCCTCAGGGGGAGCCCTCAATCATTCGCGTAGATATCCACATCCTTGGTCTCGCGCAGGAACAGCGTGCCGATGATGGCCGTGGCGCCCGCGATGACGATGGGATACCAGAGGCCGCTGTACATGTTGCCGGTCTGGGCCACGATGGCGAACGACATGGTGGGCAGCAGGCCGCCGAACCAGCCATTGCCGATGTGATACGGCAGGCTCATGGAGGTATAGCGGATGCGGGTGGGGAACAGCTCCACCAGCATGGCGGCGATGGGGCCGTAGACCATGGTCACGAGGATGACCAGGTAGGTCAGGATGGCGACCATCATCACCTTGTTCATCTTCGCGGGGTCGGCCTTGGTGGGATAGCCGTCCTCGGCCAGCACCTTGGCCACGGTCTTCTTGAACTCGGCGTCCTTGGCCTTGGCTTCCTCGGGGCTCAGGCCCTTGACGGAGAACGAGGGGATCTCGGTGCTGCCGATGCGGATGAAGGCCGTCTTGCCGGGCGCTGCGTCCTCGGAGTCATAGCTGACCGAGCCGGCGGCCAGCAGCTGCTTGGCCACGTCGCAGGAACTGGTGAACTTGGAAGTGCCCGTGGGATTGAACTGGAACGAGCATTCCTTGGGATCGGCAACGATCACCACCTTGCTCTTGGCCTGGGCCGCGGCCAGGTCGGGGTTGGCCGCCTCGGTCAGCGCCTTGAACACGGGAAAGTAGGTCACCACGGCCAGCACGCAGCCCAGCATGATGATGGGCTTGCGGCCTATCTTGTCGGACAGCGAACCGAAGATCACGAAGAACGGCGTGCCGATGATCAGTGCCGCCGCGATCAGCAGGTTGGCCGTCACCGCATCGACCTTGAGCTGCTGGGTCAGGAAGAACAGCGCATAGAACTGGCCCGTGTACCAGACGACAGCCTGGCCGGCGGTCAGGCCGATCAGCGCCAGGATCACGATCTTGAGGTTGCGCCACTGGCCGAAGGACTCGGACAGCGGAGCCTTGGAGACCTTGCCCTCGGCCTTCATCTTCTGGAAGGCTGGCGACTCGGACAGCGTCATGCGGATCCACACCGAGATGCCCAGCAGCACGATGGACAGCAGGAAGGGAATGCGCCAGCCCCAGTCCGCGAAGGCCTGCTCGCCGATGGAGGTGCGCACGCCCAGGATCACCAGCAGCGACAGGAACAGGCCCAGCGTTGCCGTGGTCTGTATCCACGAGGTGTAGGCGCCGCGCTTGCCGTGCGGCGCGTGCTCGGCCACATAGGTGGCCGCACCGCCGTACTCGCCGCCCAGGGCCAGGCCCTGCAGCATGCGCAGGCCGATGAGGATCACCGGCGCCGCCACGCCGATGCTGGCGTAGGTGGGCAGGATGCCGACGATGAAGGTCGACAGGCCCATGATCAGGATGGTCACGAGGAAGGTGTACTTGCGCCCGATCATGTCGCCCAGCCGCCCGAACACCAGTGCGCCGAAGGGCCGCACGATGAAGCCGGCCGCGAAGGCCAGCAGCGCGAAGATGAAGGCCGATCCCGCATCGAGCCCGCTGAAGAATTGCTTGGCGATGATGGCCGCCAGCGATCCGTAGAGATAGAAGTCGTACCACTCGAATACCGTGCCTAGCGACGAGGCAAAGATCACCTTGCGTTCTTCCGGAGTCATGGGCCGCGGGGTCGCCTTGACCCCCGCGCCTTGCGATGCGTTGATAGCCATGTCTGTCTCCTTGATTTATTGAATATTTAGCGGGCTTGCCATAGGCCCGCCGGTTCACTATCCGCCTGCCTGCTGACGCGAATCTGACTCACCTCTTACAGAAATTGACGGCGAACTGAACGATTTCTTACTAACTCAGCAGCAACCCTGATGCCGTCTTTTTCCATGTGAAAAGCACCGTAAAAACCCTGGCAAACCATGCTGCACTGCGTAAGCACTCGGTCAGAAGCGCTTTCCAGAATGCGCCGCAAGGCTGCAGATCCATGGGGCTGCCGCCGCGATTCCAACTTCAGGAGACAAACCATGACCGATCCGGTGGTAGACAAGATACAGCGCCATCCCAAATACCAGGAGCTGCGGTCCAGACGCAATCGCCTGGGCCTTTTTCTGACGCTGCTGATGCTGGTCGTTTATTACGGCTATATCGCGCTGATTGCCTTCGACAAATCCTTTCTGGCCCAGCCCATTGGCGCGGGCGTGACCTCGCTGGGCATTCCTATCGCCATGGGCGTGATCGTGTTCTCGGTGATCGTCACCGGCCTCTACGTGCGCCGTGCCAATGGCGAGTACGACAAGCTCACCCAGGACATCCTGAAGGACGCCACGAAATGAAGAATTCCGCACAACGCATGCTGCTGGCGCCCGCCGTGGCGCTGGCCCTGACGGGGCCCGTGCTGGCCGCCGGCGGCGATGTCGGCGTGGCCGCCAAGCAGGCCACCAACTGGACCGCCATCATTCTCTTCACGGCCTTCGTCGTGGCCACGCTGTGGATCACCAAGTGGGCCGCGGGCCGCACCAAGTCGGCGGCCGATTTCTACACGGCCGGCGGCGGCATCACGGGCTTCCAGAACGGCCTGGCGATTGCGGGCGACTACATGTCGGCCGCCTCCTTCCTGGGCATCTCGGCCTCGGTCATGGCCAGCGGCTATGACGGCCTCATCTACTCCATCGGCTTCCTGGTGGGCTGGCCCATCCTGACCTTCCTGCTGGCCGAGCGCCTGCGCAACCTGGGCAAGTTCACCTTCGCCGACGTGGCCGGCTACCGCTTCTCCCAGACGCCGTTCCGCGCCTTCGCGGCCAGCGGCACGCTGGTGGTGGTGGCCTTCTACCTGATCGCGCAGATGGTGGGCGCGGGCCAGCTGATCAAGCTGCTGTTCGGCCTGGACTACTGGATCGCCGTGGTGCTGGTGGGCGGCCTGATGATGATCTACGTGCTGTTCGGCGGCATGACGGCCACGACCTGGGTGCAGATCATCAAGGCCTGCATGCTGCTGGCCGGCGTGACCTTCATGGGCTTCATGGTGCTGGCCAAGTACGGCTTCAGCCCCGAGGCGCTGTTCGCCGAAGGCGTGCGCGTGCGCTCCGAGATCGCTGCCAACAACGGCGCCGACCCCTCGGCCGCCGCCAAGGCGGGCCTGGCCATCATGGGCCCGGGCGGCTTCATCAAGGACCCGATCTCGGCCATCAGCTTCGGCATGGCGCTGATGTTCGGCACGCTGGGCCTGCCCCACATCCTGATGCGCTTCTTCACCGTGCCCGACGCCAAGGAAGCGCGCAAGAGCGTGTTCTGGGCCACGACCTGGATCGGCTACTTCTACGTGCTGATCTTCATCATCGGCTTCGGCGCCATCACCCTGGTGCTGACCAACCCCGAGATGGCCGACACGGTCAAGGGCGTGATCCACGGCGGCGCGGGCACGGCCAACATGGCGGCCGTGCTGGTGGCCAAGAGCGTGGGCGGCGACGTGTTCTACGGCTTCATCTCGGCCGTGGCCTTCGCCACCATCCTGGCCGTGGTCGCGGGCCTGACGCTGTCGGGCGCCTCGGCCGTGTCGCATGACCTGTACGCCACCGTGATCAAGAAGGGCAAGGCCGACAGCGCCGCCGAGCTGCGCGTCTCGCGCATCACCACGCTGACGCTGGGCGCCATCGCCGTGCTGCTGGGCATCGTGTTCGAGAAGCAGAACATCGCCTTCATGGTGTCGCTGGCCTTCGCGGTCGCGGCCTCGGCCAACTTCCCCCCGCTGCTGCTGTCGGTGCTGTGGAAGGACTGCACGACCAAGGGCGCCGTGATCGGCGGCTTCATGGGCCTGGCGTCCTCGGTGGGCCTGACCATCGTCTCGCCCCCGGTCTGGGAAGCCACGCTGGGCAACCCTGCAGGCTCGGCATGGTTCCCCTATGCATCGCCCGCGCTGTTCTCCATGACCATCGGCTTCGTGGGCGTGTGGCTGTTCTCGGTGCTCGACAAGAGTGCCCAGGCCGCCAGGGAACGCGCCGTGTTCCCCGCGCAGCAGGTGCGTTCGGAAACGGGTCTGGGAGCTTCGGGCGCCTCCGGCCACTGAGCTGCCGAAGCGGCAACCACGCACAAGCCGGGCCATGCGCCCGGCTTTTTTTCATCCCTCGCCACACCAGAGACACTCAGTTTGATCGGCTGGAGAAGCCTTTTGAGCGGATGGGCGATGTCCTGCGTTTTCCCCGCCCCTAGACTCGGGGGTCTGCCGAGCGCTTCGTGCAGCATGACTTCTCTCTTCAACGCACAGGATCCATCCGACATGCAACTCACCAGCCAAAGCTTCCAGGACGGCCAGGCCATCCCCGGCGAATTCGCGTTCGCCGTGCCCGATGCGGCATCCCACGTGGCGCTGTCGTCCAACCGCAATCCGCACCTTGCCTGGAGCGGCGCACCGGCGGGCACGCAGTCCTTCGTCGTGGTCTGCCACGATCCCGACGTGCCCAGCCGCGGCGACGATGTGAACCAGGAAGGCCGCGAAGTGCCGGCCAGCCTGCCGCGCGTGGACTTCTTCCACTGGCTGCTGCTGGACATTCCGGCCGCCACCACCGAGATCGCGGCAGGCGCCCAGTCCGACGGCGTCACGCCGCGCGGCAAGAGCGGCCCGGCCGCCCCCGGCGGCCTGCGCCACGGCATCAACGACTACACGGGCTGGTTCGCGGGCGACGAGCAGATGAAGGGCGACTACTACGGCTACGACGGCCCCTGCCCCCCGTGGAACGACAGCATCGTCCACCACTACGTCTTCACCGTCTATGCGCTGGCCACGCCCACGCTGGCGGTCTCCGGCGAACTGACCGGCGCCAATGTGCGCGCGGCGCTGCAAGCCGGCCAGGTGCTGGGCAAGGCCAGCATCACCGGCCTGTACAGCCTGAACCCTGCGGTCTGCGCCGCTTGAACCTGAACGGCGACCCGGTGCCCGGCAGCCACTGGCTGCTGCCTTCTGCCGCCCCTGTGGTGCGGGCCGGCCTGTGCAGCCTGGCGCAGCCCAGCCTGCGCCAGGCCCGGCATACGCCGCGCTTCCTGTTCCATGAAGCCTGCCTGCTGCTGGTGGCGGCAGGCAGGCTGGACCTGCACGACGGCAGCCACCAGACCACGGTGGACACGCCCTCTTGCCTGCTGCTGGTGCAGGCGCATACCAGCGCCGATCTGATGAAGACACCGGGCAGCGGCGGACAGCCCTTTCGCTCCGTGCTGCTGGCACTGTCGCCCGAGCTGCTGGAGGCGTTCCACCGCACACGCGCCCAGCCCGCAGCGCTGCCGCTGGACGAGCAGGCCTTTCGGCAACTGCCGCTGGACGATGACCTGCAAGACGCTCTGCGGCAGGTGCTGGCCAGCGTGCCGTCGCCGACTCTCAGCGACGAACGGCTGCGCTACCGGCTGATGGACCTGCTCGCCGCGCTCGCGGAGCGCGGCCACATCCTGCGCCGCGCGGGCCCGCCCGGCACGGCCTCGCGCCTGCGCACCCTCATTGCCCAGGCGCCCCAGCAGCACTGGACAGCGCACAGCGCCGGCAGCGCGCTGGCCATGAGCGAGGCCACGCTGCGCCGGCGCCTGGCCGGCGAGGGCGTCCGCTTCGAGGAACTGCTGGTGGACACGCGCATGCACCACGCCATGCTGCTGGTGCAGACCACCGGCTGGAGCCTGCAACACATCGCCCAGGCCTGTGGCTACCAGTCGCGTGCGCGCTTTTCGGAGCGCTTCCGTGCGCGCTTCGGCTATTCGCCGTCCGCCTTGCGCTGATGCAGCGGGGCCGGCGTCCCGCCGG
>JGI11944J13513_1002613_pt1 | contig 12299 bp, 6 predicted proteins | sample TerdegcoTASludge_FD_13513 | JGI IMG/M metagenome (IMG submission 13513) | reverse complement strand
ACCGATATTCTACCTTCACTACCGATTTCACTTAGTGTTCCACTTTGCACAGTCTGCCCGAGCAGGTTGAGGATGGAATAATTCGCTGCCCCTATCATCGCTGATGATGAAGGAATATTTATATTTAGATTATCCGTTGCGGGATTAGGGGATAGGGTGATAGAGTCAAGGGGAACAGGCGGGTCTTGGATATCAAGCAAGTCAGATATATGTGCACGATAGATACATTCACCGTAAGTACCTGCAAAGATATAATCACCACTAATAAATAATGAATATACATTCAAACTATTCGGTAATCTATTTTTAGTTATCCAGCTACCCCCCATATCCCTTGATAAAAAAATTTCTCCTCTATTATTACCTGCAATAATAGTACTTCCAATTACAACAATAGATTGAATATGCAATGGATCACTACCCATTTCTATATAAGATATTTTCCAAGAATTTCCTTTGTCAGTAGATATGTATAGAGGGCCACCAAAAGCAATAACTGTATCACCATGAATCGTTATTAAAGTAATCGAGGACATTACATAATCCTTTACTTCCCAAGTATCACCCATATCTGTAGATAAAAATACACCGTAAGGATTTACATCTGAAGTCGATACACCTAAAGCAATGTCGTTGTTATTGATAGACATTGAAAGAATACACGGAGAATAAGTTTGTCCTGGCACTTTTATATTTTTTGCTTTCCATAATTCGCCTCTATCAGTTGAAACATAGAAACCGCAGGAACCAGTTCCCACAAAAATGTGGTCATCTTTTACACCTATCACATACAGGGAATAATCTTTCATCAATCCTATGTTTTTGGTTTGCCAAGTTTCTCCTAAATTAGTTGATAAAAATAATCCTGCACTTCCTAAGTTTGTACCTGCAAAAACACTATCGCCGCTAATAGCTACTGACCATACTGTTCGAATTTTGTGTCCAGATACTAATATATCGCTTAAAATCTTATTAAAACTCCCACCATAATCCTTTGATAAAAGCATACCGCTTTCAGTTGTACCTGCAACTATTTTTGTTCCATCTGAAGCAAATGATGTAATATATCCATAACTAATTCCGCTATATACCAGTTCCCATTGTGAATAAGAATATTGCACCGTTAATGTTAATAATAAAAACAAAACAATCTTTTTCATTTTTCCACCTCTCACATTTTTATAAATTTTTTATAAATAATTGAATTTTGAGTTGTTATTTTTACAAAATATACCGATGGGGGCAGAGCGCCGACAGAAATGGAACGGCTGCCCGAGCTTTCTGACAGCTCATAGGATTTGTAGATATTCAACCTTCCTAATTGGTCATATATCTCAATAGACTGAATGGATTGAGTATTATCCGATAAATTAATATTTAGATTATTATCCGTTGCGGGATTGGGGAAAAGTGAGATAGCATCGCTGGGTGCGGGTGAGTCTTTGACATCGGTGGTTAAATCGCTGAGTTTCGCACGCCAGACACCGCCCCCATAAGTACCAGCAAAGATATAATCACCACTTATTACAAGTGAATTAATATATTTATTCATCAAACCAAAATTTTTTTCAATCCAGTGCTCGCCATTGTCAGTCGATACAAATACACCACCACCGTAAGTTCCTAGGAAAACATTATTTCCTTCTATAGCAATAGATAAAACTGGACGATTTGTTAAACCTGAATTTTTAGGTAACCAAGTATTACCATCATCAGTTGACACAAAAACACCGTTCAGTTGATCTCCAGCAAACAATGCATATTGATTTTTACCAACAGCGGAGAATGTGGTCCCTTCTACAAAAGAAGATATCCAATTTTCTCCATTATCTTTAGATATAAATATATAATCATCACTTCCTGCCATAATATAGTTATCATCGACAAAAAGAGAATGAATCGAATTATTTTTTCCAAGATCTATATATTCCCAAGTATTTCCTCTATCTGTTGAAAATGCAATGTATGTACTCCCTATGAACATTTTGCTTTTATTCATTGCAACACAATAAATTGTTTCATAATATGATCTTCTGGAACATCTTTTTGTCCAGCTATCGCCATTATCAGTAGATTTAAATATGTCTAAATCTTGGTATATGAAAATATCTTTATCATTTGCTGGATCTATAGCTACAATAGGGATCACTGGAATTGTTAATTCGGGGGTTTTATTAATCCAGTTGGCACCATCAATTGAAGAGATATATAAACCATTCCTCGTACCTGCACAGATATTCTCTTTAGAAGCGGCTAAAGAATATACAACTGCACTAGTTAAATTTGAATTTTTTTCTACCCATATATCTCCTTTGTCAGTTGAAAGAAATGTACCTCCTCCAGCAGTACAAACAAAAATCCTTTCATTATCATCTGAATTAGCAATAACGGATACATCAATTAAGTTTGAATCTTTTTGTATCCAGCTATTACCATCATCGGTAGATAAATACAGACCACCACGATATAAACTATCTGATGAGGCCCATGACCAAGATCCAGCCCATATTGAATCGCCTATCACAGCGAGAGTGGGAACATATTTCAGATTTTTAACGTTCTCACCTTTTTTTGACCAGCTTTTACCCCAATCTGTAGAAATAAAGATACCCTCACCTATAGTTCCTATAATGATATCATTCCCTTTTATTGCTACGGATTCAATATAAGTATTAAGTCCTTCAGGACAATCAATCCTTTGCCAACTCTGTCCGTTATCTGTTGAAAAACGTAGAAGACCACCCCAACCCCCGGCAACGAAAATTTTCCCTTCACTTACAACAATGTCCTTAACAAAAACATATTTTACATCCGTCTTTGACCATATATCTCCGTTATCAGTTGAGAAAAATAGACCTTTTTCTGTTCCAGCAAAAAGAACATTTCCGATTTCAGCTAATGCATAAATAGAGGGTATTCCTGAATAGTATAATCCAGAATTTTTTTCTTTCCACGTGTTGCCATAATCAGTCGAAATAAATATTCCACTATCTTGAGTACCTGCAAAGATATTTTTTCCACTGATAAGAACTGCATTGACAAATAAATCAGGTAAGCCAGAACTTTTTTGTTCCCAATTATTTCCATTATCTGTTGACAAAAATACTCCACCACCAATAGTTCCCACAAGAATATTATCATTGTCAATAGAAATTGATGTTGTTATACCGCCATAAAGTCCATTATTCATTGGCTCCCACTGTGCAAACACTTTATTTGAAATCAATATAAGAAAGTAAATAGCAACAGCATACAATATTTTTTTCATAATTTTACCTTTTAAAAAATTATGTCATAAAATGAAATTTAATTTAATAAACTTTATACAAATAGTAATATATTATTGTAAAAATTTTTTATTTTTTTTGTGTATGAAGAAATTTCTTTTTTTTTCATTTTTTCACCTCTCACATTTTTATAAATTTTTTATAAATAATTGTATTTTGAGTTGTTATTTTTATAAAATATACCGATGGGGGCAGAGCGCCCACAAAAATAGTGTGCCTCCCCGTGATTTCCGAAGTATTAGAGGTTTCGGACGTTTGCAACCTTCCTAATTGGTCATATATTTCAATAGATTCAATAAATTGAGCATCATCTGATAAATTTATATTTATATTATCCGTTGCGGGATTGGGGAAAAGTGAGATGGGGTCGCTGGAAGTAGGCGTATCCTTGACGTCGGTGGTTAAATCGCTGAGTTTCGCACGGTAGATACCATGGCTAGTGCCTACAAAAACAAAATCATTGTAAATTAATAATGAATTTGCAAGTGCGGGAAAAGGATAACCAACGTTTTTCGACGTCCAACTATCACCATTATTAGTAGATAAATAAACACCATCCAAAGAGGGTGTAGCTAAAATGGTATCCCCCTTAATAGCTAATGAAGTTATATCTATACCCGGTAAACCATAACTTTTGTTGCTCCAAGTTTCACCCGTATTAGTAGATAGAAACACATTACCATTATCATTACCTACAAGTAAATTGTCTCCATTTACAACTATAGTCCTTATAACCGCGTTATCTAATCCATTGCTTTTAATTGACCAAGATATCCCATTATTTGTGGTAAGACATACTCCGCAACCAGCTGTTAGTATGCTGCTTTTATATTTAGCAAAAGCATATACACAGCGCGGTAATAGGCTATCGGTCCTGTCTATCCAAAAACTGCCAATATCCGGAGATATATATATACCCTTATCGGTTCCAACAAAGATAGTATCTTTATTAATAAAAACAGATGTTACTTGCATATCCCCTGATAATGTTCTTTTTAATGCCCAATTATTACCATAATCAGTAGATATGTAAACACCTTCGCTCGGAAAACCTGCAACAATAGTATTACCATTAACTGCTAATGAAACAGTAATTTGCGATATTAAGGAATCTTTTAATGGGACCTTCAGGGATTCCCAAGTTTCACCATAGTTTAAGGAATAATATATATCGCAAAAAGTTCCAACAAAAATTCTATTTCCAGAAACCACAAAGGAACCTATATACATGCCAGGAGATGTTGAATCAATACCATTATTCATTGGTTCCCACTGTGCAAACACTTTATTTGAAATCAATATAAGAAAGTAAATAGCAGAAGCATACAATATTTTTTTCATAATTTTACCTTTTAAAAAATTATGTCATAAAATTAAATTTAATTTAATAAACTTTATACAAATAGTAATATATTATTTTAAAAATTTTTTATTTTAAATAATTAGTACAGAATAAAAAATAGTAATTATTCTATTTTTCTTTTGAAAAGAAATGAATTATTTATTATTGATATTAAAAAAGAGATGTAGAGAAATGAGCCGTAAGAGATTATTATTTTCGAATAATGCCCAATCTTTCTTGGACAATATTTTCGGGAATTGAATATTTGGCACAAAATTCTTTATATGCTTGGTTTGCACCATCAAAGTATTCGTGGGGTGTGCAATCATCTACAATTATCATTCCCCCCTCTTCAAGCAGAGGATAGAATTTTTCTAATGCTGATAAGACGGGTAAATACAAATCCAAATCAACGAGAGCAAAGCTAATTTTATCTACATTAATATCCTTTAAGTCCAACATATTAATATCGCCGACGTATGTTTTTACATCATTAATACCATTCATTCTTAATGTGCGATCGACCCAACTTTTTCGATTGACACTGAACATTATTTTTAGGGCATCTTTATCTTTTTTCCGCTTTTGTGCTTCATAATTTATATCGGTTTTTGTGAAGCCCGAGAAGGTATCAATGCAAACATATTCTTTATGGATATCGTAGAAATTCATATATTTTTTTAAAAATACGGTTGTCATACCTTCAGCACAACCGATTTCTATTATTGAGCCTTCAACATCTTTAGTTTCATAGATGCAACTTCCAAGATAGGCTAATTGTGGTGGTTCAAATAGAAAGCTATATTTAAAAAAGAAATGCTTCCTACCTGGCATATAATTCAATATATCTTTTAGAAGCTTAATTATCTTCAACCGAATGAATAGGAACCAAAATTTTATTTTCATTGTAAATGCATTAGATTTAAGCTCCTGTTGAGAGCCATTTTTATGGTATTCTACAGTTGAGTTTTTTGCTTCTTGATTTATTTCTGATTGTTGGAACATATCGATATTTTGTAGCTTAATAATTTAATTAAATTGTTTTTTCCTTTTTCCTATTTCAATAAAAATATAAAATTACAAATTTAAATGAAAATATATTGTATTTAATGATAAATTTTGTTTAGAAAACTTTCTGTAGCACAAATATTTTAAATATTTCTTTACTATATTCATATTTTACTCATATTTATTTGTCTTCTATTTTGGAAAAATGCACTTTTTAAAAATGTAATTTCTACTTTACTATAAGACAAAAAAAAAGGCGATTTGTTACACTTTTTTTAAAAAAATTGAAAAAAAATTTTTAATAAATAGAAATTTTTTTATCCAACAAGGATTTCTTCCTTTGGATAATGATATTTAGGTTCTGGGCGTGGCTTAATAAATGCAGAGAAGAAATTGAGGAAGCCAACTCTGCCAATAAACATTGTAAGAATTATGACGATTTTTCCCCCGATAGAAAGAAAAGGTGAAACATTCCGGGAAAGGCCAACAGTGCTTGCTCCTGATATAAGTTCAAATAATAAATCAAGAGGAGTCTTATCGGGTTCAAATAGAATTAAGAAGAAATATGCAATACCAAGTGCGGTCAAATTTGCGGCAATTACCAAATATGCTTGGTATATATTTTTTTGGTCAATTTCTCGATGAAAAATTTCAATTCGTTCTTTGCCAATCAAATGATTATATAAAGAAAGCATAACAAGAGAAAAAGTAGTCGTTTTTATTCCACCACCTGTTGAGCCAGGAGAGGCACCTATCCACATTAGAAATATTACAATAATGGCAACAGGTATAGGTAGCAGCTCGCTTGGTATAGAATTGTACCCCGTAGTCCTTGATGTTACTGATAGAAAGAAAGAATGAAGAATTTGCTCGGGTATTGTCATTGGTTTATAAAAGGCAACAGGCTTAAATATAAAAATCATTGCTGCACCGCCAAAAACTAAGATCAAAGTTGAAATCAATACTAATTTTGATTGACTTCTAATTTGAGTCTTAATTTTAGATTTAAAACTTTTCTGTGGTTGATATTTTAGTATCTCAAATATATTAAGTAATACATAAAATCCAAGTCCCCCTAAAATAATAAGCAACATAATAACAATGAGGAATGCGGCATTATTTTGTATATAATATTGCATCAATCCATCTTTGAAAGTGGAAAATCCTGCATTACAAAATGCCGAAATAGAATGGAAAATTGATTGATAAATTATTTCATTTCGAGGTAGATTAGTTGTTTCACTCAATATAGCATAAAGCAAGATTGCACCCATTCCTTCAATTGTAAATGTGAATCCAAATATTTGCTTAATTAATTTTGCAATACCTCCCATTTGCAACTGCCCAAGATACTCTTTCATTAGCAACCGTACTCGCACACTTAACCCACCCGCAAACATTGCTGCAAAAAAGGTAGTTAACGTCATCACACCCAATCCACCAATCTGTATTAACAGCAATATTACTATCTGACCAAATCGAGTGAAATGGGTTGCAGTATTGAATACCACCAAACCAGTGACACAGACTGCGCTTGTACTAGTAAAGAGTGCATCTATATATGTTGTGGTTTCTCCCTCGACTGTTGCCTTCGGAAGACTTAGCAGAAATGAACCAATTAGTATTATTGTCGCAAAACTTATTGCAAAAATTGCAGCAGGGTGGAGATTGATTTTGAGAAATGCATCTGTATATTTGCTTGCTTTTATAATAAATATTATTATTAAAATAATATTTATTAATGTTAAAAAAATTAAATTTGCATTCTTTTGTGAAAATCTCGGGGCAAAATAAGCAATTAAGTCAAAAATTAGGGATGGGAAAATTAGAATTACGCAAAATAATATCGAAAAAATTAATTCAAGCCATCTTTCTGCAAAGAAAGATGAGCGTATTGGATAAAATATAAATCTTATAATTTCCTGAATAATGAAGAATACAAGCGAAAATCTTGTGGTTATTACAAGTAAATTAATTGTATTTTCATCAATATAAAATCCAATTGACGCAAGTAGAGCAATCACAGAATGCAAAGCAACTAACCCAAGAACAGCTTCGGAAATTACTTTAACTTTATCGTAAATTTCTGTTCTTTTTGTCATTGGGTATTGACTTTGCTCCGAGCAATGGTAAAATATTTATTTGCATAAAAACAATCAAAATAACAAGAATTTATAACAGAGGGCTTAAGCCCTCTGTTATACCCAATTGTAGAGACGCCATATATGTCGTCTTTACGAGATATTTCGTCTTTACGTGTATTTTTGCATTTTCTCTTTATTACAAACATACGATGATTATTTCAACTTAAGCAATTTCAATCTCTTTTGCGAGATATACATCCTGAATCAAATTAAGCAATTTTACACCTTCTTCCATAGGGCGCTGGAATGATTTTCTGCCTGAAATCAATCCCATTCCACCTGCTCGCTTATTAATAACAGCAGTTGCTGTTGCTTCCTGGAAATCATTTGCTCCTGATGCACCGCCACTATTGATTAATCCAATTTTACCCATATATGTGTTTGCCACTTGATAACGAGTCATATCAATTGGATGGTCGCTCAATAACTTCTGATACATCAAATCAGAATATTTCCCATACTTCACACCATCAGCATTCATTGCAATATAGCCACCATTTACTTCAGGTTGCTTTTGCTTAACAATATCTGCCTCAATTGTTACAGCAAGATAATTTGCCTGCCCTGTCAAATCTGCTGAAACGTGATAATCTTTATCCCGCGAAAAAGCATTATTACGCAAGTATGCCCATAACACAGTTGCCAGACCAAGCTCATGAGCATAGGCAAATGCCTCAGAAATTTCTACGATTTGTCGTGAACTTTCTTCAGAACCAAAATAAATCGTAGCACCTACCGCTGCTGCACCCATATTATACGCTTCTTCAACGGTACCATATAAAATTTGGTCGTATTTGTTTGGATAAGTCAGCAATTCATTATGGTTAATTTTAACAATGAAAGGAATTTTATGAGCATATTTGCGGGATACCATTCCAAGCACACCAAAAGTCGATGCCACTGCATTGCAACCACCTTCGATAGCAAGCTTGACAATATTTTCGGGGTCGAAATATATAGGATTTTTTGCAAAACTTGCTCCCGCGGAATGCTCCACACCTTGATCAACAGGTAAAATAGATAAATATCCTGTGCCAGCAAGCCTTCCTGTATTAATTATTCGATTTAAATTTTGCAAAACTCTATTATTTCTATCGCTATTGAGAAATACCTTATCGACAAAATCAGGGGAGGGTGTAGTGAGTAAATCTTTTGATATCTTTGGGTTTTTAAAATTTAATAAATAATCGGCTTTTTCGCCTAAATATTCAACAATTTTATCAATCATAATTGCACCTTTAAGGAAATAAAAGTACAAATTTAATAAACATTATTGAATTAAAAAATTAATGGCTACATCCGCAAGTGAGCTGAGTATGTGGATTATGGAAAATAAAACCCGTACCATTAATATCATCAACAAAATCAACTATAACACCCATAAAATAGAAAAGACTATGCGAATCTATGACTATTTTTATCCCCTCGGGTTCAAACACTCGGTCATCATCTTTTATCATATTATCAAAACCGATTTTATATTGCATACCAAGACAGCCTAGACTTCGTGTGGCAAGTCTTATGAAGAAGGTTTCCCCAATACTATTTTCAGCAATCTCATTTTTAATTGTGTTGATTGCAGCATTAGTCAAAAAGATTCGGTCAGATTCATCAGCGCCAATGACACCTGTTTCAAGTATAACTCCCTCGAAATTTGTATCCACATTTTGTTTTTCAATTTGTTCAATTTCTATATTAGACATAATGTGATTCGATTTTTCAAAATAATAAGTAATACACGAACATAATATTTAATAATTTTAAATGATTTAGAAAAAGCATCATTGCTTTCTCTTATGCTATTTATTTTATTTCATTTTCTTAATTTTGTAATCTCTATTATGGAGGATTCGCATAATGGTATTGCAGCGGTCTTGAAAACCGCCGGGCGCAAGCCTGTGGGAGTTCGAATCTCTCATCCTCCGCGAAACACTTTTTTTACATCTCATTTATAGTAAACCTATATAAAGTCTTATAATATCAATTTTTAATAAATTTAAAATTAATAATAATAAGAAAATTTTTAATTTATATAATTATTAATTTATTAATAGAGAATGTAATAATTTTCTATATTAGATAATCTATAATGAATTAAAAAAGGCTCAAAATTATGAGCCTTTATATAATTTTCCTACTCTTTAGAGCAAGATATCAGAATTATAATTGCATTTATTTTACTACATTAATTCTAACTGTTTCTGTGCTATTGCCTATTTGCGCTATAACAAAATATGCACCTGGTGTCATTTTAGATGTTGAAAAGTTAATTTTATATTCACCATAAGAATATATACCATCTTTAATATCAGCAATCTTTCTGCCTGCAAGATCCATCAAATATATTTTTACATTTTGTGGAACAGGAGAAGCAATTGCAAAATTGATATTTGCCCCATCAGAAATTACATTTGGAGTGACATTGAAGTAGCTAAGAATATCACGTGAAATTCCCTGCGGTACAGTTCCGCGACCACGTAAACTTACTAAGGTAGTATCGCTGGTTGGATCATTAGAGACAATTTGTAATCTTGGTGATAAATAAAGCTTTAAATCTTTTGGTGCAAATTTAATAATAACATCGCTTGACTCACCAGGGGCAATTGTGGTTGCTGGTGATTGAACAATAGAAAATGAATTATCGGCATTATTTGTAATAGTCGTCGATATTATATTGAGATCAGCTGTTCCATTATTCTGAATTGTCAGGGTCTTCTCACCTGAAGAATCAGTTGCAACATCGCCAAAATCGAGAGTAGTTGCCGATACAGCAATTTTTGGACTCTTGGTTTGAATACCAAGCAACCAATTCAAAGCATTCTTTATTAAATTATTTCTTTGGGCTGAGTTCGTGATATTAGCAACATTAAAGCTAAATATAGCAACACGTTCGCCTGTTGAAAGTTGAGACCTTGTTGCAAGAATTGTATCTTTTTGAGAATTGATTGTTATCACGGGAAATGCAATAGCAGAATTAGTAATCCTTGTTTTCATTGGTAAATATTGTGTAAGCTGCGCTGTTGATGTAAATCCATTGCTTATTGGATCACCGTCGACTCCCGCAAGATTTATGATACCTGTACTATATCCCGAGTATTCAGGTGCTATGTAACTTATTCCAAGTTGAGATTGAACAGTTGGCATAACCTGATTCATCGAATAATACGATAGTGGTCCTGTCATTAAAATATTGACTTTATTACTTATTAACTGTTGAATGATATTTGATTGTTCTGAATCAAAACTTCCCTCTTCACCCAAGCACCAATAAACAATCTGTTGATTAGTAAATGAAGAACTCAATTGTAAATAATCAGCCTTAGGTATTGGGAGCATATCCTTAAAGTCTTGCAATCCCGTAATTATATTTGACATTCCATAATCATTAGCATCAACATTTACTTGTAGAAATTCTACATCAGATGAATAACCTTTGATTGTTGTTGAGAGTGTTGCACCATCTACTTCTGTAACATCAATTTTTACTGTTCCAGAACCCTTTGAATTTACTGTGTATAATACATCAATTTTCTTTGTCATACCTGGCTGTAATGTAAATGAAGTTTCATCGGGAGATAATGTTAAATTCCATGCTGAATTGGTATTGCTTGTGTTTATTTCGTATTCAATTGGCAATTTTGATGTATTTTTAATTGTCATAGAATATACATTTGTACCACCTGTGGGCAATGCAAATAATCGATTACCTACGGCTGTAATTTTTGTATTTGGAACAATTGTTGTGCCTTCTACTGCATTTAAAATTTGTCTTTTCGAAGATGTTGCATATTGGACAATCCCAACTAATTTAATATTCTTAATATTCCAATCGGAGCTCTTAGCTACAGAGAAGCTATATGAAACTTTGCTTCCTGCTACAACAGGTAATGGTATTGAATTAGCCTGTCCCCAAGCGCCTCCCATAACTGCTCGAACAACTTTATCATGATAGTAACCCTGGATTGGATTCCCTTTTTGATAAAATGGACTTGAAGGATCCGTGTTATAATAGTTATGTTGTTCGTATCCTGACGCTGTAGATGGAATACTATCCTCGATAACATATACATTGAATCGGATATCTTCATTAATAGCTTGTGAAAAAGTACCTGTGATTGTTGCATTAATTGTTTGTGTTGCATCATCATAGGACCACTCTACTTTTAAATCAACAATTGCAGGATTCTGTAAGGATTGTTGAACTGCTGATGCCCATGAACCTCTGTCAAGGAAAAATCTTCCTGAATATGAATTCCTATCAACCAAACCAGTTGGAACTCCTGAAAGTCCTAATGTACCAGCAATAGTGTTTACCTCTGGTATTTCCATAGGATCGCCTGTATGGAATCTAACACCAATGACCTTCCCGGGATTTGCTGCAACTATCTGGTCCAATTTATAGGAACCGTCAGGGCAGTATCCACACCATGCTCCTGTGAATTGTTCAAGAAACACGACCTTGTTTGCCGCGAAGCTAATGCTTGTAATCGATAAAAATATTACAAGCGCTGTTAAATA
>JGI11944J13513_1002608_pt1 | contig 12312 bp, 11 predicted proteins | sample TerdegcoTASludge_FD_13513 | JGI IMG/M metagenome (IMG submission 13513) | reverse complement strand
CGGTAGAGCGCGGTTATTACAATACACCGGGCTCGGCTAATGGTGTGGCGGTCAGTGGCAGTTATGCCTATGTGGCAGACGGCAGTTCAGGTCTGCGCGTGGTTGATGTGTCCAATCCAACCAATCCGGTGGAAGTGGGCTATTGTAATACACCGAGCATCGCCTGGGGTGTTGCGGTTGCAGGCAGTTACGCTTATATTGCGGATGGCGACTCTGGTTTACGGGTGATTGATGTCTCCAATCCAGGCGTGCCCGTGGAACGAAGCCATTGTAATACTGTATCAAGAGCCCGGGGTGTGGCAGTTGCAGGCAATTATGCCTTTGTTGCTGCAGAGATGGCTGGTCTCCGGGTTATTGATATTTCAGAGCCGTCAAATCCACAGGAAAGGGGCTCATATGATACGCCGGGCTATGCCAATGGTGTGGCGGTCAGTGGCAATTATGCCTATGTGGCAGACGGGACGACCGGACTTTTAATAATTGAATTTACCGGTCATGGAGTTAATGAAGCAGCATTTACTGCAGGAACTGAGCTGGGTACATCGCCGACGATTATTACCCGCACACTAATATTTCCCAGTGCCGCCGGCCACGACCGGGAAGTTTTTGCCCGACTTCTGAACATCAACGGCAGAAAGGTTCTTGACATCTATCCCGGAGTCAATGATGTGAGTCTTCTTCCCGCCGGTGTTTACTTTATAAGTTTTGGCGCCGGAACAAGTCAGTACGGATACCAGCGGGTGATTATCGGTAAATAAAAAAGATAAACAGATAAAAGGGCATCAACTGTTTGTCGTTCCGAAAGGTGATGTAATTTTCTTAATCCAACGCTGGAGGCTACCAAGCCAGTTTCTCCCGAAGTTGATTAAGGCGGAACCTATGGCGCCAAGAAGAACCGCCAGGGAAAGTCCAACCGGACACCCTGCTCTGCCGCAGCACGGGCAGGTGTTACCCAGCGCCGCATAGGTACCACCAATTCCCGCCCACAGCCCGAGAAAACGGAAGAGTCCACCCAACCGGCGAAAGGTACTTTTCATCTACTTACCCTATTTACCGGTAAGCAGTTTCTTCAGTTCGTCTTTGGACAGAATTTTTCCCTGACTGACCACCTTGCCGTCAATCACCAGACCCGGGGTCATAAACACACCCATTGCCGCAAACTTTTTGATGTCGGTCACCTTTTCCACATTGGCAGCAATTTGCAGCTCTGCCAGGGTGTGTCAATCACCCGCTTTTCCAGTTCCTGACAGCGGGGACATCCAACACCAAGTATTTTTATATCCATCTAATCCTCCCTTCTGATTTGGGCTAAAAGTTCTCTAACCTTTTCTCTGATAATGTCCCGGACCCGACGGAACTCATCAAGCGATTTGCCCTTTGGGTCCGGGATGTTCCACTCAATCCTTCTCACGCCAGGAATAAACGGACATTCTACCTCACAACCCATCGTTACCAGATAGTCAAACTTCAAATCGGGCAGGTCGGAAAAACTTTTTGGTTTCGCCTTTGATATATCAACCCCTGCCTCCTGCATCACACCAATCGCCTCAGCAGAAACCGCCTCTTCGGGCTGGGTTCCTGCCGAGACACACTCCACATCGCGACTTAGCACCCGACAGAACCCTTCTGCCATTTGACTCCGGCAGGAGTTACCAACACAGGCAAAAAGAATCTTAATCATATCTGCACCCCTTTCTTTTCTATTGCTGGCATACTACTCGTCTAAAATAATGACCCAAAGACGACACCGACAAAAGTTGATAGCATAATCACCAGAACAATGTAGGTAATTCCCTTCTTAAATCCAATTGTCCTTATGATGACAATCATTGAAGGCAAAGAGAGCGCCGGTCCTGATAAAAGCAACGCCAGCGCCGGACCTTTTCCCATCCCTGACCCTAAGAGCCCCTGCAGGATTGGAATCTCGGTCAGAGTCGCAAAGTACATTAAGGCACCAGAAACCGAGGCAAAAAGGTTGGCGAAAATTGAGTTTCCTCCCACCAGCCCGGCAATTACCGAATCGGGAATCACACCCCGGTTCAAGCCTGGTCTACCCAAGAGAAACCCGGCAACAAACACCCCGGCAAGAAGTAAAGGGAGAATCTGCTTGGCAAAACCCCAGGTGGCTAAAACCCAGGCTTTGCGCTCCTCACCATTAAACCAGCGCCAGACCATTAGCAAAGTCAGAATTAGAAAAAGCGCGGCGAGGAACCACTTCACCGAATAGACTGTGTTAAAGAAACCAATCGGCTGTCTGGGCTTGCCCCAGTTGGCAAATACGAGAAAGAGAATCATCGCCGCGAAATAAAGAACATTCTGCCATAGCCGGCGCCTTGGCGCCTCGGCGCTTATTGAAAACTCTGCCGCCTCAGCCCGCTGTTTTTCCGAACGAAAGAAAATCGCCGCCATCAAAAGCCCGATAACCACCGAAAAAACAACCGCCCCAATCGCCCGCGCCGCACCCAGTTCTAAACCAAGCACCCTGCCGGTCATAATTATCGCTAAAATGTTAATCGCCGGGCCCGAATAGAGAAATGTTGTCGCCACCCCCAAACCGGCACCCGCATAGTAGATACCCATAAACATCGGCAAAACTGTGCAGGAGCAGACCGCAAGGATTGCCCCGGATACAGAGGCGATTGAGTAAGCAAGCACTTTGTTTCCTTTCGGACCAAAGTACTTTAACACCGCCTCCTTGGAGATGAAGTTCTGTATTGCCCCGGCGATAAAGAAGGCAGGAACAAGGCACAAAAGTACATGGAGCCGGGCATAATCCTGCAGCATCAGAAACCCCTCAAGAAGGGCGTTCTGAACCCGGCTATGCGCAAAAGGCAAGAAATAGAAAAGCAGAAACGCCCCAAGGATGATTAAAAACTTGGTTCTTTCTTTCATTTTATGTACCCCTTATGCACTCCAGATTAAATAAATACCACCTAAAATTACCAAAGCGCCGCAGACCTTTTTCACAACACCGACCGTGTTTGACTTTGCCGCCCAGTTGAGATAGTGCTGGACAACTTCGGTAAGACTGCCGGCGCCGACAATCACGGCACAGTGTCCAACCGCATAAACCAGCAAAAGAAACAGCCCATAAAGCAAACGGCTACTACCCATTGCAAATACAATTGCCAGCATCGGTGCCATATAGGCAAATGTGCAGGGTCCAAGCCCGATGCCGAATAATAGACCGAGCACGAAAGCCGCTCCCGCACCACCCTTTTTAACCTTGTGCCCACCAACCTTACCTAAGAATGGTAACGAAATAACCTCAATCAGGTAGAGCCCGACGATAAAGAAAACCACCGCAACAATGTAATTGCCATAAGGACCGATATCGCCCAGCATCTTGCCCGAAACCCCGGTGACAACACCAATCAGGGCGATGGTGCTGAGTCCCCCGAGCGCAAAAAGAAAAGAAAGGAAAAAAGCCCGTCGGTTGGTTATCTCCCCCTGTCCGCTGATAAACCCAACAATTAGCGGAATAGTTGACAGATGGCAAGGGCTCAAAAGGATACTCAAAACACCCCACAGGAAAGCGCCCAGAATTGCTATCAACGGGCTGGCTTGAATTAAACCGGAGAGCCATTCAAGCGTCGTTCGCACCATTCTTAATCCACCCCTATTTCTTTAAGTTTCTTCTTGATATCCTCTTTTGACAGGAAACCCTCATGGCGCCAGAAAATCTTCCCGTCTTTATCGAAAAATATCTGGGTAGGAATCAACCGAACATTGTAGCGGTTCGCCAGATGCCGGTATTCGCTTATCTCAAGAATCAGAAAGTTCACCCGGTCACCCATCTCATTCTGCAACTCGGCAAAGATTGGCTTCATCATCTTGCACGGCACACAGGTACCGGCGCCCAGGTCGAGAACCGTTGGCTTACCGCTTTTCAACGCCTTATCCAGCGGGTCCGCGGGCCGCTTCGCCTTCATCGTTGCGAGCCACTTCTCATTTTTCTCCACCTTTGCCCGGTTTTTTAACTCCTCAATAAGCCCGTTTAGCGCCGAATCTGCCTTTTGCTGCCGGAGAAAGTTCTCGATATCCCGCTTCACCTGTTGAAAACTCGCTCCCCGCATATCGGCGCGCCGTGTCTCGTAAAAGTTTTGCACCTCCTCGTCGGAAACAACCACCTTCTGGGCAACATCATTCAGCAGCACGCCAATCGCCCGGTCCTTTTTATCCTCCTCATCCTTCGCCCTGCTTACATTCTCCGCAAACCCCTTCTTTTTTGCCTCCTGATAAAGGAGTTCTCGAATTATCAACTGCTCGAGAAAACCCTCCGGGTCGTTTTGAAAGGCGCTTTTATACTCCGCAGGTAAATTGTGTAGCCGCTCGTCAAAATATTTGTTATCAATCTTTACCCCATTGACCACGGCAAGAGCCGACCCTTGCGCCACGCTTTGGGGAGACTCCACCGCAGCCGAATCCGCCTTCTCGTCAGTAACATTGGTATCCTTTGACACCAGCAGTTGACGGTCATCATCCGGCAAAGCAGATCTCGTGCTAACCGAATCCCCTGTTTCCGATTTCACTCGCGCCGCTGCCTTTCCTTTATTTTTCACCATCAAAACCGCACCTACCACCACTATAAGTAAAACGATTACCAGAATGTTAACCCATCCCTTTTTCATCTTCTTCCTCCCTTTTTAACATCTCCTGAACGAGTTCGATAAGTTTTAAAACCCTCAAATCCGCGATTCGGTAAATCACCCTTCTTCCTTCCTGCCTTGATTCAAGGATACCCGCCCGTTCAAGAATCGCCAGATGCCTTGAAATTACGGTCCGGTCCCGCTCCAGATGCGGGGTAATTTCACAGACACACAGTTCATTACCACCACACATAGAGTCTTGACCCCGCGCAAGGAGCGCAACAATCTCCAGACGCACCGGGTGCGCCAGCGCCGCAAACACCATATCAGGACTCAACTCAGTCCTTATGTGCATATGTGCACAATAATACACATATTTTATCCCCTGTCAACTAATTTGACAGAGAGATTTTATCGATTATTGTTTTGCAGGTAGTTAAACTTAAATTAAAACAAGGAGTTATCAATGTCTACCAAAAAGTGCTTGGCGCTGGGAGTGCTTGTGCTGCTTCTGGCAACCGCAGGCTGTAATCTTTTTGGCCGTGCCGGTGCGCCCAATAAACCCCAAAAGCCCAAAGGACCTGATATGAGGGGAATCGGCATCATCGGTGTTTACAGTGCCAAAACAACCGACCCTGATGGCGACAGTGTATCTTACCAATTCAAGTATGGTACCGCTGACAGCGACACCTCGGCGTGGAGTGTGTTTGTGCCGAGCGGTGATTCGGTCTTGATATCGATATCCTGGAATGCCGCTGGAACCTATTCGGTTGCTGCCCGGGCAAAAGACACCAAGGGCAAACTGTCTGACTGGTCAGCAGCGCTCGTTGTTACGGTGCGCACCAATCAGGACCCTCTGACCCCGGCAATTCCAACCGGGCCAATAAGTGGTATCAAAGGCAGAACCTACTACTTCTCGGCTACAACCACGGACCCAGATGGCGATGCAGTTCAGTTCCGATTTTACTGGGGCAATGGCGACACTTCGGATTGGGGTGTGCCGGTTCCCAGTGGCGCACTGGACTCTGCTGCTTACTCCTGGGCACAGGGTGGCGTTTACTATATCTCAGTCCAAGCACAGGATAAACTGGGTGGGGTGTCAAACTGGTCCGAACCGTTGGGCTTTGTTGTAACCGACACCGCCTATCCTTACACCATCGCCTTGACCTGGGGTCAATATCCCCACGACCTTGACTCCCACATCTGGACCCCGGAAATTGAAGGCGACTCCTGGCATGTTTACTTCGGACGCCATGGCTATGGTCATATCGCTCCCTACTGCTCGCTTGATGTTGACGATGTAACCAGTTATGGTCCGGAACACATCACCATCACCCGGGCTTTTACCGGCGAATACATCTATGCGGTCCACCAGTGGTCTTCAGACAGCACAATCACCGGCTCTGGTGCCGTGGTCCGGATTTACCAATACGGCAACCTCATCCGCACCTACAATGTCCCGACCGAACCGGCGAACGGCCGGATGTGGTGGCATGTGTTCAAACTGAATGCGGTCAACGGAACAATCACCGACCTCAACACCATTGAAACCAACCCTCCTCTTCCCTGGACAATGGACGAACGAAAGTAACAATTGCATCAGAACAAAAAGCGGGGCGAGAGTTCGCCCCGCTTTGCTTTCGGGCATTACTATCCTGCGTGCCGACTTGGTGTCACCCGCGCCATTTTCTCGGAATGCTCCTCCAGATACAACCGGATTTCCAGCTTAAGTAACTCCCGCTCCAGTTCATGCTCACAAACCCGAATCGTGCCGAAATAAATCTCCTGCCGGGGATGGGCAGCGGCGATTGAGGGCAAAAGCCAGCTGTAAAGTTCTACAATGTCGGTGCAAAAACCCCGCACCTCAATGTCTGCCCCCTTTTCCCACACCTCCAGCAGACCCTTAATCGTTCCCCAGGTCTCAACATAACCAGGTTCATTTTTCAGTTTACCCATCAACATCTTCTAACTTCTATTGTTGCTCTGATATCAACACAAGGATACCCTAAAGCCGCTTGAAGGGAAATTGTCCGATACCGCGTTACTGCCGATTAACAACCAACTTCTGCACCAGCACCCGTTGGGCTTGTTGTAGTCTTACCCAGTAGATGCCGTTAGGTATCGACGCCAGGTTCAGGGTCTGCCTGTTAATCTTTGTGAAGTTAAACCGTTTTTTCAGGCGGAGTGCACCGGTTATGTCATAAAGCGCAATCGTCGTTAAACCACTGTGGGGAGTTGAATAAAAGATGTTGATTTCGTTACCGCGACACGGGTTAGGAAAGAGGCTGAAATTAAATCCCGGTGTTGCAGAAAAAACGGTTACACCCTGGGACGGTGCCGGTGAGTTTAATGTTGGGGTGTAATAGTACCACAGTTCTCGGGTTTTGTTACCTTTCAGGGCAAAAATCTTAGTTGGAGAATAAACGGTGATGTCACCACCCCCTTTCACTCTTTTCTTTCTTCCAGTTGAACCAACCTCAGGCATTGGCACCAATTCACTCCAGGAGTCACCGGTGATGTAATAGCAGTAGAACTCACAGGTGTTCCCACCTTTTAAGGCGTAGATGGCGCCATCTCCCGATAGACAGCGCTACTACCTTCCTTTGCCTTTTTGTTCTTTCCGGTCCGGCTCAAAAAAGGCATCCCTTGAAGTCGCGTGGTGTCCCAGGTAAGGGTGTAAAGGTCAAACCGCCAGAATTCGTGGTATTTTGCCTTGTGGGCATAGATGTACTGATTGCCATCGTGCACCAACCAGGAACCCTTGTCCCATTTGGGATGAATCACCTGGGGCGCTTCGGGCAAAATTTCCCAGGAGTCGGTGCTCAAATTAAAACGATAAAACTCATTTTTGTAGCCCTTCAACAAATAAACAAAAGGAGTTCCGCCCTGCTCAACATACACAACATCACTGCCCCCTTTGACCTTTTTGTTTGATGGTCCCAAGGGAACATCGGGAAGTTGCCGCCAGGAATCACCTTCAAGATAATAACACCAGAATCCATTTGTGTTATTCCCTTTTATTGCAAAAACATGACCATACCCATCCGCGACCCCAACCGCTCCCTTTGCCGGGCCTTTGCCTTCACTCCCTCCGGGCCACAGGTTCAGTTCGTGCCAGGTATCAGCCTCGGGGTCATAACAGTAGAAATCACCGGCCTTATTACCCTTGGCAGCGAAAATTAAACCGCTCCCCTGGTCAAAGGTCAACCAGCCGCCATCCTTTACCGATTTTCCCGAAGGTGTCAATGGCATCGGGGTTACTTCATACCAGCCGGCCTGGTTTCTACCCCCACCTTGATAAACAGCAAATTGGCCCAGCCGCCAGTCGTTATCCGGATAGGTATCACCGATTGCCACGGTTGAACAACATACTGCCCATCGTCCGGTATCCATGCCGACATTGTATGAAACAAAATCAATTGTGGTATCAGCCCCTGCCGACAGATTGGAAACAATACACGAATTGGTGTAGGTTCTTATACCGGACGGATTGGTCAAGCCAACATAAGCATAGAATGTCGCCGGATTTGCCGAATTATTCTTCCAGCGGGCGCGCGGGACAATCGTTGTGTTGGTGTCATACACACCCATCGGTGCAAATATTTCGGTCACCGCCACATCAAAGTTATTACTCGAACCGCCCGGGATTACCCGGAAAAACCGCAGAATAACATCGTTATTCGGGTCAATGTCACCTTCGGCATATGTGGAACATTTTACCGTCCAGCGCCCGGTGTCATTTAAAGCAAACGGGGTAAAGAACAGAACTGTATCGGTCAAACCAGGGTGCCCTTGGACAAACTTTCCAGGCAATGCGTACCGTTGTCCTGCCGGGTTAATAAAGATAAACCAGGCGTAGTAGTCATCAGGGTGAGGCTGACGATTGCGCCACCTTCCGGTTGGTACGATGATCGTTCCCAAGGGGATATTACCCACCGGTTCTAAAACCTCTTCAGCCGAAATGTCGGTGCGCGCTGGCAGGTTGTAACCGATTTCAAGGTAAGGTGTATACTGTCCGCTACCAACACCATAAACTTTTAAAACTGCGCCCGTGCGGTTCGTCCATTCATGTAATCCTAAGGCAATCCAGTTCTGACTTAAACACGACTCTACCGCCGCTCGTCCCGTCGCGTTCAGGATGCGCGTTATCCAACCGGTGCCATGCGTCTGGGCATAGGTAATTGCGGTGCCGCTCGTTATCCAGTTCCAGAGCGTCTGGGGAGTCTGCGGCACCGGGTCACCAGGAAGCAAACGGACAAATGTACTCGGACCATTGGTTGCTTCGTAACAGTAGTAGTTAAGACTCACGGTATCGATTATTGCGTCGTCCGGTATCGAAGATAAGTCAAACTTAAACCAACCTTGGTACCACCACTGAGAAGCGCTTTGCGGTTGACTGGTAGCGATAAGATCACCCGTATATTTTTCATAATTGTTGTTTCTTGTCCTTACATTTCCGGTCCAGAAATTATCATTTTGAGGATAGGCACGCCGGGTTGATTCCGCCATAATCGGCAGTCTTTCAATCCCCTGATGTTGGTCAACAGGTTGGGCATAAATTCTGGTGACATAGCGGTTGTTGATTAAGTAAAAATTTGGGGCGGATTCCGCAGGGACGGAATCGATTTGGCTTGGGCTAAAGGGGAATGACCGGCTCGAAACCGGCGCGCCAAGAGAAAAATAAAACACAGCGGACAAGCCAATTAAAAAAAACAATCGACGTGCCATATTCCTCCTTATCAACTCAACTTTTTAACCTTTTGGTAGGGGTTGGTAGGGGTAAGTCCAGCACTCATTACCCTCGTCATTATGATTAAATTATAATCTTAAAATGAGTTTTGTCAATAGTTAAAGCGGTGGCGCCCTTTCCCGTTGACGAAAAACAAATCCCCCTCCCACCAGTTATCAAATTTATTTTGAATAGCCAAAGATTTAATTCTACGGGAAATGGAAATCTCATAACAATTTAACAACTGTTTGGTTTATTTTTGGTGAAGCCCGCGCCACAATGCATTAGTTGATAAAAGTTCTTATTGGCGATATATTAGTATTAGTTATGCGCTATTTAAAAGGTCGAGCCGTGCTTTTAAGTTAAGGAGGTGAAGGTTGAAAAAAACTTTTCTTCTCATAATCCTCACATCAATTTTAATTTCCTGCGGTCAAAGGCGAAGAGAAGGAACCAAAACCAACTCCGAGCCCGTTGCACTGTATTCGATAACGGTTAACAGCCGATACGGTTATATTGACAGAACCGGTCGGGTCGTTATTGAACCGCAGTTTATTGCCGGCGGGGAGTTCTCGGAAGGACTGGCAGCGGTAACAATTGAAACCAGCGGCAAATGCGGCTATATTGACAAAACCGGCAGGTTTGTCATTAAACCGCAGTTCGATTTGGCGGGTGAATTTTCCAAAGGTTTGGCACGGGTAAAAGTGGGCGCAAAATACGGCTTCATCGACAAAACCGGCAGGTTTGTCATCGAGCCGCAGTTCGATTTCGTTATGGACTTTTCGGACGATTTGGCGCTGGTAAAGGTAAATGATAAACACGGTTACATCAACAAAAATGGCAAGTTTGTAATTGCGCCCCGATTCAGCGATGCGCGCAATTTCGTTGACGGTCTGGCGCTTGTGGCAATCGGCGAAAAATACGGCTTCATCGACAAAAATGGCCGGTGTGTCATCGAACCGCAGTTCGATTTGGCGGACAATTTTTCTGAGGGCCGCGCCCGAATCAGGATTGGCGACAAGTGGGGTTACATTGACAGAAACGGCCGGATTGTGATTAAACCCCAGTTCGCTTGGGCAGGAAACTTCTGTGAAGGTGTGGCACTGGTCCAGGTGGGCAAGAAGTACGGCTTTATCGATTCCAGCGGTAACTTTGTAATTAAGCCGCAGTTCTGGCGGGCTGACTATTTCTCCGAGGGACTGGCATCGGCGGCAATCGGGAACCTCTACGGCTACATTGACAAGACCGGCAGGTTTGTCATCGAGCCGCAGTTCGATTTAGCCGGTGGTTTCTCCGAAAGCCTGGCATTAGTGGGAATCGGTGTCAAGTATGGCTATATCGATAAAACCGGAAAGTTTGTGTGGGGACCTAAAGACCCCTTTGGTGAAGAATAACCGCTTTTTCTCGCGCCTGTTACTTGATAAACCCGTGCGCCTTGAACCGGGCGATGATTGAGTCCTTGCTCATCAAACCGACATTGCGGGAAAGTTCTTTGCCCGCCGGGTCAAGGAATACGAGGGTCGGAATCGCCTGAATCCCGAACTTGCGCGCCAGTTCCTGCTCTTTGTCGGTGTCAATGGAACGGACCTCAACCACGCCTTCGAATTCGCGGGCAATCTCTTCAACTATCGGTGCCTGCTTTTTGCAGGGCGGACACCAGGTAGCAAAAAAGTCCCACAGTTTCGGTAGTTCCGCCGGCTTTTCGCTCTTTTCCGCCACCTTTTCTGGCGGCACATTTTCTGCCGGTGTTACCGGTGTGGGTTCTGGGGCAACCGTCGGCGCCGTTGATTCCGGCTTGACCGTTTCGGTTGTTTCCAGGCTCAATGTGTCCTGAACCGTTGCCGGCGCTTCAGTTTTTGTCGGCTTCTGTCCGCCGCAAACGATAAAAAGCAGTGCGCCCACAATTACAATTAACCTTTTCATCTTGCAACTCCTTTCATCATATAATCTTCCCGATATAAAATTTGCCGTCAAGCATTACCTTGCCTGTGCATCATTCCAAACCTTCCAGTCTTATCATATCATATGTATACTTTAAAGTATACACCCCGGAACGGGCTCTTTCTCCTAACTCTATACTTTTCAAAAAGTTAGGCGACGGACGCTCATTTTCCCTACCCATCCCTACTACTACCCCGGAGATGGTATTGGATATTGCGAACCGCACCGTTTGTGAACCTCAACTTAGATTCAAACACCCTCCTTTTGACCGGTAAAACATGAGAAGGGCAACCGCCCGCGTCTTATACCCGGTTTGTTATCGAATTGACAAACCCAATGCACCGGGTATAGTATTGGCGGATGCCGTTTGTCTTTCTTGATTAAGACAAGGTATTCAAAAACCTAAACCCAGAAGGAGTTAAGATGAGAAGAGTAACTGTTCTCAGTATCGTCACGGCACTGGTTGCAATACTGGCAACCTGCGTGACCAGCGACACCACTAACCCCCAGGTTACAATCGTCAGCCCCGTAAACAACGACACCATTGCCGCCGGTAACATCTTGATTAAAGCGTATGCCACCGACAACAAAGCGGTAACGAAAGTTGAATTCTATATCGACAATAACCTCAAGGGCTCGGACCAGGCCGGTACCGCCGACACCTTCCGCTACATCTGGGATGCTGCTGCCGAAACCCCGGGCTCGGTTCACACAATTTATGCCAAAGCCTATGATGCGGCGGAAAATTCAGCAACATCCGCTGTAATCACGATTGTGATTGCTGGTGGTGGCGGTGGCACCGGACCAACGCACCATTCAGGTTCAATAACGCAGGATGAAACCTGGTATCCTTCCGGCAATCCTCACATAATTGACAACGACATTTCGGTCCAAAACAACGCCACCCTGACCATCAAACCGGGCTGTATTGTCAAGTTTGCCCCTGGCACCGAACTTTATACCGGATACGCCAGCACCGCCGGTGCCATCATCGCCAACGGCACCCCGGACTCAATCATACTTTTCACCTCGAATGTTGCCACGCCATCACCAGGC
>JGI11944J13513_1002606_pt1 | contig 12324 bp, 8 predicted proteins | sample TerdegcoTASludge_FD_13513 | JGI IMG/M metagenome (IMG submission 13513) | reverse complement strand
GATAGTGCTCAACCAAGTGGGCAATGTCATCACTGGCAGCGCCAACGGGGTGAGCTACTTCACCCTCACCATAGATCCGGCCACTGGCGCCGTGACCCTGAACCTGCTGGACAATGTCTGGCACGGCAATACCGGCAACCATGATGACAGCGTCAGCCTGACCCTGAACAGCGGTGTGCTGACCCTGGTGCAGACAGTGACCGATGCCGATGGCGACAACGCCAAGGCCAGCATCGATCTGGGGACTGGCGGCGTATTCCGCTTCGAGGACGATGGCCCCGTGCAGTCTGGTAATGGGCAAGGCCCCACTGTGCATGGCTCGGTACAGGAGGATGCCCTGACACTGGTTGGCGGTGCTCCTCATGAGGGCAACCATGAAGGGCCCGGGCAGACCACCACGGTCAGTGATACTTCGGGCTCTCTGAATACCTTGGTGGAATTCGGGGCCGATGGTCCTGGCGTATTCAGTCTGTCGAATAACGTCAGTTCACTGGTCTCACAAGGGCTGAGCAGCGGTGGCGTGGCGCTGAGTTATAGCGTGGCGGGCAATGTGTTGACAGCAACTGCAGGCGGGACAGTGATCTTCACCTTGACGGTGGCTGCTGACGGTGATTACTCCTTCACCCTGAAGGGACCGCTGGATCATCCTGTCAAGGAAGGGTTGCCGAATGGCGATAATGAGTTGCTGCCGGTACCTATCGACTTCTCGGGTGTCCTGGTTGCTACCGATGGGGATGGTGATCGGGTCCAGGGCTTCACGAAAGGGTCATTCGTCATCGATGTGCAGGATGATATTCCTGTGGCCCAAGATGACTACGCTACCGTGCTTGCCGGTCAGTCTCAGAACATCAATATGGTATTCGTGCTCGACTTCAGCGGCAGTATCGACAATAGCGAGCTGAACATCATGCTGGATGCAGTACGTACTGCAGGACAGGCGCTGTTCAATACCTCAGGTGGCCAAGTCAAGATCCAGATAGTGGCATTTTCCGGTGATTCCATCGCGTATTTGCCAACCGATAATGTCACCGCGTTCACTAATCTGGTTAATGCGTTGAACCCGCAGGAGCCCGGCGGTATACGTCCATTCAATGGCAGCACCGACTTCACCGATGCCATTGAGCAGACCATGATCTCTTACACGCCGATCCCGGGTTGGAGTAACCAGGTGGTCTTCATCAGCGATGGTGACCCCAATGAACAAACTGGCCCAGGTGGTGCTTCACTCACCAACACGGTGGCAACCAACTGGAACAATTTCGTCGATACCAACCTGGTCAATGTCACCACCATAGGCATTGGCAATGGGATCAATGATGTCCGCCTGCAAGAAGTCGACCTGGATGCCGGCCCGAACAACATGCCGCTGCGGGTTAATAACTTCAGTGACTTGGTCAACACCCTGCTCAATCAGGTGATAGGCGGCCTGGTGCAAGGCAATGTGCTCAGCGGCTCAAACAATGTCGTGGGTGGTGGGGACGATGATGCCTATGGCGCTGATGGTCCAGGTTATATCCAGTCCATCAAGATTGGCGCGACCACCTACAGCTGGGACGGGGTGCTCGATGGCGATCAGCAGCTGACGGCCGTCACTACTCCCGCGGGTGGCAAGCTGAGCTTCAACTTCTCCACTGGGGCATGGAGTTATCAGGCTCCCGCCAATGTGAATGGTGATCTCACCGAAGACTTCCAATACATCCTGATCGATAAGGACGGCGATCCGGCCACGGCCACCCTGCATCTGTATGTCGAAGATGTGGGCTCGGTGCAGGCTTATGTCGATGAGGATGAGTTGCCAAGTGGGATCACCGATAGTGACAGCGTCACCAATAGCGTCAGTGGCACCGTTGCCCCCTTGATTGTCGGCCCGGACAATTCCGCGACCATCAGCCTCAACACTAATACCAGTGGTGTAACCCCGGCCAGTTCGGGTGGCGTGGCGCTGGTCTATACGGTAGTGGGTGATACCCTGACTGCCACGGCCAATGGGGCGACTGTGTTCACACTTCAGGTCGGTTCAAATGGCAGCTATCAGTTCAACTTGGTCAAGTCGCTGGATCATCCGCTGGGTAATGGCGATGACAACGAACTGCTGACCCTGGATTTCACCAGCATCCTGAAGGCCACAGGCGGCACTGGCACCTTGGCCGGCAGCTTCCTGATCCACGTCGAAGACGATGTGCCAATGGCCAACAACGATGCTGACAGCGCCGTCGAAGGGGTGTTCACCCCGGTCACCGGCAACGTCATCACCGGGCTGGGTACCACGGGCGGTGCCGGTGGTGCGGGGCTGACGTCAAGGGGCGGACGACGCGGCGGTCAGCCAGGTCGTCGGCTTCAATGGCAGCACCGACAGCAACCCGTCGGGTGGCTTCACGGTCACGGGCCAGTACGGCAACCTGACCATGGGCCCGGATGGCGAGTACAGCTACACGCTGACCGCGACCTCAGTCCCGGTCGGGGCCCAGCTGTTCGTGGTGTCAGCCACGGATGCCACGGGGGATGTTGGTACCGGTAATCTCCAGGTGGTCATCAGCGATGATGCCCCGACAGCCAACAACGATGCAGGGACAGCGCCGTCGAAGGGGTGTTCACCCCGGTCACCGGCAACGTCATCACCGGGCTGGGTACCACGGGCGGTGACACGGTCAATGGCCCGCTGTTCGTGGTGTCAGCCACGGATGCCACGGGGGATGTTGGTACCGGTAATCTCCAGGTGGTCATCAGCGATGATGCCCCGACGGCGAATGCAGTGACCAACGCAGGTCAGGCTACCCAAGTGCAGAACACTAACCTGATGCTGATCCTCGATATATCCGGCAGTATGGGCGAGCCATCGGGGTATCAAGGCATGACCCGGATGCAGGTTATGCAGAAGTCGGCACTGGAGCTGCTCGACAAATACAGCGCCTATGGCAACGTGATGGTTAACATCATCACCTTTGCCACCTCGGCAGCCAACGCGACGGGCGTCTGGGTCACGGTCGACGCGGCCAAGCTCATCATTCTTGGCCTCTCACCGACTGACTCTACCAACTACGATGATGCACTGAACGAGGCAATCAAGGCCTTTGGTGACAGCGGTAGACTCGTTGGCGCGCAGAATGTCTCCTACTTCATGTCCGATGGGTTGCCAAACGCAAATTCGCTGAGTGGCAGCGATGCCTCGGTTCCAGACGGAGATAATTCTCTGGGCGGAGGAGACGGGATCAGTGGCGACGGGGTGACATTGAGCGGAGAGACTAAGGATTGGGCTGATTTCCTGACGGCGAACAACATCAACTCCTTTGCGCTCGGTATGGGGTCTGGGGCTACCCAGTCGGCGCTCAATCCGATCGCCTACAACGGTGTCAGTGGAGCAAGCCCGGCGAACACCACAGCCGTGGTGGTGACGGACTTCAGTCAGCTGGCAGCCACGCTGCTCAGCACCGTTGTGGCGCCTCCCCTCTCCGGACAACTGATCGATGGTATAACAGCGAGTACCGGGGCTGACGGTGGCTGGATCAATGCCATCACAGTTGCGGGCGTTACTTACACCTACAACCAGAAGACTGATACTTCTGGCGTCTCGGGGGGGACTTCCGCCGGTACCTTTAATACGACGACCAACGAATGGTCAATCACGGTTGCCGGGGGCATCCTCAAGGTGGACATGGACAACGGTGTATATACCTATACTCCGCCATCATCCATACCGGTTGGTGGTATCAATCAGAGCTTTGGCTACAGCGTGATCGATAACGATGGGGATACTGCGTCCAGCACCTTGTCCATCATCGTCAATCCGGCGGTAGGTCCTACCGTGGTGCGTGATGACTTCATCATCACCAATCAGGATCCGTCTACCATCCCGGATTGGGCCCTGCTGGTGAACGATACGGGGCCGCTGGCGGCTACCCAGACGATCATAGGGGTCTCGGGGGCAGTCAGTGGCACGGTAACCGACAATGTGGGTTCGGTGACCTTCGACGATACCTCGGGCGATATCACACCCAGCACTTACCAGGGATCGTTCAACTACACCAACAGCACGACCTCGGATACAGCCAAGGTCTTCGTGGATGTGCAGGGCGGGACGCTCACCGGGAGCTATCTCGACGAGATCCTGATTGGTGGATCTGGTGATGAGACGCTCAACGGCAATGCCGGCAACGACATCCTGCTCGGTGGTGGCGGCAACGATGGGTTGAACGGTGGAGATGGCAACGACATCCTCGTCGGCGGCGCAGGCAACGATACCTTGAACGGTGGTGCTGGCAACGACACTGCCAGTTACATCGACATCACAGGTGGCGTCGGTGTCACTGTGATAGTCAATGGCAACAACCAGGCTACCGGTGGCGCCGGCGCCGACAGTCTGAGCAACATGGAGAACCTGGTCGGCTCGATGTTTGGTGACACTCTGACAGGTGATGGCAGTGCCAACATCCTCAGCGGTCTGGCCGGCAATGACTCCTTGACAGGAGGCGGTGGCGACGACTTGCTGATAGGTGGTATGGGCAGTGACACCCTGACAGGCAATGCCGGCAAGGATACCTTCAAGTGGCAGGCGGGAGATGCCGGTGGTACCGACACCATCATGGACTTCACCACGGGGGCCAATGGGGATGTACTGGATCTGAGCGAACTGCTCAGTGGCGAGCATGCCAATGCAGCGTCCTTGGATCAGTACCTGAACTTTGCATCAGGTCCGGGGGTGAATAAATCGACCTTGACGATCGATCTGGATGGTTCGGGAAGTGGTACCACGACTCACAGTATCTTCTTTGACAATGTGGATCTGACGGCCAATTCGACACGGACCGATCTGCAAATCATTCAGGACCTGTTGAACCAGGGCAATCTCAAGGTCGATCCTTAATCAAACCATGGGGGCCGGGTTTGCCCGGCCCCTGTTATTTGATGAAGTTGACGGCTAAGATAGCGGCAGTATCAGGAGAGGGTCACCATGCAGTCATTCAACTGGGTCGACATCGATGGCATTCGCTATAGCTGGGATGGGCAGGACAACATTGTCTGCTCCGGCCGCTTTGGCTATCAGGCCGCGATGACGGGTGACAAGCTCAATGGTCTGGAGCTGGAGAGTGAGGATGGCGATGTGGCGGGGCTGCTCAATGTGGACTTTGCCGCCTCCAGCATCAGCTTCACGCCGGCAGAGGATGCTCCCTTGCCTCACATGGTGGTGCTGGTTGGCCATGAGTGGGGGCAGCAGGAGTACTCGCTGCAGAGCTTGAGCGACAGCTCCTTGCAGGGGCTGCTCAGCCATGGTGAAGAGCTTGACTGGAGTAGTCTGGCGGTGGTGACGGCTTCCGAGCCGAGCATGCCATCCCAGGGTCACGTTCTGTCGTGGGATTCATTCCATTTCGAGGATGAGTCTCTGCTCGGGGCCGAAGTTCCGTCGTCCGTGATCGCGAGCCATGGCAATCCCCTTGGAGGAGAGATCAGCATCAATATCGACATGACCAATCAGGTGCTGGAGCAGATCCCTCCATTGCACGATATATGAATCCCAATCGACGACGTGCATAATGACCTCCATCTAATCGATGGAGGTTTTTTCTATGTGGCGTCCCCTTCTTACCCTGTCTGCGCTCGTTGTCAGTGCCCCGCTGCTTGCCATCGAGGTGCCCCAGGCTCCCCATCTGGTGGTCAGCGGTTACGCTGAGCAGAAGGCAGAGCCCGACATGCTGACGCTCAACGTCGCCGTGACCGCCCTGGAGAAACAGGGCATCAAGGCCAAGCAGCAGGTGGATACCAAGGTTGCCGCCTTCTTTGGTCAACTGGAGAGCCTCGGCATCAAGCGCAGCGATGTGGAGGCCGGCAATCTGGTGATCTCCCCCGAGTACCAGTATCCGCAGAACAAGCAGCCCGAGATGGTCGGTTACCGTGCCCAGCGCCAGCTGGCGGTCAAACTCTACCAGCTCGACAAGCTGAGCCAGCTGATGGACACCGCCCTCAAGGCGGGTCTGGAATCCGTTTCCCAGATTGAGTACGGCCTCAAGTCGCCACAGGTCATCAAGGAGCAGGCGCGTCTTGGTGCTGTGGCAGATGCCACCAGCAAGGCGGAATCCCTGGCCAAGGCCTTTGGCATGAAGCTTGGCAAGGTGTACAGCGTCGAGTATCGCAACAGCTCCCCCATGCCGGTCTATAGCCGAGCCATGAAGGCTGCAGCGGCCCCTGCCGCCGACATGGCGGAGAACAGCTACCAACAGCAGCAGATCAGCATCACGGACAACGTGGAAGCCGTCTTCCTGCTGGAATGATGGACCCTTCAACCGGCCCTGATCTATCCAAACCCGAGGCTTCTGCCTCGGGTTTGTCGTTATGGAGGCCCTGATCATGGAAGCTGAATGGCAACGCCCAGAGGACGCTCTTATCTGGGCAGGCCCGGGGCAGGGGAGTGATGGACGACTTCGCCCATGCCAGGGGATCTGACGCATAAAAAAATGCCGGTCACTGACCGGCATTTTTGCAAGAGGAGCAGGGAGGCTTAGCCCAGATTGGCGGCGACCCGTTCCTGGCGCTTCTGCTTGAACAGATAGCCCAGACCCAGCACCAGTACCCAGGCCGGGATCAGCTCGACCGAGATGCGGGTGCCGTCGTTCATGTACATGATCACCAGGATGGCGGCCATGAAGGCGAGGCAGAGGTAGTTGCCAAAGGGGCTCCAGAGCGCCTTGAACTTGGTAGTCACCCCTTCGGCAGCCTTGACCTTGCGGAACTTGAGGTGGGCGAGGCTGATCATGGCCCAGTTGATGACCAGGGCGGAAACCACCAGCGACATCAAGAGGCCGAAAGCCTTGCCCGGGATCAGGTAGTTGATCAGCACGCACAGCAAGGTGGCTGCTGCAGAGATGGTGATGGCGGTCAGGGGAACACCGCTCTTGTTAGTCTTGAGCAGGGCCTTGGGACCGTTGCCCTGCTTGGCCAGGCCAAACAGCATGCGGCTGTTGCAGTAGACACAGCTGTTGTAGACGGAGAGCGCCGCAGTCAGCACCACCAGGTTGAGCACGTTGGCCACCAGGTTGCTGTCGAGAGCATGGAAGATCATCACGAAGGGACTGCCGCCTTCGACCACCTTGCCCCAGGGGTAGAGGGAAAGCAGCACGGTCAGAGCGCCGATATAGAAGATGAGGATACGGTAGATCACCTGATTGGTGGCCTTGGGAATGCTCTTCTCGGGATTGTCCGCTTCTGCCGCCGTGATGCCGACCAGCTCCAGACCACCGAAGGAGAACATGATGAAGGCCATGGCCATCACCAGGCCGCCCACCCCGTTGGGGAAGAAGCCGCCCTGGGCCCACAGGTTGCTGACGGAGGCATCGGGGCCGCCGGTGCCGGAGAACAGCAGATAACCGCCAAAGCCTATCATGCCGAGGATGGCCACGACCTTGATGATGGCGAACCAGAACTCCATCTCGCCAAACGCCTTGACGTTGGAGAGGTTGATGGCGTTGATCAGCACGAAGAAGAAGGCCGCCGACATCCAGGTCGGGATCTCGGGCCACCAGTACTGCACGTAGATGCCGACTGCCGTCAGCTCCGCCATGCTCACCAGCACGTAGAGCACCCAGTAGTTCCAGCCGGAGGCGAAACCGGCGAAGTCACCCCAGTACTTGTAGGCGAAGTGACTGAACGAGCCGGCCACCGGCTCTTCCACCACCATCTCGCCGAGCTGGCGCATGATGAGGAAGGCGATGAAGCCGCCGATGGCGTAACCAAGCAGTACCGAGGGGCCTGCCATCTTGATGGTGTCGGCAATGCCGAGGAACAGGCCGGTACCTATGGCACCGCCCAGTGCGATGAGCTGGATGTGGCGGTTTTTCAGGCCGCGCTTGAGCTCTTCGCCGTCTTGTTGAAGATCCATTCTTCCTTCCTTACGTCGCTGAATTCACTCGTCTCGCGCCTCGTCTGCCATGGCACCTCCTGTGCCCGGCGCGGCATCTTGTGCCGAAAACGTGACGAAATCCGTATTAATATCGTTACGGTTTGCCGCGCACTGTTTTTTATGGCGGCTACCAACCCGAGCAGAATAGTGATAATCGACCGCTCGTGCACCTGTTTTCCTCATCATTGGTTTGCTTTGTGGCCAATGTTCAGGTTTTTCATGATCTGGGAAGGGGTTTTGGAAGTGATTGCTGGTTTTATGGTCAGTTGGTTTTGGTGCTATTGACCTGGTGGTGGTTTGATGAGCTAGTAGCCCTTTTCAAGGAAGGACTCATATGATCGAAGGTATTGTCGGTGGCTTGCTGCTCGCCACGCTCTGGCTGGGGATCTGGCTCTCCCCTATGTTGTTGACCATGGCAGCAGCCTGCTTGATGGTCTGGGGATGGCAGGGGGCGGATTATCTGGTGAACAACGTCGCCATGGTGCTGACGCTCGCCGCCGGGCTTGGCCTGCTACCCGCCTGCTGGTTGAGCGAGCGGGTACGCAAACGTCACGGTTTGCTGCGTTTTCATGGCATCTTGATGAACAATCGGGAGCTCAACAAGCCCGGCTCCCGTCCTCGCCCCTGATCCTCATGACGCCGACGGTTCCGCCGGCGTCATTTCTCCCTGTCTTGCTGTCTTATTATCTTGCCACTCGCCAATCTGATAGTGCTTGATATGGCTATTTTCATGCGGGCTAGCAGAGTTGGCGGCGAAGGCCGGTTGCCTCCAGGATCTTGGCGCTGATCTCCTCCACCGAGTGGGAGCTGGTGTCGAGGAAGCGGATCGCCTCCTGGCGGAACAGCCGCTCCACGCTTGCCAGCTCCTGCTCGCACTGCTCGAGAGAGGAGTAGCGACTGTTGGCGCGGCGCTGGTTGCGGATCTCGTGCAGCCGCTGGGGGGCTATGGTGAGACCGAACAGCTTGTGGCGGTTGGCCTTGAGGGGGGCGGGCAGCTCCAGCGAGCCCATGTCCTGCTCGATGAAGGGGTAGTTGGCGGCACGAATGCCAAACTGCAGTGCCAGGTAGAGGCTGGTCGGCGTCTTGCCGCAGCGGGAGACCCCGATGAGGATGATGTCGGCCTCGTCATATTCCTTGGTGGTGATGCCGTCGTCATTGCTGAGGGCGAAGTTGACTGCCTCTATGCGATCGTCATAGAGCTTGCGGTTCTCCATGCCGTGGGTGCGGTGGAGCCTGGGCTCGGCCTTGATCCCGAGCTCCTGCTCGAGGGGGCTCACGAAGGTGTTGAGAAAATCGTGGCTGCTGGCCTGGGCCTTGAGCACCTCTTCCCGCACCTGGGGGTCGACTATGGTGTGAAACAGTATGGGGCGCACCCCGGTCTGGCGAAATTGTTCATCGATGCGGGCCCGCACCTGGCGCGCCTTTTCCAGGGTCTCCACGAAGGGGATGGTGACCTGTTCGAAGACCAGTGGAAACTGGCTCAATACGGCATGACCGAACACCTCGGCGGTGATGGCGGTGCCGTCGGATACATAGAATACGGTGTGCACAGCGGACTCCTGTGGTGTGCTCCTGGGGGGTTGCGAGCAATAAGTATCTCTCGAAACCATATCTCTTTTGTCAACAGGTCTGCCATTCCCAAGTTGTGAACTCGCTTGCAAACCTGAGTCGTTACCTTTTTGTGTCGGTATTGTAGAATGCCTGTGTCAAACGGCCATCCCCAACTCTTGCTCGGGGATTTTTTTGACAATAAGTAGAAAACGTTTTCATGGTCGTTGGCAACAGACACTAACAAAAACACACGACTTGGCACAGCTGGTGCGTTGACACCCTGGCCCACCAACCTGGAGACATGCAAATGCAACAGTACGTACTCTGGTACGAACAGCTCGGTATGCAGGACGTAGAGCGCGTCGGCGGCAAGAATGCATCCCTTGGCGAGATGATCAGCAACCTCTCCGGTGCCGGCGTGTCCGTGCCGGGCGGCTTTGCGACCACCGCCTTTGCGTTTAACGAGTTTCTGGAGTTAAGCGGCCTCAACGGCAAGATCCACGACCTGCTCGACAGCCTGGATGTAGACGACATCGCCGCCCTCAACCGGGCTGGTCAGCAGATCCGTGACTGGGTGGTGGACGCCCCCTTCCAGCCTGCGCTGGAGCAGGCGGTGCGCGAGGCCTATGACAAGCTGAGCGCTGGCCTCGAGGCTTCCTTTGCGGTGCGTTCCTCCGCCACGGCCGAAGACATGCCGGACGCCTCCTTCGCCGGTCAGCAGGAGACCTTCCTCAACGTGCGCGGCATAGACTCTGTCATGACCGCCATCAAGCATGTGTTTGCGTCGCTCTTCAACGACCGCGCCATCTCCTACCGGGTGCATCAGGGCTATGACCACAAGGGCGTGGCCCTCTCCGCCGGGGTGCAGCGCATGGTGCGCTCGGATTTGGCCGCCTCCGGCGTCATGTTCACCCTGGATACCGAATCCGGTTTCAACGACGTGGTCTTCATCACAGGCAGCCAGGGTCTCGGTGAGATGGTGGTGCAGGGGGCCGTCAACCCGGACGAGTTCTATGTGCACAAGCCGACCCTGAAATCGGGTCGCCCCGCCGTGGTGCGCAAGACGCTGGGCTCCAAGCTCATCAAGATGACCTACTCCGAGGACGCCGGTCACGGCCGTCAGGTGAAGATAGTCGACACTCAGGATGCCGAGCGCAACCGCTTCTGCATCACGGATGAGGAAGTGATGGCGCTGGCCAAGCAGGCCCTCATCATAGAACAGCACTACGGCCGCCCGATGGACATCGAGTGGGCCAAGGATGGTCAGGACGGTCAGCTCTACATAGTCCAGGCCCGTCCGGAAACCGTGCGCAGTCGCCAGGAGGCGAATACCCTCGAGCGCTTCGCACTCAAGCAATCCGGCAAGGTGCTGATCGAGGGGCGTGCCATCGGCCACAAGATTGGCTCTGGCCCGGCGCGGGTCATCTCCTCCATCAGCCAGATGGACGAGGTGCAGCCCGGCGACGTGCTGGTCACCGACATGACGGATCCGGACTGGGAGCCCATCATGAAGCGGGCCTCCGCCATCGTCACCAACCGGGGTGGCCGCACTTGCCACGCCGCCATCATCGCCCGTGAGCTCGGCATCCCGGCCGTGGTCGGCTGTGGCGATGCCACCGACCGCATCGAGGCGGGTCAGCTCATCACAGTCTCCTGCGCGGAAGGGGATACCGGCTTCATCTACGACGGCGAGCTCGACTTCGACGTGGCGGTGACCGAGGTGGGCAACATGCCGCGCCTGCCCATCAAAGTCATGATGAACGTCGGCAACCCGGACAGGGCCTTTGATTTTGCCCAGTTGCCGAACGCCGGTGTGGGTCTAGCCCGTCTCGAGTTCATCATCAACCGCATGATAGGGGTGCACCCCAAGGCGCTGCTGGAGTTCGACAAGCAGAGCCCTGAGCTGCAGGCCACCATAGCCAAGATGATCGCCGGTTACGACAGCCCCCGTGAATACTACGTGGCCAAGCTTAGTGAAGGCATCGCTACCCTGGCCGCCGCCTTCTGGCCGGAGCGGGTCATAGTGCGGATGTCGGACTTCAAGTCCAACGAATACGCCAACCTGGTGGGGGGCCGTGGCTACGAGCCCCACGAAGAGAACCCCATGATCGGCTTCCGTGGCGCGTCCCGCTACATCGCCGACAGCTTCCGTCCCTGCTTCGCCCTCGAATGCGAGGCGATGAAGCGGGTGCGTGACGTCATGGGCCTGACCAACGTCGAGGTGATGATCCCCTTCGTGCGCACCGTGGGCGAGGCGGAGCAGGTGGTGGAGATCCTGGCCGAGAACGGCCTGCGCCGCGGCGAGCGGGGGCTGAAAGTCATCATGATGTGCGAACTGCCCTCCAACGCCCTGCTGGCGGACAAGTTCCTCGAGCACTTCGACGGCTTCTCCATCGGCTCCAACGACATGACCCAGTTGACCCTGGGTCTGGACCGGGATTCGGGCCTCATCGCCCACCTGTTCGATGAGCGCAATGAGGCGGTCAAGGCGCTGCTGGCGATGGCCATCGCCGCGGCCCGCAAGGCTGGCAAGTACGTCGGCATCTGCGGCCAGGGCCCGTCCGATCACCCGGACTTCGCCGCCTGGCTGGTCGAGCAGGGCATAGATTCTGTGTCGCTCAACCCGGATACCGTGGTCGACACCTGGCTCTATCTGGCCGAGCAGAATAAGGCTGGCTGAGCCAGCACAGGCAGCTCCCTACCATAATCCATGACGGCACCTTCTCGGTGCCGTTTTTTATTACCAATATGGTGCTGTGTTGATGATGCGTTCATGCAAGATGAATTGGACCTGATCTCTCTCGCTCTATATGGGAGTGTTATCGCCGGGTGGGAGTTGGAGGATGAGGTTGCGGCGGTGTAGTGGCTAAAGACGAGGGGGCCAT
>JGI11944J13513_1002605_pt1 | contig 12324 bp, 8 predicted proteins | sample TerdegcoTASludge_FD_13513 | JGI IMG/M metagenome (IMG submission 13513) | reverse complement strand
ACAACTCAAAAAAATTACGGAAAAGCTTTTGCCATTGGCATAGGTTTAAACATCGCCTTTGTTGCTGTTGAAATATTTTACGGTCTGTTAGCCAACTCATCAGCACTATTAGCCGATGCAGGCCACAACGCCAGCGACGTACTGAGTTTGATTTTTGCCTGGGCTGCAATCAGGCTCGCTTCCATAAAACCAAAAGGAAAGTACACATACGGACTTCGCAAAACAACCATTCTTGTATCGATACTCAATGCGTTATTGCTTTTTGGAGCAGTAATAGCAATTGGCTGGGATGCTGTAGGAAAATTCAAAAATCCAGAACCCGTGGCAGGTACGCAAGTGATGATTGTTGCCGGGATAGGCGTAGTAATCAATACCATTACGGCTTTGCTGTTTATGAAAGGCCAAAAAGACGACCTGAACATCAAAGGGGCATTCCTGCACATGGCTGCCGATGCCGGGGTGTCGTTAGGTGTAGTAGCTGCCGGGCTATTGATTAACCTCACCGGAATTCAATGGATTGACCCGGTAATGAGTTTTATCATTATTCTGGTTATTCTTTGGGGTACATGGCGGTTGTTTACTGATTCCATTGATTTAGCGCTGGATGCAGTACCCAAACAAATAAAACTTGATAAAGTACGCAACTTTCTTTTATCCCAAAATGGAGTTAACGATATTCACGATTTACACGTTTGGGCAATGAGTACCACCCAAATAGCTTTAACCGCCCACCTGATAATGCCAAAAGGGTTTAACGATGAATTTATTTCTGAACTGCAGAAGAAACTTGAACACGAATTCGGAATTGGACACACAACCTTTCAAATTGAGAATGAAAGGATTGAAAAGGAATGTAAAACTGATTGTTGAAAACTTTATAGATATGAAAATTCAATACCACTCAATCATAACCTGCCCAAATTGCGGGCATCAAAAAGAAGAAGAAATGCCTGAAGATTCATGCCAGTTCTTCTATGAGTGTGAAAAGTGCAAAGCTGTTATAAAACCCAAAAAAGGCGATTGCTGCGTTTATTGTTCATATGGTTCGGTAAAATGCCCTTCGATACAAAAGAATGAAAGTTGTTGCTGATTTTTTAACAAAACGGAAATGTAACTGAGTTCCTACAAAAAGTATTTTCATTATATTTAACATTTAGTTTTACAAATACAATATCAAGTTGAAAAATAGCAGTTGTAAGTTTGAAAAATGCAATAGTAGAAAGGAAAAAAAGACTGGCAAGTTGGGGAAATATTGCAGTACGTTCGGAAAATACAATTCCAAATAAGAAAAGAGAAAATGTGAGTGGGGAAAACGCAATTGTAAAACTGAAAAACAAAATTGTAAAAGCGAAAAAACCAAATGTAATTAATTATAAAATTGAATGTCCGTAATTAGTCACAACCAGACCGTCACCCTGGACTTATTTCAGGGTCTTTTTTGCAAATAGCTGATTATTAGTGGCGAAAGATGCTGAAACAAGTTCAGCATGACGTGCTAAATATTAATTATGACATAGAACGGATATTCAAAAATTATAAACCTTTAAAAATTAAATTATGGCATCACGCACAAAACTTACAGACACAGCAACCTTGGAATTGTACCGGGTAGCTTTGGAAAATGCAGAAACCCAACCTGAAATTTCAGCAATCATGGCAGATTTAGGCTATGATTCAACAGTTATCGCAGACGGCAAAGCATTGCTAACAAAAACCCGAACTGCATACGATGCAAACAAAACCGAAGACGATGAAACATCTGCCGCTTACGCCGATTTTTCAAGTAAAAAGGAACAATTGGAGGATACATTCAACATTCACCGCAAGAAAGCAAAAGTTGTATTCCGTAACGATTCATTAACCGCTGACAAATTGGCAATTTCTGGAACAATGCCACGGACTTATATCAAATGGTTAGAAGCTGCAAAGAAATTTTATTCCGTGGCATCAGCCGATACAGCGGTTCAAGGTAAATTATCCCGTTTAAAAATCTCCGTTGACGACTTGACAGCGGCAAACACATTGATTTCTGAATTAGAAACGGCAAGAGCAGTTTACCTGAAAGAAAAAGGGGAATCACAAGATGCAACCAAAGGCAAAGATGCAGCATTTGCAAAAATAGATGATTGGATGAGTGAGTTCTATGCCGTAGCAAAGATTGGTTTAGAGGACAATCCACAACTATTAGAAGCATTGGGCAAAACCATAAGAGGATAGTGGAATTGCCCTCCCTATTTGTAAGCACATTGGCAAGCCCCACGAGCCAACGCACGACCAAAACTTGCCAAAGAGCTTACAAAGCCTGCCCAAGTAACCGCCTTTAAGGGCGGTTTTAGGGTTGCCCTCCCACAAAAAAACAAAATAAATTTGCGCTCCGTTGACAGTTTTGTGCAGATTGAAAAGACAATTAAAGAAACCTTAAATGACTGAAAAACAGACTGGAAGAATCAACGCCCAGTTGCTAACAAAGTGTATAAATCATTGGGCGGATAGTGCTAATTTCAAGGGCGTTACATTTAATAAACTTTGTAGCGGTTTGACAGTAAAGTGCTTCGAAATGCCCAACGCTTCATACACCAACCGTTATGCACTATAAAATGTGACAGAACAACAACAAATGAACGATTTCAAGATAAAATATAAGATTTGGTTGGAAACCAACGATAATGACGGAATTTTAGGTGACGGGAAATGGAAATTATTAAAAACCATTAGCGAAACAGGTTCACTTAATGCTGCCATGAAAAAACATGGACTTACTTATCGAAAAACTTGGGATAACTTAAATAAAATTGAAAAAATATTCGGATTTCCGATTATTGAAAGACAACGTGGCGGAAAAACAGGTGGAAAAACAATTTTAACACCACAAGGACAAGCAATAGTAACCGCTTTTGATAAATTTCACGAAAAATACGACCAAATTATTACCCAAGCACTTCAAGAAACTCTCAACGAAATAAAACAAAAAATTTAGATAATGGATTGGTTAAGAAAAATTAAATATTACTTTTGCACCCGAATTGCAAATATTTGCAATTCGATAAAAATAATCATAAAATTAAGTTAATATGAATAATGCAATTTTTAAATTCGACAGCCCACAAAACGAGCCGATTTTACAATACGGAAAGGGCAGTAAAGAAAGAGAACAAATAATTTCGGAATTAAATCGTATTAGTAACGAACAAATTGAAATTCCGTTAATTATTGGTGGTAAAGAAATTAGAACAGGCAAAACAGCAAAAGTTGTTATGCCACATAATCATAGTAAAACATTAGCAATTTATCACCAAGCAACAGAAAAAGAAATTCATCTTGCAATTGATGAAGCCTTGAAAGCAAGAGAAATGTGGGAAAATCTCTCATGGATTGAGCGTTCATCAATTATGCTTCGTGCAGCAGAATTATTATCAAAAAAATATCGTAATTTAATTGTTGCTTCAACAATGCTTGGACAAGATAAAAATGTTTACCAAGCAGAAATTGACGCTGCATGTGAAGTAATTGATTATTTAAGATATAATGTTTATTTTGCTTCAACAATTTATAACGACCAACCAAAATCAGAATTTGGACAATTAAATAGAATGGAATACAGAGCATTAGAAGGTTTTATATTTACTGTTTCGCCTTTTAATTTTACAGCAATTGCTTCAAACTTAAATATGTCGGTTGCTTTGCTTGGAAATACGACAGTTTGGAAACCTGCAACAACTTCTTTATTATCAAACTACTATTTGATGAAAATATTTATGGAAGCAGGACTTCCTGCAGGTGTATTAAATTTTGTTCCGGGTTCAGGCTCGTTTATTGGAAATATTGTATTAAAACACAAGGATTTAGCGGGTATTCATTTTACAGGTTCAAACGCTACATTTAACAATTTATGGCGTGGTGTAACTGAAAATCTTGCAAACTATGTTTCATATCCAAAACTTGTAGGAGAAACAGGTGGAAAGGATTTTATTTTTGTTCACAATTCAGCAAATCCGATTGAAGTTGCAACAGGAATAGTTCGTGGAGCATTTGAATATCAAGGACAAAAATGTTCAGCCGCTTCACGTTCTTATATTCCTAAATCACTTTGGAACGAAATTAAACAACACTTGTTAAACCAAGTTTCACAAATAAAAGTTGGTGGAGTAGAAAATTTTGAAAATTTTATGAACGCTGTAATAGATGAAAATTCGTATGACAATATTATGAATTACATCGAATTAGCCAAAAAATCGAAAGAATGTGAAATTTTAGCAGGTGGAACAGGTAATAAAACTGTTGGTTATTTTATTCAACCAACAATAATTCAAACAACTAATCCATACTTCACAACAATGCAGGAAGAGATTTTTGGACCTGTAATGACAATTTACGTTTACGATGACAAAGATTATCAAGAAACTCTAAATATTTGCAATAAAACATCTCCTTATGCCTTGACGGGTTCAATTTTTGCAAACGATAGATATGCTATAATACAAGCCTGTAAAACATTAAGATACGCAGCAGGTAATTTTTACATCAACGATAAACCATCGGGTGCAATGGTTGGTTTACAACCTTTTGGTGGTGCTCGTGGTTCAGGAACAAATGACAAAGCAGGTGGAAGTTTAAATTTATTGCGTTGGATAAGTCCGAGAACGATAAAAGAAACCTTTTTACCTGCACAAGATTTTAAATATCCTTTTATGGAAATTTAGTAAATACATTAGAATAAAAACGAACAATTTAGAATTTTTGTGCAAAACTTGATAATTTGTGCTAACACTAACAAAAACAAGTTGATAAAAGTATTTGCGGCTTCGCCGCCAATATTTTTTTTAATTTGCAGTTTGATAATATTTTGATTTTTCAAACTAATTTCATAAATTTGTTGATAAATATTTACTTGATAACTAATTGAATGACAGATAAAAAAGTGCATAACATATTATAGACCGACCATTGTTCTTTTTGTGGGCATTTGTGGTAGTTGGAAACTTTGTGCAAGTAAGAAACCTTTGTGGAAACTTGAAACATTTGTATCCGTAAGTCCTACAAAAAGAACAACGTCGGCTATAATTTTTCGTTATGCACAAGGCGTAGAAAGACAGTGCAAATTTTTAACTTTATGACTTTAAAATGACGGTAGTAATAAAAACATTACGACAACAGACCGACATGCAAGCCGATTGCAGAAAAAGAAAATTTAGCTTTTTTGCCAACGCTCCTTGAAAAGAAAATGAATGACAGAATATCAATTTATAATCATTTACTTTAAAATTTAAAAAGATGAAAAGAAAAATAAAAATTTACCTACTGGCTATTTTAACCTCATCGGGTTTATATGCACAGTTACCGCCAAATCTAGACGGAAATTGGCAATTAAATACAGGTCTAAGTGATGAATTTAACACATTAGATTTGTCTAAATGGAATGTAATAGACCTTTGGCAAGGAGAATGTTGTAACTGGGGAGGAAACAGCAGATTTGTTACATCAAATGTAACAGTTTCTGGAGGAGAATTACTTCTAAAAACAGATGCTCCTTTCCCCGGTTCAACAGTTCCTTATGATTTTTCGGAATGTTGTAATACAGGTGGTGTTAACACGTTAGCAGAAAATTACCATTATGGCTATTATGAAATATACGCAAAATTACCTGGTAATTACCATAATGGTCTTCCTAATGGTCAAAAATTTTGGCCTGCATTCTGGACATACCATCAAGAAAATATAAATCAACCCAACTATGTACATGATGAAATTGATATTTTAGAACCTTCTGGTGCTCAATATGCAGATGGAAAAACGAATGTATGTGGCTGGCATGATGAGAATGGCAGTGGTGGTTCATACAAAGTTGGAGAAGGCACATTTACAAGTCCTAACCCATTATTTACTGGATATCATAAATACGGTTTAGAATGGAATGCAGATAGAATAATCTTTTACTTTGACGATGTCCCATTTTACTCTTCCTATAACCATCCTAGCTTGATAATGGACCCTCAAAGAGTTGTAATTGATTTGCAAATTGATATTGGTGTTGCTGATTTTAATCCATCAATTACCTTTCCCCAATACATGAAGGTTGATTATTTCAGATATTATCAATTAGGGAAAAATTGCAGCACGGATGCTGTAATTAACAATAATACTGATTTAAGCAATTACATTTTTTCGGTAAAAAGAAATATAACAATAGGCAATGGAGCTAGTACAATAAGTTTAAATTCAGGAGACATTAAAATTTTTAGAGCAACAGACGAAACAACAATTAACGGAGACTTCACCGTTCCAATTGGCAGTGAGTTAAATATTATTCCTACTCCATGTAATTAATCAAAATTTATTAACTTAAAAAATGAAAAAATGAAAGCAAATATCAAAATATTATTTACGATTGTGGTAAGTGTTATTATTTCAAACAATAGTAATGCTCAATTAAAAGTTAGAACAGATGGTACTGTTAAAATTGGCACACAATCTCCGTTTCCCCAAGGTGGGAGCTTAGAAATCACTGGAATAAATCAAACTTTAGAAGCTCGAATTTTTCCGAGTTCTGCAAACATTGCCAGATTTTGGACGATTAATTCAGTTTTTGCATTTGGTTTCGGAATAGACCAAAGCGGGTTAGGTCAAATATTTAGAAATATACATTCGCCAAGTTCTATTATGACTTTTAATTCAAACGGAGACTTTGGCATAGGAAGAACTCCGTCATACAAACTTGATGTAAATGGTAACATCAGAGTTAACACTACAATTTACACGTCAGACTCTTTGTTAAAATCTAACATCACTCCTATATCACAGCAAGTAAGTAAAATTTACAAATTACGTGGTGTATCATATAACTTTAATAATTCTTTACTGAAAAATGAAAATACAGTACAAACTGAAACAATGAACTCTAATAAACAAATTGGGGGAATGGTCGAATCTGACAAACGGATTCATTATGGTTTCATTGCTCAAGAGGTAAAGGAAATTTTCCCGGAATTGGTTTATGAAGATAACGATGGCATATTAGGTATTGATTATGTTGCATTTATTCCTCTTTTAGTTGAAGAATTAAAAAAACAGAATGAGGTAATTGAAGCATTAAAGCTACATATAAATGCATTAAATGAAATATTTTCTCAGAATTTTTCATCTATTATGAAGAACAATACTTATGGAGAATTATTTCAAAATTCCCCAAATCCATTCAATGAAAATACTACCATTCGGTTCAATCTTTTAGACAATATAAATTCTGCTACCCTATATATATATGATTTACAGGGAAGACAAATAAAACGTTTTGCAATTAATCAAAGAGGAGAATCTTCTATAACAATAAAGGGTTCGGAATTTGAACCAGGTTTATATTTTTATTGTTTAAGTTGCTGATGGTAAGATCATTGCTACAAAACAAATGATTCTTACAAATTAATTAATTTTAGTTAAGAAGCACTGTTCACAGCATTACTGTGAAGGGTGTTCCACGTTAATAATAATGATCAATGAAGAAAATATATTTCTTAACAATAGGGTTGATTTTTCTATTATCCTTTCGTTTTTATTCTTCATTATTTTATCCTGTCCTGAATTCTGACAATGCGGTAACTATATTAATGATTCATTACTTTAAACTGCCCAAAGACCTTTATTTCTGGGGACAGGATAGAATGGGTAGCCTCATTCCCTTACTCGGCCAGATACCTTTCAAATTATTTAACTTATCTGCAATTACTTCTGAATCTATTGTACACTATTTAATACTGCTTTTGGGATTTCTGTCATTTTCTCATTTCTTAAGATCATATATTTTAAAAATAATTTTTGCAATTATTTGGTTTTTCCCACCAATGAGGCTTATTGATGTTACTCAATTAGCTTTTGGAATACATTATAGCTTAATTGCAATATCCTGTTATTTGATTGATTATTATCAAAAAGAGAAAATTCAGAATAATCCGCTTTTTCGTCATTCAATTCTTTCGTTAATTACACTTCTTCTTATAGCGGTAATTTGGGTGACTGATATGGCAGTTGTTAGTGTCTTTTTATTGTTAGCAGTTCAATTATATTTTTATTTGAAAGCAAATAAATTTTCTCTCTCTTTATTCAAAAGGATAGAATTCTACTATGCATTAATGGGGGTTATTCTATGTTACATATTTATTCATTATGCAAAAAATATTGCTCAGAACAGATATGATTATACCACATTCAGTGATTTTAAGACCATAAAACTATCTCTTAGAATTTTTGTGAATACTGTTTTAGCTTTCTTTAAATTCAAGGCTAATGAGCCTTTTACAAGTGTATATGCCTATTTTGTAATAGTTATTTTAATAGTAATGTTTCTTCAAATTAAAAAGGTAAGATTAAGTAGTTCTTCAAAGAAATGGATCTTATTTTTTCTTTTTGAAGCCACTTCACTTTTTGTGATAATGATAATATCTAATTGGACCTTTTTAAATGGTGTTCCTCGAAGATATTTTACGTGCACTTATATTTCGCTTTCATTCTCGCTTTTATTGATATTAGACAATTTAAATGTCTCAAAAAAGCATATTAATTATATCAACGTTCTTTTAATGATAACAGTGGTTACCGGAGGTATAGGAGCGCTTTACAACATAAAATATATTTGGCCTAAGACGATGACTCCTAGAGCCGAAATTTCCAGGGAATTCGAAAAACTTGGGAAAATTGGAATAATCGCTGAATATTGGAATTCTTATATTACTTCATGCATTAATCCCGACATGATTAAGGCAACTCCACATGATTCCACTTGGGCTGTTAGAAACTATGAATTAGTTGATGAAGTTTTTGAGCAAGAGAACATTTATCTAATTAAAGATATGTGGTTGCAGAGTTTCCCTGATACTGTGGCTGAATTTGGAAGAGTTCTATTAAAAGATGGTAATGAATTTAGGATTGGTGGTTGTAATGTTTGTAAATATAAAAAGCAAATCCCTATTCAAAACAACTAAACTCACTTGTGGCATCTCAACCGACATTCACACAAGACAACAAATTAACAACACTAAGTAAATTGGCGCTGACAAATTTCATAGTGATTAGATTGGCATTGTGCATTACACTGTATTTACGATAGATATGAGTGGTGTGAGTAAATCAATTGTAGTGCATCAGATATACTTTGGATTGTCCCCCTATTTTCTGGAAAAAATTCTTAGAATGATTTCGGTCGCATGTATTATCACTCTTGTGTATCAAGGTTGGCTTACGCTTGGGCGGTATCGAAAAAGTTAGTTTCGCAGAGACCTTATTTTATAGCATGCTTGATCCTGCAAAATTCCCAGCTTATGCTTAGGGACTATAGTGAGGGTATTCCTGGTTTACGCTACCAGCTACTTACAATCAAATCTGTTTTTCTTACAGTAAAACCCACTTCGCGAAATTTGATATTTGCTGGAAATTAATTCAGACCCTTGGCTCTCAACCTTACCCAGGATCTGAAACTTTTCTATCTCTTTAAATTTTCTATAAGTGTTAATCATCCCCTTGCTAATTTGCTGTACACGACTTAATTATTAATCTTTGTGCAGCGATTAGGAAGCTGCGACAGAGGAAACCTATATTTAAATCAGCCAATCCAAAAAACTTGATTATCTTTGCACCGTGAAAAGTCGTAGCAGAATATTAAGCGTAGTTTTTCTAACAGCGATTTATTGCTTTGCGATAGGTGTCGTAACAAAGTCGGTTGCACATTCTAATTTTCAAAGCAATTCATTTGCATCACAAGAGCTTTATTTTTCTGACTTTTCAACGAAACTCTTCTGCCACACATCCCAATCAGAAAGCTCGGTAAATAATAATATAAATCAACCTGTTCCAAGTTTCAAAAACTCATTCAAAGGGCTTTTGGCACTTGCAAAAACCAAAGAGCTGTTATTTGAATCAGTATTTTCACAATACAACAATATTTCGAGGAACTTTCTGATACAATATCGGAAATCGGACATCATTTTTCCCTTCCATTATTTTTGGTAATACGTTTTTTCCGTCTAAAGTAATTATCGTATTTGGCAATTGCCATTATTTATCAAGACTTTGCAAAAAGTAAAGTCCAATTAATAATTTCAAAAAACTTAAAAAAAATTAAAATATGGATATGGATTGGGGATCAGCCATTATTGGGCTGATTATAATATTGATATGTATCCTTCCTATTGGGATATTGTATTACAAAAGAGTAAAAAAAGAGAATAAAATGTTGCAATCGCTTAATGAAATTGCACAACAACATAATTGCAAAATAGGACAATACGAATTTTGTGGCAACTATGTTATAGGATTAGACGAAGACAGAAATTTCGCTTTCTTTTTTAAGCAGAAAAAGGAGGATGCAATTTCTCAATTTGTCGACCTTTCCGAAGTCCAGCTTTGCCAGGTAGTTAAGAAAATAAAAAATATACGAAACGACATTGGCAGCCTTAGTTATGTCGAGCGTTTAGGACTTAGCTTTATACCAAAAAATTCTTCCAAACGAGAAACAATATTTGAATTGTATGACGTAGAAATTAATATGCAATTAAGCGGTGAACTTCAGTTTGCTGAGAAATGGGCAAACCAATTAAACACTCGTTTGAAAAACAAAAAGTAACAGAATGAAAGCCCTGTGGATAAGCCATAGGGCTTTTTTTTAAGACTAAAAAAAAAGAAAGTAAGAACCTCGACAGCCAGCATCCAAAGCGTAAGCAGTAGTTTTGTGCTTCGAATAATGTGTTTTTGAATATTTGAATCCAGGCTTTGCTGCTAGCATTGTTGTAAGAACTTCTCTTTCTAAGATCACAAGCTGTTAGCAGCTTTCCCAAAGAAAATAACAAAAATTAAAAATCCTGACCTAACTGAGTTAGTATTTTACGCGCAAGAGATTATGGCAGGCGGTCACTAATTTCATAAGAACAAATTGTTGTACGGCCTGATATAAATTCAAATGAAAAGATATAAACGATATTTTTTGAAAGCATCGATGAAAAATACATTAACAACGATTTGTATATGAATAGTCGGATATTAACGACTGGGTGGCTTTCTTTTTTTCTAGAAAGAATTCTTAAAAAGATTATGGTCTCATATATTATCACTCTGGTGTATCAAGCTTGACTTACGCTTGGGCTGTATCGAAAAAGTTAGTTTCGCAGAGACCTTATTTTATAGCATGCTTGATCCTGCAAAATTCCCAGCTTATGCTTGGGGCCTACTGTGAAGGTATTCCTGGCCTACGCTACCAGCTACTTACGGTCAAACCTGCTTTCTCAATAATAAAGCCTGCTTAGCGAAATCACGTACTCATAGTAGGTGTATATCCCACTTGGGCCGATAATTAACAGATGGTTGAGGGCTTTTCTTCTTTCCGAGGTTTGGGTTTACTGCGAATTACTTCCTCTCATTTACCCTGCAAGATGGATTCGTCAGTTGTTTTCTAACAAATGAGTAGCTAAGAAATAACTTGGGTGTTTTGATTTTATTATAGGTAAATTAAAAGAAAAGGCTGCCCCAACTTTTGAGACAGCCCTAAGCTTTTAGGAGAAGAATGTTAACTATTCATGGACGCGAGGAATTCTTCATTGTCTTTGGTTCCGCGCATGCGATCCTGGAGAAACTCCATGGCCTCCTGGGTAGTCATGTCGGCCAGGTGGTTACGCAAAATCCAGACCCTTTGCAACACGTCGCGAGTTAGCAGTAAGTCATCGCGACGGGTAGATGAGGCAACGATGTCGATAGCCGGGAAAATACGTTTGTTTGACAGGCGACGGTCGAGCTGAAGCTCCATATTCCCCGTACCTTTAAATTCTTCGAAGATTACTTCATCCATACGCGAACCGGTATCGATGAGGGCAGTTGATACAATCGTAAGTGAACCTCCGTTTTCGATTTGCCGGGCAGCTCCGAAAAAGCGTTTGGGTTTTTGTAGCGCATTGGCTTCAACGCCTCCCGACAATACCTTACCTGATGCCGGTGAAACTGTATTATAGGCGCGGGCCAGACGCGTAATGGAATCGAGCAGAATAACCACATCGTGTCCACACTCTACCAGGCGTTTGGCCTTTTCAAGAATGATTCCGGCAATACGTACGTGTCGGTCAGCGGGTTCATCGAAGGTTGACGATACCACTTCTGCCCTTACGCTGCGCTGCATGTCGGTAACCTCTTCAGGACGTTCATCAATGAGAAGAACAATAAGGTAAACATCCGGGTGATTTTCGGCAATGGCATTGGCGATTTCTTTGAGTATCCAGGTTTTGCCAGTCTTGGGCTGAGCCACAATCAGGCCGCGCTGCCCCATGCCGATTGGCGAGAAGAGGTCGATGATGC
>JGI11944J13513_1002597_pt1 | contig 12343 bp, 8 predicted proteins | sample TerdegcoTASludge_FD_13513 | JGI IMG/M metagenome (IMG submission 13513) | reverse complement strand
CAGAAGAAGAAAAACAGAAATTTTAAAGAAAATATCAAAAAAAATTACAATTATTTGATTAATAACTGCTTATTAATTTCAGTGAACCGTTTACTAAAAAATGATACCGTTTACTAAAAACTATGGATTTGTACTTGACTTTAAGGTTTTTATCTTTTAAATTAGGATAATAATAATCCTATATGCCTTAATGAAATATAGCTGAATGAATAATGAAAAAGTTAAGAATAAAGGTCATGAAATCACAGGGTATTAAAAAAGGTCTTTTTATTCTGTTTATTTTTTTTACGGGAGCCGGATGTGAGAAAATACAGGACGATGTCTATAGCTGGGAAATTTCACCTGATAACAAAAATCCCATAATCCATACTCTGGTAGAAGGGATTGAATTTAAATTCTGTTTGATGAATGAACAGGGAAACCCGGCCACAGTTTTCAGGGAGGGTGAAAATTTTTACTTCTATTTCTCTTTTAAAAACAAACGAGATGAGATGCTGTATTTTGCACCATATTTTGCCTTTTATAATGATAACTTTTGCAAGGTCTTTGATTCAAATAATAATGAAGTTGGGAAGCCATTTGAATTTTTAGGGTGGGCTAAAATGCCTAGTCCATTTAATCCTGTTGATGATCCTGTAGTTTTTAAACAGCCATGGCATAATGTAAAAGATTTAAAATGGTCGTGGCTTTGGGGGGATTTCCGAAATACCGGCCCAAAATTATTACCAGGAGGAAAATATTATACAAAATTTACGGATAGTTTCCAGTTTGACCGATCTCATGATAAATCCGAATTAAATGTTGGCCCGTTAAGTTTTAAAATTAATTTCATTATAAAGTAAAATTATCATGAAACGGTTAATATTTCTAATTATTCTATTCTTGCCTTTGCAATTTATCAGAGGTCAAATAGAAACGAGATTCTTTCCTGATGGAAATGCTTTTGAACAAGTTAATTTTATTAAAAAATATCCCCGGGCAAATGTGATATATGAATTGCCTTCTTTTGACTTACAAAAAGTGCTGGACGAAGAAAAGCTTTACGAAGGTATGACTGGCGTTCCGTTCAGATTTGGAAAGGGATTTGATGTAAACATTACTCTTTCTGACGGGGAATGGATTGATATAAATAGAGGCAGACTCTGGATAATGGGATTTAAATCAAAAGGTGCGTATTCCATAAATTTTGCTTTCAATGATTTTAGCCTGTCAGAAAATGCAATGTTATATATTACCAATGTCAGTGGCACTGTTCTTTATGGACCCGTTACATCAGAACATAATACAAAAAACGGGTATTTCATGACAGACCTGATTCAGGGAGATAATGTAACCATTTATCTTTTTGAACCATCAACAGAAAAAGGGAAATCACGGTTAATAGTAAAAAGGGTTGTACATGCATATAAAAATCTTTTTTCTAGAAATATATATGGTAATTTTGGTACAACATCTGGTGATTGTAATATTGATATTGCCTGTTGCCCTGCCTGGGATAAAGAATCTGATGCAGTAGCATTGATTCTGCTTTATGGTGCCATTGAATGTGGAAGCGGATCATTATTAATGACTACCAATTATAGTTTCAGGCCTTATTTTCTTTCAGCATTTCATTGCATCGATATTGGAGATCCTATTATAAGATTTGATGAAGATGAATGTGATGGTATTCTGGAAAATTATGAAATTTCAAATGCTGAAAACTGGATGTTTAAATTCCAATATAAAATGACTTCCTGCGGGGGAAATACTCCAACAACTTCGATAACATTTAATGGTGCTAAATTCAGAGCAGCCTGGCTGGATACAGATTTTGCATTGGTGGAAATGAATACTTCTCCTGTCGGTAATAATGATTTTTCCTGGCTGGGATGGGATAGAAGCGGAAATACTCCTGCCTCCGGAACAGGTATTCATCATCCACAAGGTGACGTAATGAAGATATCATTTGATAACGATACACTTCTGGAAACATCTCGTTCGGAGAATACAGGAAATGGATATTGGAGAGTGGATTGGAATAATGGTGTAACAGAACAAATATCTTCAGGATCACCTTTATTTGATCAAAACAAAAGAGTCATCGGCCAGCTCTGGGGAGGATGGTCTAAATGTGGAGGTGATGATTTGCGTGACTGGTATGGTTGCTTTTATAAATCATGGACTGGTGGAGGTGCAGATTCAACCTGTTTAAGCAACTGGTTAGATCCATGCAATTCTGGTGCAACAACTACAAATGCAAGCAGACCTCCCTATATATCTGGCTCAACTTTAGTCTGTTCCTCAGGCTCTGCATTTACTATCAACAATCTTCCCCCCGGTAGTACCATTCAATGGAGTTGCGGTCCTTATCTGACTCGAGTTTCTCCTCAAGGTTCAAATCCCTGTACATTTTCTTCAACAGGAAGCGGAAATTCATGGGTAAGCGCCTGTATTTATACAGCTTATAATGATACCATTATTTTACCACATTACAATGTCTGGTCAGGGGTTCCTATGGTATTTTCAGTTACAGGCCCTTCTGAAGGATGTTTTGGCAGTGAATATACATTCTATGCTGATTATTCACCATATTCGAATCCCACCTCACTTGAGTGGTCAATAAGTCCTGAATATTATTGTAACACTATTTATGGTTACGGTTGGTGGGCTAATGCACACTTCGATTGTCCTTATGAAGAAATTTATCAGGTTCGCTGCACCCCTCAGAATGCTTGCGGCACAGGCAATATGGCTCATACTTATATTTACATTTATGATTGCAGCTACGGGTATTCAATTTCTCCAAACCCTGCATCAACTGAAGTAACTGTTACAGTTACAAGGACAGAAAATAATCTTAATAATATCGCTGTTGAAAATACTGTATTCTATATCTTCATATATGACAGTTATGGAGTTAAATATTTTCAGGGCAAATACTCAGGCAACAGGTTCAAAATTCCGGCTTATAACCTTAAAGACGGCAACTATATTTTAAAAATTGATAATGGGAAAAATGTTGTGAATAAACTACTTGTTATAATGCGTTAATTACTTGAAATTTAACAGTTATTTTTTCTTTTATACTTTGACTCAGAAGAGATATCAAAGATTATCGGGGCGGTAGGCCACGCTCGCTCGTCCGTATGTACAGATCATTGCATTACCTGCAAATGATTTATATTCTTTTGCCTGGCATTTTCCATCTAAGATACTCCTGACACATGCTGCCTGATCGTTAATAAAATCAGAAGGTATTGGAGCACCATGACCGGGCATCAGGGTTGTAAACTCATTTAATCTCTTCTGCTGTTTCTGCAGTGTCTCAAGGTATTTATGCAAAGGAGTACAATTCTCCAGGAAAAGCCAGACAAGAATATTATTGTTATCGCCTGAGAAAAGAATTTTATTTTCGACATCAAGGAAGCAGATGCTGCCGGGTGTATGTCCGGGAGTCTCCATTACCTTTATTTTACGGCTGCCAAGATCGAAAATATGACCCTCCCTGATTTCAACATATTTCGTGTCAAATGGTTTTCCGCTGAATTTCTCATCTTCCCGGGGAGCATTTCCCTGTAGCATTGTGCCAGCCGAACGTGATCTTGTTTCAGGCAGATTAAACTGCCTGGCGGCATCAATATCTGCGGGATGCATATATACCTTTTCGAATTGATAATTTGCTCCCGAATGATCAGGATGCCCGTGTGTGTTTACCACTATCAGAGGCTTTGAGGTAAGTTTTTTTACAACCGAAGCCAGGTCAGCAACACCAAGTCCGGTATCAACCAGCAAAGCACTGTCTCTTCCTTCAATTAAATAAATGTTATCAGCTCCATGGTCATCAATTACCCTGACACCATTCCCGATTTCCCTTACGCTGAACCATGAGGTTGTTTGCTGCGATTGTGCTGAAATAACAAAACCATAGAAAATTAATATTCCGATGATAATTCCTTTTTTCATACTTTATTTATATTATGGTCTTATAATAAGGCTTATTTTAAGCCTTTTAATTCAATATTTTTTGTTGGTAATTCTTTTTTAGACTCTCTGTTTTTTGCCCCCTGAATCTCCGCCTCCGCTTTCGCTATGGCGGACAAGCCCCCCAAATGGGGGGACTGACTTATTTGTTTTCCAATCTTCTCCCCATCCTGATAGCTCCCGGGAGGGGAGACCGGTAGGGACAACTCCTCTACCGGCTATGATAAATAGTGCTGACATCAGGAAAGCTAAAGCTGCCTTCAGAATACTTTTTCATTATCAAGGTTTCAGTTCTGTGAATTTTACTTTAGGAGCCAGTGCTGGAGTCTCCTTTTTAACAGTAATATCTTTAGTAAGATTAAACTGACCTGTCAGTTTAATATCCCTTGATGAAGCACCGATTTTTACCGTATATTTTCCGGCGTCTGCTATCCATGAAGATGTTGCTTCATCGAAAGATGCAAGTGACATCGGGTCAAGAACAAATGTCAGAGTTTGCGATTCGCCGGGCTGGAGCAGTCGTGTCTTTGCAAAGCCTTTCAGTTCGCTTTCAGGCTTGTGCAGTCTTACAGCCGGTGCCGAAAGGTATAGCTGTACAACTTCTTTGCCTGCCACTTTTCCGGTGTTTTTAACATCTACACTTACCGTCAGGCTTTTGCTGAAAGTCTCTGAACTGAGTTTCAGATTTGAATACTCAAAAGTAGTGTATGAAAGTCCGTAACCAAATTCGTATGAGACAGGTACATTAAAAGTGTTATAATATCTGTAACCGACATAAATTCCCTCTTCATATGTTACTTCAGAGGCGCGTGGGCGCATAAAGGCAGAAATCATATCCTGTTCGCCCTGCTGCTGCTGTGACTGATCAATAACCTTGCCCGGAAAATTTTTCGCCGAGGGCACATCATCGTATTTAACCGGGAAAGTTGAAGCTAATTTTCCTGAGGGATTTACTTTTCCTGAAAGCACGTCAGCAATAGAGTTACCTGTCTCCTGCCCTCCCTGCCATGCAAGAAGTATTGCATCGGGGTAACTTTTCCAGCTTGCAGTTTCAATGACTCCTCCGATGTTAAGAATCACAATTACCTTTTTATTTTTCGAATGAAAAATTTCTGAAACGGTTTTTATAAGATCAAATTCGCTATCAGTAAGATAAAAATCTCCTTTTTCGGCTTTACGGTCATAACCTTCGCCTGAGTTTCTGCCAATTGTTATCAGGGCTGCATCAGCGACATTTACCATGCTGTTAGCAAGGTCGCTGTTAACAACAAGTTCGGGTACAGGAATTGAACCCATCATGAATCCCCTGCTTCTGGGTCTTCCCTCCTTAACGGCTTTAAGGTAACCATTATAGAGGTCCATAAGATTCTGGTTTAGTGTGTATCCGGCATTTTGTAGGCCTTCCACAAGGGATACGCTGTAAGCTTCGTTAACATCGCCACTGCCAGTACCGCCTGTGATAATTTCATAGGAAGTGTTGCCGAAGACAGCAAGTTTTTTAATGTCGGATGCAAGTGGAAGAGCTGACCCTTCATTTTTTAACAGAACCATTCCCTCGCTGGCAGCTTCTCTTGTTACGATAGCATTTGCTTTAAGGTCAGGTTTGTTGGAGAATTTATAACCTTTAAATTTTGGAGACTGAAGAATGATATTCAAAATTCTTTCAACGTTCCTGTCAAGTACTGACTCGCTGAGTTTTCCCGATTTTACTGCTTCAAGTATTGCCTGCGACTGATTAGGATTTCCCGGCATAAGAAGGTCGTTTCCGGCAGCCATCATGGCAACAGCATCCCGTCCGCCAAACCAGTCTGTCATTACAAAGCCTCTGAAACCCCAGTCGTTCCGAAGGACCTTTGTTATCAAATCATGGTTTTCCGGTGCATAGGTTCCGTTGATAAGGTTATATGAAGACATCACAGTCCATGGCTGGGCTTCCTGAACGGCAATACTGAACCCTTTCAGGTATATCTCCCACAAAGCTCTCTGGCTGACAATGGTATTCAGTGCATTACGATTTGTTTCTGCATTGTTTGCTGCGTAATGCTTTGCTGAAGTACCAACACCTTGCGATTCTATTCCGTTGATAATGGCAGCAGCCATTTTACCTGTTACCAGTGGATCTTCGGAATAATATTCAAAGTTTCTTCCGCACAGAGGGTTACGATGGATGTTCATCCCTGGTCCGAGGATAATATCAACTCCGTATTCCAGGACTTCTTTGCCCATTGCTTTTCCTACCCTGTTAACAAGATCAACATCCCAGGTTGAAGCAAGGAGAGTTGCAACAGGGAAGGCGGTGCAATAGTATGTATTCGGGTCGTTCCCTCTGGTCGGACTGATTCTCAGTCCGGCGGGGCCATCAGCAACCACTATTGAGGGAATGCCAAGCCGTGGTATCGTATGTGTCGAGCCTGCTGCACCTGGTACAATATCCTGGGTTTCTCCGATAACGGGTGCCTGAGGTTGTTGCTGAGGGGGTCTCTGCTGCTGTCCCTGATTCTGACCACCAGTGGAAGGCATTCCCGGCAACCTCATTCCGGCCCCTACAACAATTGAAACTTTCTCCTCGAGAGTCATGGCGGCAATAACCTTCTTTACAGGGTCTTTGCCAAGCTGAGGCAACTGCTGGCCGGCTGTGCCGGAGCAAACAGCAATTGCAAGTAAAAAAATTAACAATTTGTTTTTCATATTTTAAGCATTAATTTGGATTTTACAATTAAGTTATATTTCTTTCCTAACATCCCCCTAGCCCTCCCGAGTACTCGGGACAGGCTCTTCAAAGGGGGAAATACACACTAAATACAACATAACCCTTATCGAATACCTTTATCATCTCTATACAGGGAGGCGATTCACTACTTTCTCTTTCCAGGGATGACAAGCCGTAAGGGCTAACTCCTCCCCATTTGGGCCTGTCCCGACCGCATTGTCGGGAGAGGTCGGGAGGGACATCTCCTCCCCATTTGGGGAGGTCGGGAGGGGCATCTCCTCCCCATTTGGTGAGGTCGGGAGGGGCTATTTAAAAAGCAGTGGTGCAAACTCCGAAAGGTATATCCTCCAGTTTGCCCATGTATGTCCGCCCTCGCTTTCGCGATAAACATATTTAAAGTTATGTTTATCGAGGAAATTGCGGAGGTTTATCACGCTCTGGTAAAGGAAGTCATCTTTCCCGCAGCCAATCCAGTAGAGTTTATATCCGCTTTTCTGCAGTGCCAGAAGTTTAGCTTCTCTTTCCTTTTCAAGTTGTGCAACATCCTGGTCGCGCTGGCGGAGGTTCATGAGTCCCATGCTGAAAACACCAATATATCCGAACATTCCGGGATTATCGAAGGTGATAGTCTGTGTATGGGCGCCCCCCATTGAGAGGCCGGCAATAGCCCGGTTGTCCCTTCCGGTAAGAACCCTGTAGTTCTGTTCTACGAACGGAACCACATCTTTAACAAGGTGTTCTTCAAACTTCCCGGCATATCTCTGGTAAGCTTCAAGGCTTTGCATATCCTGTTGCGGTACAGGTGGCACTTCGTTCTGGGCACCTGCCTGGTTTGCATTGCCGTTTGTCATTACAACAATCATTGGCTTAGCCTTACCCTGAGCAATCAGGTTATCCATAATCTGTGCGGCCCGACCCATATTTGTCCATGCATCTTCATCTCCTCCGGCACCGTGAAGGAGATAGAAAACCGGATATTTTGTTTTACCGATTTCATATCCCGCAGGGGTATAAACGTACATCCTGCGGTCTATTCCAAGAACGGATGATTTATACCATACTTTTGATACATTTCCGTGAGGCACATCATGCTTGTGAAAATACAGATCGGATTCTGGTCCGGGAATGATAAAGAAGCTCTGGTATCGTGCCCCGTCACGACGTACCTGAAAATTATTCGGGTCAATGATAGTAACCCCGTCAACATTGAATGTATATCCGTACAATTCAGGTTTCAGAGGACCGACAGTGAGGGTAAAGAGACCCGTGTCGTTTCTTGCCATAGTTTCAGCTGCACCGAAACCTGTCTGCCATTCGCCTGATACGGTAACTTTAACGGCATCTCTTGAATAGAGCCTGAATGTTACTTTATTATCAGGATGAATTTCAGGTGAGATAATTCTTGCCGGCATTCGCACCTGAGGTCTGGCTGCAGGAGCTGCCGGCCGATCCTGTGACATACCATTAAATGTGGCAAGAAAGATTGTTGCAAATGTTGCAATTGAAGTTCTAATCAAGATTTTCATATTTACATGTTTTTATGTTTTATTTTTTCTTGTTGATGGTTTTTACTTATTTAAAAATGTACATGGCTTTTTCAGATAACAGGAGGCAGAGCTTTGCGGGCTTCCCTGTCGGGGTCATTCTTCACTTCACTCACATCGTCGAGTACCATTACCTCACCTTTTTCCGGTGTGTATTCTGGCCAGTGAGGCAGGCCGCCGCCATCCGGATTGCCTGTTCTCATAAACTGAAGAAGTGCGCCCGACATTTTTTCTGACAGTTTTCTGGGCCTCGGGCCGCCTCCTGTATGTGTAAGCATCAGATCGGTATTATAAAACCAGAAGCATATATCTGAACAGTGGAATGCACGCATTCGTCCGTCGAACAGAGGCGGTTGCCAGCAGAACCATGCCACATAAACCGGTGCCGGTTGTTTTGACTTGGCATCAGCAAGTGTTACCACCCCCTGTCGGGTGCTCATAACCATTGACCATATCTCAACCGGTTTTTTATCCGGGAAGGCCTTTGCATAAGCCTCCACAACTTCTCTTGCTTTTTCTCCGTAACCTGAGCTGAAGCCTGCCCGTTGTTTCACTCTTTCTATCACTTCGTCAAGTGTAATGTTTTCGAGTGAAGCATCGTTACGGCTGGGAGAAGACTCATTCATTGTTGAGCAGATTATCATAGGAATATCGGCGGCAAGGGGTGTTGCCTCTGGATAGTAGGGATGTTGAGGTATGACAATGCCGTCGGCACATGGATTAAATCCTCTTCTTATCCCCGGGGCGGCTGCCTGTGATTCGGATGCAAGTTTTGCAGCTGCGCGGTTTGCAAGCTGATAATAATCCATCCATGGCATTTCCTGAAGCTTATTAATTTCGCCGGGCTTCAGTCCAGCCTCTTTCAGGATATATTCACCAAGTTTTTCAGCATATTCCTTTTCTCCGGTTTTTACTCCGGCGCCGCTTAGAACAACTGCCTTATGGAAAAGACCTTTTGCTGCAGGCATTGCGGTGAGGGTTGTCACTTTAGCTCCTCCTCCCGACTGACCTATTATTGTGACATTACCCGGGTCGCCTCCGAAATTTTCAATATTATCCCTTACCCATTCAAGGGCAGCAACAATATCAAGCATTCCGACATTGCCTGATGAGGCGAATTTTTCACCTCCCACTGATGCAAAGTTGGAGAAGCCCAATGGACCGAGGCGATGATTCAGAGAAACAAATACCACGTCTCCCTTACGACAGAAATTCTCTCCGTTATACCCATCCTGTTCAATGCCGTTGCCGGTCGTAAATCCGCCGCCATGCAGCCAGACCAGTACAGGACGTTTCTTTCCGTCCTTCAGTGCCGGTGTAAAAACATTAAGTCTCAGACAGTCTTCACTTACGTCATCATAGTTCCAGTGGTCAACAAACGACTGGTAAGGGTTCGCATAACGTCTTTCCATAATCTGCGGAGCAGAATTTCCCCACCAGACTGCCGGGAATATATCATCCCATGGCTTTGGTTTCTGAGGAGGCATAAACCTGTTCGGACCTGATGTATCGGCACCATAAGGTATTCCAAGGAAATAATAGATACCTCTCAGAAGGTAACCTCTGACTTTTCCGTAAACTGTTTCAGTAACGGCAATATTGTCGCCGATGAACAGCACCTGTTCGGCATATTCTCCGGTGCATCCTGTTTGCTTACAACCTGTTGCAAGTGCCGGCATTCCTATTGCAAGTCCGGCTCCGCCGGCTCCAACAGTCCTGATAAAATTTCGACGGGTTGATTTCATAACTAATTGTTAAAGTTTATTATAAGTTGGTCAGTTTATACAATAATTTATTAATTATTGCAAAGGGTTTACGCAAAACTTTTCATTCTGCCTGAGCAAAATTGACCGGTTATTTCTTATACCGTTGAACTCTTTCATCCTTTATAACACCTTTCCAGTTGAGCCCGAAACCAAAATCGTATGTATTTCCTTCGCTGTCTGTATAACATTTCATATCATGGGGAACATCCTCGAATTGTTCTTCAACTGTCTTCATATCAGCAGGCATGTTGAACGGAAGCAGGGCTGAAGGTTCTGCCGCTCCGGTGATAATATCGAGAATTGCCTGTTGCTGGACGGCAAAATGCAAAAGAATGGCATCGCACATTTTTTCCAGTTCCGAAATGACAAACGGATTGGCTGTGTTTACCACCAGAATCAAAGGCTTGTTGCCTATTGCCCTGCGTGTGTTTTTTACCAGTGCCAGGTCGCCTGAATTTGTAGCTGTTGATGATTTTCCCCTGTAGGAACGGTTTGTGAAATTCTCGAACGGACTTCCTCCTGCAATACTTTTTTCCCTGGCGTGAACAGCGGTATATTTCTCATACTGAAGAGTTATTGGTACATATCCTGTTCCGCCTTTACTGAGTTCATCAGGGTTAAAACCTGTACCTCCTCTCGGGCTATCAATCACTACAATTGCTGCATCGGCTTCTGACGGGTTATCGGTGAGTTCAAAATAACGTCCTGCAATACCCGGTGCCAGTCCGTCAACAATTCTCTCAGCTGCAGGCCCGCCAAAAAATCCTCCACCACCTGTAACGCGCCGTTTCGGGACATAAACTCTTATTTTTTCCTTAAGGGGAAGTACGTTATCTTTATTCTTTAGCATTACTACTGATTTCAGCTATGCTTCATATCCTGCTTTCATGAATTCCGGATTTCCAACTATATTCTTAGTTTCTTCCGGATTCAGGTAAGGATTTTCAAAGAGGCCTACCCTGAAAATATTTTTCAGCAATCGTACGGCAGATTCCTCGAATCTTTTTCGCATGTATTCTTTGCCAAATTCTTTAACTCCCATATTATAAGCATCCAGAACAGGGCCTTTATCGTTGTTACCTCCGAACTGGTCTATTCCTGCCATAATTGCCTTATAGTGTCTTTCGCTCACGGTCAGTTTTTCAACGCCCCACGGCTTACCCTGAAACTGATATACTCCTTCAACGTCACCTGTGATACCCCAGTCGCTGCAAATAGCTCCGTCGTAATTATATTTCTTTCTGAGCAGGTCTGTAATTATAAATTTACTGTAGGCGTTTCCGACATTTTCATGGTAAAGTGTGTCAATATTATATGATATTGTGTAATAAGGCATTACGGCAGATGCCATACCGGTTGGTCCGTTTAGTTTGAAAGCGCCTTCGACAAAAGGTTTGAGATGGTCTTTCAGGTTGTTTCCCGGGTAAATTGCATAAGCGCCATAGCCGAAGTGTCCGTCTCTGCCGCCTTCTTCTGGTCCGCCGCCGGGCCAGTGTTTAACCATTGCATTAACGCTGTGATAGCCCCAGCCGCCTGATATTTCATAGCTTGAGTCTGATGTCTGGAATCCGTCAACATAAGCTCTCGCCATGTCGGTTGCAAGGTCGGGGTCTTCGCCCATAGTACCGTTGAACCTTCCCCACCTTGGTTCTGTTGCAAGGTCAATCTGGGGCGAAAGAGCGGTCGCAATACCGAGAGCCCTGTATTCGATAGATGCAATCTTACCGAACTGCTGCATCAGTTCCGGGTTGAAGGTTGCAGCAAGTCCCAAACTATTGGGCCACATTGATATTTTCCCTCCTGCTCCGAGGTTGAACTCTGCGGTGGCTTCGGTGCCATGGCGCGGGTCGGAACTGGTATTGACAGGTATTCCGAATCCGAGGCCTTCAACAAAAGCCTGTGCATTGTTATTCCATTGAGCTGCCACCTCCGGGCTCTCAACTCTGGTTATCAGCACGTGCCTGACATTATCTTCGGAGAGAAATTTTTTCTGCTGGTCGGTAAGGTCTGAAGGTTTTGCTCCGCTTTTGCTGAAAGGCTGGCCGTTGTACGTGGCTCCCATACGTCCGCCCTCACCTGCCGGGATTGACTGGTGGCTGCTGTAGAGCATCAGTCCGGCTATCTGTTCAACCGACAGTTTTAAAGCAAGGTCTTTTGCTCTCTCCTCGGCCGGAAGGCGCCAGTCTTCATATTTGTCGAGCTTTCCGTTTTTGTTAAGATCCTTGAAAGCCAGACCTCCTTTAGTAATAATCTTAATGCCTGAGCTTTTTGAATATCCTATTACAGGGCCTTTTTTATTATGTACAAGTTTATAATCGCCCATATCCTCCTCGGTGAATGATTTACAGGAAGATATACCT